>ERZ859980.1248-NODE-1248-length-10696-cov-1.463584_pt1 | contig 10696 bp, 13 predicted proteins | sample MGYA00509984_ERZ859980 | MGnify/ENA primary metagenome ERZ859980 (study PRJEB30046, sample SAMN00715173) | human gut metagenome | study: EMG produced TPA metagenomics assembly of the A metagenome-wide association study of gut microbiota in type 2... | reverse complement strand
CAGTGACAGGTGTTGATTTAATAATTGATGATACTCCTGAAACTATCGTAGTATCCTCATTTGATCCACTACGTCGAGAAATTGCCAAAATAACCATTGAATCTTTAATTAAAGATGGTCGTATTCATCCTTCAAGAATTGAAGAAGTTTATGACCGTGTTAGTAAAGACATGAATAATAAAATTATTGAATTAGGTAACGAAGCATGTTATGACCTTGGTATTACCAAAGTAGATCCTGAACTTGTTTATTTAATTGGAAAACTTCATTTTAGAACGAGTTATGGTCAAAATGCTTTAAAACATTCCAAAGAAGTTGGGGAGTTATGTGGTTTAATGGCACTGAGTTAGGAGAGAATGTTGCTTTAGCTAAAAGAGCGGGTTTATTACATGATATAGGTAAATCTATTGATTATGAAGTAGAAGGAAGTCACGTTTATATAGGAGCTGATATTGCCAGACGTTATAAAGAAAGTGATACCGTTATTAATGCAATTTTATCTCATCATGGTGATGAAAAACAAAACAATGTTATTTCTGTTTTAGTACAAATTGCCGATACTTTATCTGCTGCCCGTCCTGGTGCTCGTAATGATTCTTTAGATAATTACATTAAAAGACTCGAACAATTAGAAAGCATAGGTAACTCTTTTGAAGGCGTTGAAAAAACATATGCTATGCAAGCAGGTCGAGAAATAAGAGTTATGGTCAAACCTGAAGAAGTATCGGACGCGACCTCATACAAAATTGCTAAAGATATCAAAGAAAGAATTGAAAAAGAAATGCAATATCCAGGAACTATTAAAATTGTAGTTATCCGGGAATCAAGAGCCTTAGAAGAAGCAAAATAAACTTGCTTCTTTTCTTCTTTTTTTGTAAAATAAGGGCATAGGAGGCATGAAAAATGTTACATGATATTTTATTAATTATTATTGGACTTATTATTGGGGTAATCATTGGTTTTTTTGTTGCTAGAACAATGATGAAAAAATACATGCAAAAAAATCCCCCAATTAATGAAAAAATGATTGAAACAATGATGACAAGTATGGGACGTAAACCAAGTCAAAAACAAGTTAAACAAGTTATGAGTCAAATGACTCGTTATATGTAAAGTACACTTAGGTGTTTTTTTTAAACTCTGTTGCATAAATTTTTTTAGGATGACGGAAAAGTTATTGACGAGATGTTCTTTTGTGTGTTATCCTATTTTTATAGTAGAAGAATAAAAGGTGATTGATTAAATGAAAAATTTTCTAGAAAGTTTATATCAAATAGAAAACTTTGGTATTTATTTATTTGTGTTTATTGGTATTTTAATTGTTTTATTTTTAGTTATTCTTTTTTTCGGTAAAAAAGATTCTGTAAAAGAAAAAAAAGAGAATACAGAAGTATCAAAGGAAGAACCACAAGTAACAGAAGAACCTAAGGTAGAAGAGCCTTTATTTAAAGAAATGAGTGAAAACATTCCCGTTGAAACACCTCATTTAAAAAGTGAAAATGTTGAAGCACCAATGCCAACTGTTAATAATGTTTTAAATGAAGAAATACCTTCTTTTGAAGAACCAGAAAAAAGTCCTGTTGTAGAAGATGCAGTTGTAACACCAAAAGAAGAAAAAGAATTTGATTTTGACGCTTTAGCAGCAGCAATTACTAAAGAATTAGAAAGTATTGAGAAAAAAGAAAATACCGTTGCAGAACCAGTAGCGCCAGTTTTAGAAGAAACCAAAGAAGAGCCTTTACACTTCGAAACAGATATGGTTAAAGAAGAAATAAAAGTAGAGGAACCTAAAGAAGAAATTAAGGTTGAAGAAAAAGAAGTTAAAAAAGAAGAACCAAAAACTAAAAGAGTTATGCCAACAGTTTTTAGTTCCGTTTATGTTAATCGTTCAGTAGAAGAACCAAGATTTTAAAAGATGAAATAAAAAAGGCTGAAGAGCCAAAAGTGGAAGAAACTCCTTTAAAAGCTAAAATTGAATTACCAAAAACGATTGACTTACCAAAACCAAAGGCTAATCCAGAACAATTAGAGATAAAATAGTAAAGAAGTGTCAGATAGGCACTTTTTTTTCATAATTTTTTTATGCTGTGCTATAATACGGTTAGGGAGTGATTACTTTGAAACTATTTAATAATAATAAAAGCGATAAAATTAATATGGAAGAAGTTAATGAAGTAATCGATTTATCAAAAAAGATTTTACATTTCTTTTATATAGCTATGATTATCGCGACTGTTTTTATTGTCACCTTAATAGCGCGTGAATGGGGAGTTTGGAATTTCATCTTAAATATTTTAAGTGTTTTATCGCCATTTTTTATTGGCTTTGTGCTAGCCTGGATTTTAAATCCACTTGTGAATAAATTAGAAAAAAAGAAAATGCCCAGAGTAGTAGGTTCTATGCTCGTTTACGCCATTATGATTTTATCTATTGCGTTATTTGTAGGATATATGCTTCCCGTTATTTATGATCAAATTCAAGTACTAATACGTAATTTACCATCTATTTTCAATGAAGTTGAAATATTCATGAATAATATTGTAAGTCGTCTTGGAAATATCGATGGCGTTGATTTTGTCAGTATTAAAAATCAAATTTTTACCACAATTACTAGTAGTTTTAATAACTTTATGACTTCATTACCTAATACGATTATGGGAATGGTAGGCAATTTATTTTCTAGTTTAGTTACGATTTGTTTTGGACTCGTTATAGGACTTTATATGCTTATTGATTTTGATTCAATTAATGGACACTTACTTAACTTATTACCTAAAAAAAATCGTTTTGAAGCTTCCTTATTAATACAAATATTTCAACAGAAGTTAGAAAAAGTGTCAATGGAACTTTACTAGTTGCTTCTATGGTCTTTGTTTGTGATAGTTTAGGTTTCTTCTTTATTGGTCTTCAAGCACCCCTTTTATTTGGGTTATTATGTGGTATTACCGATTTAATTCCTTATGTAGGACCATACATCGGTGGTATTGTCGCCGTGATTGTTGGTTTTGCTCAAAGCCCTTTAATTGGTATTTTATCTTTAATTATTGTCGTTGTTGTGCAAATGGTTGAAAACAATATTTTACAACCTATCGTCATGAGTAAAACCACCGAGCTTCATCCCGTTACTATTATTGTAGGACTTTTACTTTTTGAACATTTCTTTGGCATTGTTGGTATGATTTTATGTACGCCTTGTATGTCTTTAGTCAAAGTTGTATGGCGTTTCTTTAAAGAAAAGTATAATTTATTTCAAGATAAAGACGAAATTATTTTAAGTGAAGAATAAAAAATATATATCTTTAGGTATATGTTTTTTTTACATAAAGAAAGGAAATCACGAATTAAAAAAGTGATGAGGTGTTTGAGATGAGAATAATTTTAATTGCTGGTAAAGCAAGAAGTGGCAAAAGTTCTTGTGCTTCTTTATTAAAGACGTTATGTACAGAGAAAAACTACAAAGTAGCCATTACAGAATATAGTAAATACATTAAATTATTTGCGAAAGAATTAATTGGTTGGGATGGTGTTTCTTCACCTAAGCCTCGCAAATTTTTGCAAGATTTTGGAAGCTATGTCAGACATTCTTCTAATGACCCTTATTATTTTATCCGAAGAATGAAAGAAGACATTGCCATATATGAGCATTTTGTTGATATTTTAATTATTAGTGATGTTCGTTTTCCAAGTGAAATCACGGAGTTAGAATATTTACATCCGCTTACTATAAAAGTAGAAAATAATTTAGAGGTTAGTGATTTAAGCTTACAAGAACAAGCTCATGAAACGGAACATGCACTTGATAATTTCACTAAATTCGATTATAGTATTAAAGATAAATCATTAAATGAAATGAGAGAAATATTGAAAAAAATAGTGGAGGAAGAATTATGAAGTTAAAAGATTTATATATTGATTATTTTGTCAGTAAGGGTCATAAACAAATTCCTAGTGCTCCGGTAGTACCAGAAAACGACCCATCTGTGTTATTTAATCGGCAGGTATGCAACCCTTAATTCCTTATTTAATGGGAAAACATCATCCATATGGTAAAAGATTATGTGATTATCAAAAATGTGTGAGAACTAATGACCTAGAAGAAATCGGTGATAAAACTCATCATACTTTTTTTGAAATGCTTGGTAACTGGAGTCTAGGTGATTATTTTAAAAAAGAGAGTATTGGCTATAGTTTTGAATTTTTAACAAGTGTTTTAAATATTCCTGTTGAAAAATTAGCTGTGACGGTTTTTGAAGGTGATGACAAAATTCAAAGAGATGAATTTTCTGCTAATCGTTGGATGGAATTAGGTATCAAAAAAGAAAAAATTGCTTACCTTGGTAAAGACGATAATTTCTGGATTCCTGGCGACTCTGGACCATGTGGTGGAGATACCGAAATTTTTTATTGGCGTGATGATTCATCAGTTCCTGAAAAATTTGACCCAGAAGATAGTCGTTGGGTAGAAATTTGGAATAATGTTTTCATGGAATTTTATCAAGATGAAAATGGTAATGTTACGGAATTAGAGCAAAAAAATGTGGATACTGGTATGGGTCTTGAAAGAGTTGTCGCTGTTTTAGAAGGAAAAACAGATAATTATTTAACAAGTCTTTGGGATAGAGCGAGAACTTGTTTAGAAAAGTTAAGTGGTTTAACTTATGAAGGCAATGAAAAATCTATGCGTATCATTCTTGACCATATTAGAACGAGTGTTTTTATTGCTGGTGACCCAGCTGGTATTAAACCAAGTAACACTGACCAAGGCTATATTTTAAGAAGACTTATTCGTCGTGCTGTTCGTCATGAAAGAAAATTAAATATTGATATTAATTCTGATATTGATATTGAACTTGCTAAAATCTTTATTGAAGAATATGCACCTTATTATAGTGAATTAAGCCAAAATAAAGATGTTATTTTAGATGTTATTAAAAACGAAAAAATAAAATTTAGTCGTACTTTGGAAAAAGGCTTAAAAGAATTTGAAAAAATTGCTCTTCATACCAATGTTATTGATGGTGTAACTGCTTTTCATTTATATGATACTTATGGCTTTCCAATTGAACTTACGATTGAAGAAGCTAAAGAAAGAAACATGACGGTTGATGAAGAAGGATTCAAAGAAAAATTTAGAGAACATCAAGAAAAATCAAGAACCGCTTCTAAAGGAAAATTTAAAGGTGGTCTTTCTGGCAATAGTGTGATTGAAACCAAATATCATACGGCAACTCACTTATTAAATGCCGCTTTAAAAAGAGTAATTGGACCTTCAGTTCATCAATTAGGTAGCAATATCACCGAAGAACGTTTACGTTTTGATTTTCCTTGTGATCATAAATTAACAGAGGAAGAAAAAACAAAAGTAGAAGATTTAGTGAACGAATGGATTAAAGAAGATATGCCAGTTATTTGCACCGAGATGAGTAAAGAAGAAGCTATCGCTTCCGGTGCAGAATGCATGTTTGTTGATAAATATCCTGAAAGAGTCACAGTTTATTCTATTGGCGATGTATCCAAAGAATTATGTGGGGGACCACACGTTTCTCATACCGGTGAAATTGGCCATTTTAAAATAAAAAAAGAAGAATCTTCTAGTGCTGGTGTTCGAAGAATTAAAGCAGTTATTGGATAAAACTGACTATAAATTGTCATTGTTATTCTTATGGTAAAATGCTATAATTTTATCATAGGAGGAAAAGTAAAAATGAAAGAATTGAAAGGGAAAGAAAAATCCAAAAATGTAGCGATTGAACTATGGCGATTTATTATTGCTGTGGCTATTATAGGCTTCCATGTTGGCTTTATTATTGCCAGAACTTGTAATGGTACTAATGGTTATTACATGACTCCAGAAGCTAAATGGTTCTCGGTTCAAGTGAAGTTTTATTGATTTTTACCTTAACTGCAGGATACTTTATGGTAGCTCATCATGAAAAAAGAAAAGATAATCCCGAATATGCTTCCCAAAGTCCTTCTAGAAGAGCTTGGGACTATACATGGGCACGGGTAAAAACACTTTTACCAACCCTTGTTTTAGGTTATATTTTAGGTGTTATCTTCTGTACCAAATTCTATTATCCAGATTACAGTTTGCAACAAGTTTTAACGATGATTGTCAATAGTGCTTGGGAATTTTTAGGTTTCCATGCGGCTGGACTTAGAAGTACAGGCAATGAATTTTTCAATCTAAATGGACCACTTTGGTTTATTTCAGCCATTATTATTGTAGGCTATTTTCTATATATCTTCTTTGCAAAAACAAAGACTTACTAATGGGCTTTATCGCTCCATTTGGTACTATTTTCTTTGCAGGTTGGTGGTGTTTTACAGGTACAAGAGCTGCTCAAACAGCATGGAGTACTTTTGGTCTACAAACGGCTTCTACAATGGTATGGGCGGTGCAGCAACCAGTCAAACAGCTACTTTAGGATTTAACAATGGTTTAATTTTTGTAATGATTGGTTTATTAGGTGGTATTATTATTTACAATCTTGTAAACGAGCTTAAAAAACATAAATTTACAAAAATAGAACAAATTGCTATGACAGTGTTAAATGCTTTTTGTAGTGCTTTACTTATTTGGTATACCATATATCAACCAACTTACTTTAATCTTGAAAGATGGACAGTAGCGCTTTTAATCTTTGTTGTCATTACGTTAAGTTTACTAAACAAAGATTTCTTAACGAACTTACTTAACAATAAATATACCAATAAAGTATTTGCTTACCTTGGCTCAATATCACTTGAAATTTATATGCTTCATTATCCTATTGCCATTTTTGTTTTACGCATGCTTGGTAAGAATAGTGAAACTAATCCATATACATTCTGGCAAATATTTATTCCAACAGCTGTGTTAACAGTTATCTTTAGTGCTATTTTGAGTATTATAAGAAAAACTATCAAAATGTATGAAACAAAATAGGACATAGAGATATGTCCTTTTTTTTAGAAAGGGAGAATTATATGAAAAAAATATTTGTAATTAACTTAGGTACTACGTCTACTAAAATTGCTTATTATGAAGATGATAAATGTATCTATAAAGAAAATTTAAAGCATAATGCCGACGAGATAAAAAAATTCAATACAGTTTGGGAACAATTTTCTTTACGTAAAAATGCGATTGATGAATTTATGAAAGAACATAATATTGTCGTCAGTGAGTTAGATGCGATTGTTTCAAGAGGAGGTCATACTAAACCTCTAACGAGTGGCGTCTATAAAATTAATGAAGAAATGTTAGAAGAGTCTCGTAGTATGAAATATGGTAATCATGTTTCCGATTTAGGACTTAGACTTGCTCATGAATATGCCAAAGAAGGACCTCTTCCTTTTACGGTTGACACGGCTTGTACAGATGAATTTGAACCTTTAGCGCGTTATTCGGGGTTAAAAGAAATAGAAAGATTATCTCGCTTTCATGTTTTAAATCATAAAGCCGTCGCTAAAAAATATGCAAAAGATATCGGTAAAAAATATGAAGATTTAAATCTTGTTGTTTGTCATATGGGTGGGGGAACATCCGTTGCAATTCATCATCATGGTAAAATGATTGATGGAAATAATGGTTTAGATGGTGATGGACCTTTTTCAACGGACCGTTCTTGTGGACTTCCTGTTGGGCAATTAATTGACATGTGTTATAGTGGCAAGTATTCTTATCAGGAAATGCGCCGGAAGATAAAAGGCTTAGGCGGCCTTATGAGTTATGTTGGGGAAACAGACGTCTTGAAAATTCAAAAAAGAGCATTAGAGCAAAATGATGAAAAAGCAAAAGAAGCTTTACTGGCTATGTGCTATCAAACATCTAAAGAAATCGGGGCTATGTCTACTGTTGTGGGTGGTAAAATAGACGCGATTTTAATAACAGGTGGTATTGCTCATTCAGATTTTTTAATGAATGAAATAAAAAAACGGTAGAGTTTATTGCGCCTGTTCATCTTTATCCAGGTAATTTGAAATGGAATCATTAGGTGTCAATGTTTATAAAGCCCTTATCGGGGAAGAACCCATTAAAGAACTTTAGGAGGAATCATGTTTAGAAATTTTTTAGAAATTGAAAACTATGTCTTAGAACATAATATGAAAAAAATCGTTGCTCTTGCCAATGCCGAAGATGAATATGCTTTAAAAGCTCTTGTTTTGGCTCATCAAAAAAATATTGTTGAAGCTATCTTAATTGGAAATGTGCCTAAAATAAAAGAATTGTTAAGGAAATTTGGCGAAAAAGAAGAAGATTATACTTTCATTGAATCTTATGAAGAACAAAATTCAGCTCGTATCGTGGTATCATTAGTCAAAGAAAAAAAGGCTGATATTCCTATGAAAGGATTAATGATGACTTCATCTTTTATGAGAGCAATCTTAGATAAAGAAAATGGTCTTATTAGTGAAGGTAGCCTTTTAAGTCAAGCTTCTGTTGTAGAAAATAAAGAAGAAAACCGTTTTATGATTTTTACCGATTGTGCAGTTAATATTGCTCCAGGTGTTAAAGAAAAAATCAAAATTACCGAAAATGCTATTTCCTTAGTTCATAAACTCGGTATTACTTATCCTAAAATTGCTGTTTTATCGGCTCTTGAAAAAGTAAATCCTAAAATTATTAGTACTGTAGAAGCCAGTGAAGTGGCAAGCTTTGATGGATATCAAAAACCTTATTCTATTATTGGACCAGTTGCTATGGATCTTGCTTTATCTAAAGAAGCCGCTCATCATAAAAATGTGACAAGTGATGTTTGTGGGGCTGCAGATATATTAGTTATGCCCGATTTAGCAAGTGGTAATATTTGCACAAAAGCCCTTGTTTTTCTAGGTCATATTAAAATGGCCGGTGTTCTTACTGGTACGAAAAGCCCTGTAATTATGACAAGTAGAACCGATAGTATTGAAGATAAATATCTATCAATTTTAATGGCAGTTTATGGCATTTAATGTCAAACTGTCTTTTTTAAAATAAAAATTAGCACTTACTATTGACAAGTGCTAAAAAAAGAGTATAATAATAATTGTTGAAAGGAAATGGTGATATTATGAAATTAGTACCAAGAAATTATTATTTAGATGATTTATTAGATAGTTTTTTATCTACGGAGGACGACAATAAAATGAAATGTGATATTTATGAAAAAGATGGTAAATATCATATTGAAATGGATGTACCAGGCTTTCAAAAAAATGAAATTAAAATTGAATGTAATAAAGGAAACATTGTTATAACAGCTGAAAAAACGGCTGAAGAAAAAGACGAACATAAAAAATATATTCGTAAAGAAAGAACATATGGTAAATATCAAAGAAGCTTTTATTTAGGCGATGTTAAAGAAGACGAGATTGAACTAAATTTGAAAATGGTATTTTAAATATTGTAGTACCAAAAGTTGATAAAGAAGCTACTAAAAAATATATCGAAGTTAAATAGTAGTTATTCTAAGAAAAAGTGGAGAAGTTCTTCGCTTTTTTTATGCTTTCCTTTTGATAGAGGACTAGTATCCAAGATATTTTTTTGGTATAATGAAGTCCGTGAAGGAGTGTTTACAATGAGTTTTATTAAAATTCCTACTAAAGGAATGCGCGATATTATGCCTGAAGATATGGCCTTAAGAGAATATGTTTTGAAAGTTATGAAAGATACTTATGAGGATTTCGGCTTTGAACTTATTCAAACGCCTTGTGTAGAACACATTGAAAATTTAACAAGCAAACAAGGCGGAGATAACGAAAAGTTGATTTTTAAAATTTTAAAAAGAGGCGAAAAATTAGATTTAAAAAACGTTACTAATGTGGATAACTTAGTGGATTCTGGTTTACGTTATGACTTAACAGTACCTTTAACACGTTTTTATGCCGGTAATATGAATGAGCTTCAAAGTCCCTTTAGAGCTTTTCAAATTGGTAATGTCTACCGTGCTGATCGTCCTCAAAGAGGAAGATATCGTGAATTTATGCAATGTGATTTAGATATTTTTGGGGAAAAAACAAACTTAGGAGAAATTGAATTAATAAGTGCAGTTACTAGTTTTTTGAAAAAACTTAACTTTGAAGGCTTTCAAATTAAAATTAATGACCGTCGTATTTTAACTTCGATGGCTTTAAGTGCCGGTTTTAAAGAAGAAGATTTAGAAAGCATTTTAATATCTTTAGACAAATTAGACAAAATTGGGTTTGATGGTGTTTTAGAAGAACTTATTAGTCATGGTTATGATGAAAATATTGTAAACCGTTATTTAAACTATTTTAAACAAGAATTATCTTATGAAGATTTTTGTGCCCAATTTACTATTGATGGGGCTATTGTTAAAAATTTAAAAGAAATTATGGAAGTTTCTTCAGCTGTCACAAAAGCCAATGTTATTTTTGACCCAACTCTAGTAAGAGGTATGGGATATTACACAGGACCTATTTTTGAAATTGGTGTTGAAGATTTAAATAGTAGTATTGGTGGCGGTGGCAGATACGATAATATGGTAGCTAACTATACAAGTATTTCTGTTCCTGCTGTTGGTTTCTCTGTAGGCTTTGAAAGATTAGTTCTTCTTTTAAAAGAAAGAGGCTTTGAAATTCCAAGCAATAAAAAGAAAATCGCTTTTGTTATTAACGAAAAAACAGAAGATGTCTTTTTACAAGCAGAAAATTTAAGATTAAATGGCGATATTGTAAAAATTGTTATGCGTAGCAAAAACTTTAAACATCT
>ERZ859980.1246-NODE-1246-length-10700-cov-1.079380_pt1 | contig 10700 bp, 16 predicted proteins | sample MGYA00509984_ERZ859980 | MGnify/ENA primary metagenome ERZ859980 (study PRJEB30046, sample SAMN00715173) | human gut metagenome | study: EMG produced TPA metagenomics assembly of the A metagenome-wide association study of gut microbiota in type 2... | reverse complement strand
ATAGTTAGGAACAACAGGACCTGTCCATTCCGTGCTTGATGTAGACGCTGCAGTGGCATCAGTATTACCCGAGAATAATCCTGCAAACGGATTCTGCATAAGCCAAAATACACCGGCAATACCAAGTACAAGAACTGTAATTGCAACAGAAATAATAACAATGGAAGTATGCGACATACCGTTATTACGGCGTGACTGCTCCTTTGTAATATTCATACTTGCTGTTCTCGAAATTTCGTCCTGAATAGCCTTTGCGGTATGTGCAACGGAAAGTTGAGAACGAAGCTCGTCAAAATCTGTAATTCTGTTCTCACGCTGAACCTGTAAACCGTTTGCAAGTGCAGATACAACATGAGGAGGCAAACTCTTTACAGTAGATGTGCTCATAAGAAGTCTGCTGTCTTTTAAACGCTCAACCGCACTCTTCGGAAGATGACCTGTAAGTGCATAGAAAAGTGTAGAACAAAGTCCGTAAATATCCGTAATATCATCAAGCGGAAAATTATCTTCATACTGTTCGGGTGCTGCTGCGCCTGAAAACAATTGAGATTTAAGCGCTGTACCACGCTTACGCTCATTTTCCGTAGCATAGCCTGACATTCTGATTTTACCCGAAGCAGTAATAAACAGATTTTTAGGTGCTACCGCATAATGACCGACACCACGCTTATGAAGAGCCTCAAGTGCCGAAATTACGGGCATAAAGAGCGGTCTTGCAATATCCCAGTCAAGATGACCGTTGCTGCGCTCAATATATTCTTCAAAAGGAATAAGGTCCTCTTTTTCTTCAATAGCATATGCTGTATTGTTTTCTTCAAAAACATCAACAATATTTGTAAGTGCCGAAAGATCCTTTAATTCTGAAATAATGCGAAAATATGAAATAAACTCATCTCTAAGTTTATTAAAAGCAAGTCTGTCATCGTAATTAACTTTTAATTCAGTCTGTCCTTCATCTCTTGAAAAAAGACCGATCGGTAAAAATTCAGATACAATTACAACATCGCCCGTCTGCTTGTCAAAAGCAATATAGCGTGTTGATTCACCGTTAGTTTCAAGTCCGGTACCTGTTACATATCTGTCTGCAAGCTCTGTGCCGAAAGGCAGAAAAGGTGCCGACTGAACTTCTGAATTATCAAAATGGCAGTTCGGGCAGATTACACTACCGTTAAGTTCCTGCATACAACCCATACATAATGACATAAAAATTCAACTCCAAATAGAATAACACAAAACGAAATGATACAAATATATTATATCATAAGGTTATAATTCTTTTCAAGACTAATGAGTGTCATTATAGTTACAATTTTGTTATTACAACCGTTTATATAACAATGACATCTCTTTATAAAACTAAGTGGTGGAGATAATGGGGCTTGAACCCATGACCTTCTGACTGCCAGTCAGACACTCTCCCAACTGAGCTATACCCCCATATTGGTGTTTAAAAATTACCGCATACTATATAATGTTTTTGTAAATTAAATTTAATTTATGAACTGATTAATAATAATTATTGCATTTCCGTAATTTATTTTTACATTTGCTCTGTCAGAAATAAAAATATTTGAAATGCCCATTGCTTCTTCCGCAGTTAAAATAAGATTCTCCGCCGAATACTCGGCACCTATATAAGATACATTCACACTTCACAGGCAAAAGGAAAGACTGAAAAAGTTTTTCCTTTATTTCCGTCAAAATTATATTCGCCCATTTTCAAAAAGCGAATAATCTCTTTGTCGGAAACGATTATTCCCCTTGCACCTTTTTTATCAAGATACATAAGAACAGAAATATTTGCAAAGGTATGATCAAATCTTCCGCCTGTTGCGGCAAGGATAACAAAATCATCATATCCACGGGACAGTGCAACCTCTATGCAATGCAAAAGGTCTGTATCATCTTTATGTGAATTGAGTTTGATTACTTCGCAATCTTCGGGTAAATTACCGCTGTACGAATCAAAATCACCGACTATAAGGTTAGGCTTTGCACCTGCTTTTTTTGCATATTCATAGCCCTTATCGGCACAAATAAGATAATTGCAGTCCTTAACCTGTTCCGATATAAAATCTATATCCGCTTCAGGCGAGCCCGCAATTATCGTACAACGCATTTTAATTCCCCTTTACTTTTTTAACTGCCACTTTTTAATATCTTTTACTCATTGTACATAGCAACATAACTGTTGTGACGGGTTTTCTCAATATCTCCGTCAGCAAGTGCCTGCAAAACTCTGCAGCCTTTTTCGCAAGTATGAGAACACGAAGTAAACATACATTCTCCGAGATACTCTTTAAATTCGGGAAAGCAATATTGAAGTTCATCTTTATCAATAATTTCGTATCTCTGCAAATCAACGGTTGAAAATCCGGGTGTGTCTGCGATATAACAGCCGTCAAGATTAAACAGTTCAACTGCTCTTGTAGTATGTCTGCCTCGTCCGATTTATCGCTTATTTCACCTGTTGCAAGGCTTAGGTTAGGAAAAAGCATATTTAACAAGGTTGACTTACCCACACCGCTGTTGCCTGTAAAAGCAGAAGTTTTGCCCATAAGTAAGGCCTTTAATCTCTCTGCTTCATCTGTCTTTTGCGGAGAAGTACAAAAAACTTCAAATCCCGCATTTTTGTAAATATCGGCAACCTTTTCACCGCTTTCAATATCATCTTTGAAATGACAATTACAGGCTGCATATTGCTGTTAATCGCAGCGGCGGTCATTTTATCTATAACCGCATAATTCGGACTTGGCGAAACTGTCGAACAAACGATTACGAGAATATCAATATTAGCAAGCGGCGGTCGCTTTAATTTATTTTTTCTCGGCAGGATTTCATCAAGAGAGGCAAAGCCCTCTTTCTGAACAGAAATTTTCACCCTGTCGCCAACAAGAGGAGAATTTCCGCTCTTGCGGAAACTTCCTCTTGCTTTACATTCATATATTTGATTGTCGCACTCGACATAGTAAAAACCGCCGAGCACTTTCATCAATAATCCTTCGTTACTGCTCATATCAATTATTACAACGCCTCGGAAGGTTCGGTTGCATCTGTTGGCGGAACCGGTGTGTATGGCGGCTCTGTAACAGGCGGCTCTGTATATGCAGGCTCTGTTTCAACAGGTGCGGTTGTAGGTACAACATACTCGTGAGTAGCTGTTTGTGATACAACAAGTGTTGAATAATTAATCGAATATTCACGGTAAACCTGGCCGTCAAGCTGTACCACAATGTTTGAAGTACCCGAACCCGTAAATTCAAGAGTACAGGTCTTGTTGTACTGCGGCACAAGTGTTTTTGAATACTTAGTATCAACAACACCGTCTACAATTACAGTCATCTCAACCGATTCAGTAGCATTTGTAGGTAAATCTACATATACATTTACTGTAGCCACATCACCCTTGCCCGAACTTACAGTAAGGGTTACAACAGTACCTTTATCTACCTTACCGTACTGCAACGGTGACTGTGAAAGAACTGTGTCTTTTGCCTCTTTACTTTCGTCATCGTAAACTGTCTCTACAGTAAGACCTGCATCAACAAGTTTTGTTTTAGCCTCTGTAAGTAAAAGTCCGGATACAGACGGAATAGTTACCTTTTCATCTCTCTCGCCGTTTGCAATGTAAATATAAACGGTAGAACCGATATTTGTATGAACACCTGCCTTAGGGAATACTTCTGCAACATATCCCTTAGGAGTTTTAGTGTTTTCAACATAGATTATCTTTGGAACAAGGCTCTTTTCCTCAATAATTGCAGATGCGTCTTTTTCGGAATAATTAAGAACATAAGGAACCGAAGCATTTGTATCTGTTCCGTTTACTTTAAGAGTAATCTGTGAGCCTGATTTTACAAGTTTTGAATCAGCGGCAGGCTCCTGTTCAAGAATTACACCAAGCTCTTTTGAAGCGTCATACTTGCTCTCCACAACAAAGTTAAAATTGTCTTTGTTGTCGGCATTGGCCTCTGCCAAAGTTTTACCGACAAAATTCGGTATTTCAACATCTTTAGCCTGTGAAGTCGAACAGCCTCTGAAAATTGCAAGACCTACAAATACGGCAACCACAACTACGGCAGAAATTACAATACCCTTAATTGCGTAATAAGACGGCTTGTGTTCAACCTTCTTTTCCTCATCTGCGGTTTCGATTTCAGGTTCGGGAGTTTCCTCCGGTTTTGCAACAGCCTTATCAAACTTTGTACTGTTTGTTTTTGTATCTTTAGTGAAGTAACAAACTTTGTAGGCTGATTATCAACAAATTTTGAATAATCAAATACAATAGACGGATTAAGTCTGAAACGCTCCATATCGTTGAGCATTTCAGCGGCAGAATTATATCTGTCGGCAGGATTCTTTTCCATAGCCTTCATTGTAATCTGCTCAAGTCCGATAGGAATAGTGGGATTAAGCTCTCTCGGGCGCTTAGGAGTTGACTGTAACTGCATAAGAGCTACTGAAACTGCACTGTCTGCGTCAAAAGGAAGTTTACCTGTGAGCATTTCATAAAGCATAACACCGACCGAGTAGATGTCAGACTTGCCGTCTGTTGCCTCACCTCTCGCCTGCTCCGGTGAAATGTAATGGACCGAACCAATTGCGTGTTCTGTCATTGTGCGTGTAGCTTTGTCGGAAAAACGGGCAATACCAAAGTCTGTAACCTTGATTGTGCCGTCCTGTAAAAGCATAATATTCTGCGGCTTTATGTCACGGTGGACAATGCCATGCTCGTGCGCATGCTGTAAAGCCTTAAGAACCTGACTTGTGAGATACAAAGCCTCTTTCACTCAATGATACCCTGCTGATCAAAGTATTCTTTAAGTGTAATGCCGTCAATGTATTCCATTACAATATACTGAATCATATCACCGAAGCTGACATCATACACCTTAACAATATTAGGGTGTGAAAGTGTTGCGATAGCCTTTGATTCATTTTTAAAACGACGGATAAATTCCTCGTTATTGAGGTATTCATCTTTTAAAATCTTAATGGCAACTTCACGGCATCAAGAGTATCGTTACAGCGATATACATTAGCCATACCGCCAACGCCGATAAGCTCATGAATTTCATAACGGCCATCAAGTCTTTTGCCGATATATTTATCCAATTTATTTCACTCTCCGTTTCTCAATAAATAACCGTGGCGGTAATATTATCGGTTCCGCCGCCTTCCTTTGCCTTGTCAACAAGCTTATTAATAAGATCCTCGCCCCTGTTTTCGTGGCAAATTTTAACCATATCGCCTGTTGTAATGCAATTGGAAAGTCCGTCTGTGCATATTAAAAGAACATCACCGTAAATAAAGTTTGCCTCTATATAGTCAAGCCTTACGGACGGTTTTATTCCGAGTGCTCTTGTTATAAAATTCTTATTGGGATGATTCTGTGCCTGTTCATAGGTAAGCTCACCTCTGCGCACCCTTTCCTGTACAACAGAGTGATCCTCAGTAAGCTGTTTGATTTTGCCGCCTCTTATTGCATAGGTACGGCTGTCACCAACATGGACAATATGAACTGTTGTATCCTTTACAAATACAAATTCGCATGTTGTACCCATTCCCGTAAGTTCGGGATCTTTCAAAGAAAGTTCATATATTTTCATATTTGCGTTTACAACAATTTCTGCTATAAGCTCGCCGATTTGTTCTTTGGTCATATCGTCCTTGTATAAATCGGTTATTTTGGAGCTTATGTATTTCACAGCTGTTGCACTCGCTATGTTGCCGCCGTTGGCACCTCCCATTCCGTCACAGACTACTGCCCAAGCACAGCTGGGAGAAATAACTCCGAAGCGGCAGTCGTCCTGATTTTGTGAACGAACTAAGCCAATGTCACTTTTGCTAAAGACTTCCAAGTTATTTTCCTCCTTCGTTAGTATGATTTCGTCTGAGCTGACCGCAGGAAGCGTTAATGTCACTTCCAAGGGTTCTCCTGACTGTCGCCGCAATATGTTTTCGACCAAGTATATTTACAAAGGCCTGTTGCCTTCCATACTGCTCTTTTTGTATCCTGTTCCGTCAACGGTGTTTACCGGAATGAGATTTACATGACAGTTCATATCGGCAAGTCTGTCCGCAAGCTCGTAAGCGTCCCTGTCAAAATCATTTACACCGCTTATCATAGAGTATTCAAAAGTAACCCGTCTGCCTGTAATATCAAAATAATCTTTACAAGCCTTTAAGAGTTCATCCATAGAATATCGCTTAGCGATAGGCATAGTCTTTTGCCTTACGGTATCGTTAGGTGCGTGTAATGACACGGAAAGCGTAATGCCGAAGTGCAGCTTTGCAAGCTCATAAATTTTAGGTACAATACCGCAAGTGGAAATTGTGATGTGGCGCATACCGATATTAAGACCGTTGTCATCGGATACAAGTCTTAAGAACTTTACCACATTTTCAAAATTGTCGAGCGGTTCGCCCATTCCCATAAGGACAATATTCGATATTCTGATATTCAAATCTTTTTGTGCGGATTCAATCTGATTGAGCATTTCAGACGGAGTCAAACTCCTTGAAAAACCGCTTTTGCCGGTTGCACAAAAAGTACAGCCCATTTTGCAGCCCACTTGTGTGGAATGCAAATTGAGTATCCGTGTTTATAATTCATAACAACGGACTCTACACATTCACCGTCATTGAACGAAAAAAGATACTTTACTGTCTTATCATACCTTGAAATTAGTTTTTTTTCAATATTTGCAACAGAAATGTAACAACTTCTTTTTAAAAAGTCCTTGATTTTCAAAGGAATATTCAGCATTTCATCAAAAGAAGTGACATTTTTGTTAAGCCATTGGTATATTTGTTTTGCTCTGAACTTTTCAAAACCGTTCTCGGTTACAAAGTCGGTAAGCTCATTTAGGTCAAGAGATTTAATATCAATTAAGCTCAAAGATTACCTCCTTGTAAGTACAGCTATGTAAAAACCGTCGCCGTCAAAAGTGTGCGGCATAAGTGTTATTTCATACGGTTTTTCGTCAAATGCTCTTTTAAGTTCAGGAGGCAGTTCAAGTTCAACTCCCTCAAAATCATTGTGTTCGGCAAGAAATTTTGCTGTATTTTTATTGTTTTCCTGCGGATTCAGCGTACAGGTCGAATATACAAGTTTTCCGCCTTTTTTTAGATATTTTGCGCTTTCGCAAAGTATTTTATACTGAATATCAGCAAGTCTGTATCTATAATGTCATCTTTATAGCGAATTTCGGGCTTTCTTGAAAGCACTCCGAGTCCGCTGCACGGCACATCGCAAAGTATTCTGTCTGCCGACGGCAAGTCCTTATCGGCAGACGCACCATCACGCAGGCAGGTTTCAATAATATTGATACCCAGCCTTTTTGCGCCTTTTTCTATAAGGTTCAGCTTATGCTTGTACATATCGCAAGCCGTTATTTTTCCGCTGTTTTGCATATACTCGGCGATTGTAAAAGTTTTGCCGCCCGGTGCCGAACAAATATCAAGCACGGTCTGTCCTTTTTCGGCAGAAAGAAAGTATGCGCAAAGCTGGGACGACAAATCTTGAATATGCAGTAAACCGCCTTTGTAGGCTTTCAATCTTTCGATTGAACCCGTATCTGCTATTTTTACCGCATTACTCGGAAAATCAACTTTTTCAGCCTTTACCTTATCATCGGCAAGCACAGTTATAAGTTCGTCTGTATTTGTTTTCAGCGTATTAACTCTTGCGTAAATATTCGGTCTGCCGCTAAGATTTTCTAAATTCCCCTTGCGTTATCCTCGCCGTAGGAATTTATCCATAATTTAACAAGCATTTGCGGGCAGGAATATTTTACCGAGTAATACTCTGCCTTATTGTTTGAATCGGGATATTTTATTTTACAATTATCTCTCGCAAAACTGCGCAGAATTGCATTTATAAAACCGGAGGATTTTTGCAGTTTTTGCTGTTTGGCAAGTTTTACACTTTCGTTAACAGCGGCACTTTCGGGAATTTTATCCATAAAAGCCATTTGCAAAAGTCCGAGGCGGAGAATAATTTTTGTCTTTAACTCAATTTTCCTTAGCGGAATTTTAGAATATTGTTTAATGATGTAATCAAGAGTGATTTTACGCTCAAGCACACCGTAAACAAGCGCAGATGTAAAAGCCGCATCAAGCGGCGAAAGCTCACTTTCCTTTACTGCGTTATTGAGTGCTATATTGGAATATGCTCCGTCCTGTTCAATTTTTAATAATACTTTAATGCAGTTTTGCGTGAATTAGCCATTTAAAAATCTCTTTTCTTATTTCTTCTGTTATTCGCTATTATAAGCAATCTTAAAAGCTGTAAAATTGCCGTAAGAGCAGATGCAACATAGGTCATAGCGGCTGCCTGCAAGTGCGTTTCGCACCCGTGTATTCTTCACCGTAAAGCAAATTTCCGTTTTTGATAGTTTCAAGCGCTCTTTTAGAAGCATTAAACTCAACGGGAAGAGTTGCAATGTAAAAAGTACGGAAAATCCGAATAAAGCTATACCGATATACAACATAACAAAACCGATTTTTGCGGAAAAACAAAGTCCCAATATAATCAAAAACCAACTTAATTTTGAACCGATATTCGCCATCGGAAGAATTGCCGAACGAATTTTATTCGGTAAATAATTCTGTGCGTGCTGAACAGCGTGACCTGCCTCATGACAAGCAACGCCTACGGCTGCTACGGTATTTGCATTATAAACACTGTCTGAAAGTCTGATTACATTAGTTCTCGGGTCAAAGTGGTCAGTAAGATTTCCCGCTACCCTTTCAATACGCACTCCGTAGACGCCGTTTTGTCTTAAAACAAATTCGGCAGCTTGTGCGCCTGTCATATTTCTTGAATTTCTCATTTGAGAATATTTTGAAAAAGTTGATGAAACATTAATTTGACATATAAGTGAAATAATTACGCAAGGAAGAATAAACACAACATATGTCCAGTCAAAGCCATAAAACATAAAAATTCTCCTTTATATACCTATATCAGTTAAAGCTGTCACCGATATTTAATTTATGACCTGCAAGAAAAGCCGCTGACGGCATACGCTTTTTGCCCTCAGGCTGCAACTCTATAATTTTGACCGAACCGCTGCCGCAAGCAACAATCAACGGCTTTATGCTGATTATCGTGCCCGCTTTTCCGCTTTTTTCGCATACTTTTGTAGAATAAATTTTCAGTCTTTTTCCGTTAAGTTCGGCAGTCGCAATCGGCCAGGGATTAAGTCCACGGACTTTATTATGCACTTCGTAGGCTGATTTTGTAAAATCAATCGGGCAAACGACTTATCAATCTTTGATGTATGCGTAGCCTTGCTTTCATCCTGCTTTACAGGCTTAATTTCTCCGTTCTCAAGCATTTCAAGAGTTTTAATAATTAACTCTCCGCCGAGTATACTAAGTCTGTCAAAAAGCTCTCCGGATGTTTCATTTTCGCCGATTTTTGTTTCAATTACTGTCAATATATCGCCTGTGCAAGTCCCTCTGCCATTTGCATAGCTGTCACACCTGTTACTTTGTCGCCGTTAAGAACCGACTGCTGAATAGGTGCCGCGCCTCTGTATTTCGGCAAAAGTGAGCCGTGGATATTGATACAGCCGTACTTTGCGCTTTCAAGCACTGCCTTCGGTAAAAGTTTACCGTAGGCCGCAACTACGATTACATCGGGATTATATTTTTTTATTATTTCAAGAGGTTCTTCCGATTTAAAGGTTGTCGGCTGATATACGGGAATGTTAAGTTCCTGCGCACATACCTTTACATCAGGAGGAGTAAGCACCATTTTTCTGCCCTTTGGCTTGTCAGGTTGTGTAAACACAGCCTGCACCGTATGCTTGCTTTCGTATAATTTTTTGAGTGCAGGCACCGCAAAATCAGGAGTGCCCATATAAATTATATTCATAATAACCCTCAAATCAGCCAAACATTTCTTCGTATTCTTCAGGAGTAAGCATCTTGCTTGCTTTCTGTTTAAAAAGAATACCGTCAAGATGGTCAAGCTCATGACAGAAAGCTCTTGCAAGCAATTCTTCACCGTCAATCGTAAATTCATTGCCGTGCCTGTCAAAAGCCTTTACTTTAACATAGTTAGGACGCTTTGTAATACCCCATTCGCCCGGACAAGAAAGACAGCCCTCAAGACCCTCCTGCTCGCCGCTTGATTCAATTATAACAGGATTTACAAGCTCGATAACCTGATTTTGTTCTTTACTTACATCAATAACAACAACTCTGCGGATAATGCCAACCTGCGGTGCGGCAAGACCTACTCCGCCAGAGTCGTGCAAGGTTTCTGTCATATCATCTATAAGCTGTGCGAGTCTGTCATCAAATTTAACAACCTCACGGCAGTGCTTTGTGAGAACGCTGTCGCCCTCTTTTACAATTTGCCTAATAGCCATATTCACACTTCCTAACATACAAGAGCGTTCATATCGGCATAAGCCGTAACGCCCGAAAATTCCTGACTCTTGCCAAACTCACAAAGAATCTTTGAAAGCAGGGCACGAAACTCGGAATTGTTTTTACATTTTATAATAATTTTAAACCTGTATTTATTACTTATTTTTACCACCAATGCAGGTGTAGGCCCTAATATTCGCAACGGCATATTCGGATAATTTTTCTTTGCCTCTTCTGTAAAGAGTTCAAGGAACTTTCTCGCACCTTTAAAGGCAGCTTCTCTGTTCTGTGATACAAAGCCTACAAGGCATAGT
>ERZ859980.1244-NODE-1244-length-10713-cov-2.024676_pt1 | contig 10713 bp, 12 predicted proteins | sample MGYA00509984_ERZ859980 | MGnify/ENA primary metagenome ERZ859980 (study PRJEB30046, sample SAMN00715173) | human gut metagenome | study: EMG produced TPA metagenomics assembly of the A metagenome-wide association study of gut microbiota in type 2... | reverse complement strand
GCTTCTGAACCTGTACACATATACATTATCTTATTAATCTCATCGGGCATAAGTGCAAGCAGTTCTTCACTGTAATCAAGAATTTTTTCATGAAGATATCTTGTATGTGTATTAGCGTTTTCATCTGTTCTGTAACTGCATTTACAACAGCAGGGTTACAATGTCCTACACCAGCTACATTGTTATACATATCAAGATATTTGTTACCTTCATCATCCCACAGATAATCTCCTTCTCCACGGACAATGTTAAGTGGCTTTCTATAAAAAAGTCTGTAAGCACCTCCAAGGTATTTTTCTCTCTTACTAATCATTTCCCTTGTTTTAGGACTTAACATAGATGCATATTCTTCCTTAAAACTGTTAGAGTCCATAATACTTGATTCTGTTGCCATAATTTCCTCCATTCTGCAAAAAGAAAAAGCACAGAACCTCTGATTTCTCAGAAATTCTGTGCTCCTTTGCACTGTCATACGGCACACCGCACTCAGCACCCGACATAAGTTCTTCGATTTCGGGGAGTTTTTTAACATATACCGTATTGTCGCAGACGAGCAGGACAGGCTTATCATTGACATAAACCATATATTCGCCGAACATCTTTTTATACCGCACGTTTTCTATGCCGACAAGCTGTTCACATACGAACTCTATATATTCCTGCGATGTCGCCATTTCTCAGCCTCTGCCTTCTTTTCTCTTTACAAAAAATCTTATTGCAAACAGCACCGCCAGCATAAGTGCCAACGAGAAGCCAAGCACTATGAATACGTTATGCACAAAGCCCGACAGCAGATAGCCGACAACGCACACCGCCGCAACTGTCAGCGCATAAGGAAGCTGTGTCGAAACGTGATTGACGTGGTCGCACTGTGCGCCTGTCGATGCCATAATGGTGGTGTCCGAGATAGGCGAACAGTGGTCGCCGCACACCGCACCCGCAAGGCAGGCTGAAATGCAGATGATGACCATTGACGGAATTTCTCCCGTCTGCGAAACATTCGCAAGCTCCGCCTCAAACACGCTCGTAACGATAGGGATAAGTATGCCGAACGTTCCCCACGATGTACCCGTTGCAAAAGCAAGCCCGATAGCCACCACGAACAGTATTACAGGCAGAAGCACGCTAAGCGCCGTTGCACTCTGTACCACTCCCGAAACAAAAGCACCTGCTTCAAGGTGGTTTGTCATCGTTTTAAGTGTCCACGCAAAAGTCAGTATAAGTATCGCAGGCACCATCTGCTTAAATCCTGCGGCGATAGAATCCATACATTCGTTGAACTTCAGCACACGGCGGAACATATAATATGCGATTATAACAATAAGCGCCGAGATAGAGCCGAGCGACAGACCGTAGGCCGCATCGCAGTTTGCAAATGCCGTCACAAAATCCGTACCGGAGAAAAATCCGCCGGTATAGATCATACCCACAACGCAGAACACGATGAGCACAGCAACCGGAAGTATAAGGTCAATAACCCTGCCACGCTCGGTCACCGGCTGTGCGTCCTGCTCATAAGTATTGTTTTTTGTCGTGAAAATATCACCGTTCTTTGCGTTATCCTCGTGTATTTTCATCGGTCCGTAATCCGTATCGCTCACCGATATGAATATTACCATAAGTATCGTTAAAAATGCGTACAGATTATACGGTATAGTGTTTATAAACAGTGATATTCCGTTTACGCCCTCGACCGTACCGCTTACCGCCGCCGCCCACGATGAGATAGGTGCGATAATGCAGATAGGTGCGGCTGTCGAATCTATAAGATAAGCGAGCTTTGAACGTGATATGTTGTGCTTGTCGGTTATCGGCCTCATTACCGAGCCTACCGTCAGACAGTTGAAATAATCGTCAACGAATATCAGCACACCGAGGAAAAACGTTGACAGTGCAGCTCCACGTCTGCCCCTGATATGAGCCGCCGCCCATTCACCGTAGGCACGGCTGCCGCCCGCCTTGTTCATCAGTACAACGATTATTCCCAGTACAACAAGGAACACCAGTATTCCGACATTGTATGCGTTTGAAAGATTTGTTATAAGACCGTCCTGCACGACCGCCTTGAACGTTCCCTCAAATCCCGTTCCCGATGCCGCCGCATAGATTATTCCGCCCGACAATATTCCGACAAACAACGAGGAATACACTTCCTTTGTGATAAGCGCAAGCCCTATCGCTATGACCGGCGGAAACAGCGACCACAGCGTACCCTTGGCTTCGGTTATCGGTGCGGCAATAATACAGCATACCGTAAAAGCCACGATAAGCAATCCGAACACCGCTTTGCTCAGATAAGATTTTTTCTTCTTTTCCATTGTTACTTCCTTTTCGCCCGTAAGCCTGTCACACGGGCGGATTTACATTTTAAGATACTTTAATGGTACATTATTTCGGCTCTGTTGTCAAGCGTTTACAGCTTAAAACCGCCGTAAAAAAGCGTATTTCCTGCACTTGCAACCAAAAATTCCGCCCCGATAACCCGGGACGGAATAATTCTGTATCGGTGCGTCACGAATGTGCTCTGCAATAAACCTCAATTGCCTTTGCGGTGAATACCGCCGTGCCTGTTCCTCCGTACCTGTCGATATTATCGGTAAATTCACCGCCTGCCGCATACATAGTGCCGAGAGAGGACAGTATATCCGTATTGCAGTCATAATAATTATCCGTTATGAACCGGCGCAAGGTTTCAACCTGTTGCTGTACCTCTTTGCTGTCGGGTAACTTGTCTTTCAGTTTGCCGAACTCAGCGAATATCATCATAAATCTCTTGTTGACGTTGCTTTTTTCATCATCGGACATACTGCTCGTTTTTTCTTCGTACTGTTCGTACTGTGCGGTGTTTCCCCACTGCTCTTTCGCTTTTGCTTCGTATTCTTTCATCTTTTTCGTGTCAAATACAGAAAAATCCATTATATCAACTCCTGTTGTTCGTATTTTACGCGCAAATTCTATCAGATTGTCGATACGTTCTCTTTTCATTGTCAGAAGTTCTATCTGTTGTTCAAGTGCCTTATCCCTGTCAAAATTGTCGGCACTGATTATCCTGCTTATGTCTTTCAATGAAAATTCCAGTTCCCTGAACAGTAAAATCTGCTGTAGTCTTTCGAGTGCCGTATCGTCATACAGCCTGTATCCCGTATCAGTACGTCCGCTCGGTTTCAAAAGCCCGATGTTGTCATAGTACTGAAGAGTGCGTATACTCACTCCGGTCATTTTACTTACTTCATTTACCGTCATCATCTGATTCTCCTCCCGCAAGGCACATTATAAACTATTACGCAGCGTCAGAGTCAATACTTTTCCGAAAAATTTTTAAAAAATATTTCAACAGTAAATTCTTTCTGTCACCGTTTTCTCTTGTTGTCGTCTTTTCTTATGATATAATCCTCTTTCACAAACAGCTTTACAAGTCTGGGGTATCTGTCCGCATTACTCATTATATAAGTCGATGCAACAACATACAATATCGCAAAAGCAAAGAAAATTCCCGATAAAACGAATGAGGTCTTGCGGTTTTCGTCGTTTACACTGTTTACATCATCAAGCGATACATAACAAGTATTGCCGCAGGAAAACAGGCATATATCGGTTTCTTCGTCGTTTTCTTTATCAATGTAACCTATCTCAAATTCCCTGTTCTTTGATATGTTTATCTCAATATCTTTATATTCCTGCGAATTATCTTCTATAAATCCGGTCGCAAACGTCCGCTTCTCACCGGCTCTATCCGATACCATAATTATAAATCTGCCGCTGTTATCGCTTTTGTCAAAGTGATATTCCGTAATTCTGCCCGTATATATTGTTATTTCATCGGGCGTTATATCGGGGTTTGCAAAGAGCGCAACAACGAGCGAAAATACAGATAACGCCATAACAATAATATCAACAAGAATAAACCCCTCAGGTTTGCGGATATTACCACGGAACAGCTTTGATTTTTCAGAGCTTATGACCTCGGCATTTTCCGAACGCTGTATCAGTTTCTTTGCAAAGCCGTCAATATTGAAAGCATTTTCATCTATCAATATAAGCCTTTTGCCGACAGTGATAATCAGATTTTCGCCGTAACGTATTTTCTTCACTTGTGAATATTCATACCTGTGTGTTATCCTCAGCATATCACGATAAGTAAAGTCCTTATCGGTGTAATCTACCCTCTGATTTACAGTAAGGACAAGTATAACGCCAAGCACGACAAATACGCCGAATACGATACAGGCAGCCACACCTGCACCGCTTATTGCCGCAGCTACCGTCACAATGCCGAAAAAAAGTGCGCATACAAGCCCGATAACCGCTATCTCTCTGCTGTTTATTACCGTCCTGTAATCTATTTTATTTTTTGATTTATATTTCATTGTTCCCTCTCACGAGTACATCTCTGCATTATCTTCGTTCATTATATGATCTGTTTTTTTCATACGCAATACGGGGTGAACCGTCAGCAACATAAATGATACCGCATTTTGCAAATCCGTTTTTCTCAATAAGATGCCTCGTTTCTTGTTATCCTGATGCGTATCTATCGCACAAGAGTTATTGTCAGCCGAGACATCTGTTTTCTCCTTGCCGTTTATTCTTATATGAATTTATTATACTCGATTTAACTTCTTCGGTCAACCAAAAATTCCGCCCCGATGATACGGAACGGAAAAATCTGTATTCAATATGCTATCCGAACCCGTCAATCTTTCCTGTACTCCATAGTATACAGATACTGACCGGATTTCAGTTGCTTTTTAGCGGTATTCTTCATTCCGCACTTAGTGTATTTAGCTACCTTAAGCTCAGTGTCGGTATCAAGCACGCAGGGTATACCCTCCCTTGCCGCTTCGGTAAAAGGGTGTTCCAGTATCTTTTTCATATATCCTTTTCCCTGATATTCACGCAGAACTACCACCATCGACACCGCTACATAATCCTTTTCCTTTTTGTAGACTTTGGCATAAAGCTCCTCGCTTGAACCTGCCACTATTCTCACACTGCGAAATGACATCTCCCTGAGCATTCTCCCGACCATATGTAACGCAGGCTTCAGCTTAATTTTAGTGCTTTTGCGCCAATACGCAAGAAACCCCTCGTGATTGTCGGACGTAGTGTACAAAACCCCCGAATTGTAGAAATACTCCGTCATTATCTCAAACGCCTTTATAATATCCTCACGGGGCGCAGTTGTGGAAATACCGTCACCCTCTGCGGCGAAGGCTTCGCCGATAAGCGTTCCGTAATGCGCCAGCTCTTCCTTTGTCATATTACTTACTTTCTGCATGGTTTTTCCGCTCCTGTTCTAAAGTTAGTTATCGCTAATTATATTATAACCGATTTCATCCCAGCAGTCAACCAAAAATCCCGCAATTTCCAAAGCAGACCGCTTTATATCAAAACAGCGTTTTATCTGCATACCGCAAACCGTCAATAAAATCAGCCGTATATTATGCAAAAACTGTTTTCGCATTTTTTATTTCAGCATTTTCCTACCTTTTCGCATTTTTTATTTTGGCATTTTCCATCCTTTTCGCATTTTTTATTTTGCTGTTTTACTCCTTTTCCGCACTTTTTGCAATACCCATCCCCATTTTTTGCATAAAAACCCCGCCCCCGAAATCACGGAGGCGGAGTTTCGCAATTTTTCATTTAGCTTTTCCTGTTTATTTTAATTGCATTTTTATATTATGTGCGATTTCTCTTACAAAAGGTATTACCACCGTATTACCACATTGCTTATACATACTCTTTATCGGAATGTCCGGAAAACCGAAATCCTTCGGAAAACCTTGCAACGCAAGACATTCTTCCGGTGTTATTCTCCTTATTCCGAAATCATCTCTGATAATCGGCACACGGTTATACCAAGTACCCATATTCGCTTTTAACGTAAAAGATATTCCGCCGTTGCTTTTTTGAATTCCATAATCCGAAAATCTGTATATTTGATTTTTATCCGTAATAACAGCTTTCATTTTTTGATACTGAACTGAATTTTCAGAAAGATAAAATTTGTAATCTGCTTTTACGGAACGGTCAATAATATCAAAAATATATTGTTGCAACGGTCGTTCTTCCGGAAAACAAAAACGGTTGCAAATCTCATAATCATTAAACGCAACTATGTACGTTCTCGTTCTGTGTTGCGGTATTCCATAATTACAAGCATCCGCAATTATATATCGTATATAATAATCTCTCTCGGAAAGTTCATTGTGTATTCGATTGAATGTTTTGCCATTGTTGTGTTCGGTAAGATTTGCGACATTTTCAAGAAATATGATCTTAGGTTTTTTAACGTCTGCGATTCTCATTATTTCAAAGAAAAGATTGCCTCTTTCATCAGCAAAGCCTTTTTTATTACCGCATATTGAAAACGATTGACACGGAAATCCTGCAACAAGAACATCGAAATCCGGTATATCATCTGCATCGACTTCTCTTATATCCGATTCGGATAATATAGTATAAGGAAAATTGTGCTTATAGGTTTTACAAGCATCTTTATCAAATTCATTTGCCCATATGACTTCAAATCCCGCTTGTTGAAAAGCCAAATCAATCCCACCGATACCGGCAAATAAACCGCATACTTTGTTTTTCATTATTTTATAAATCTTACTTGCAAATTCAGTTTAATATAATATTTCCCATTTTCTTTACATATCGAACCAAATTCGTGACGTGATGTACTTGCGGTTTCAAACTTGGTATTGTTTATCAAATAAGTTTCAAACTCATTTCTGTTAAACAAATGATAGCACAATACTTCTCCGTCTTCTCTGACTATTATGTATCCGCCCGTAGCATCGGCAGTACCGTCCCAAACTTTCGACGGAAGCATACCGAGTGCACATTCTGCAAGAAACTTTTTAAATTTATATTCATAAAATGGATGACCTTTTGATAAATTATATCCGATTGGGTTATTTACATTTAACGATTCAAGTGAATTTGTTACTGTATTAACTCCGGATGAATAGTACTCTTTAAGCATATACGCACAGATTTCAGGAAGGTCACCGTCAATCAACTGCAAATTACTTTCAAAAATATCGTTTTCCATAGAACAATACTTTATGTCGCAATCGCAACTGGAGAGGAAATCAAATCTGTCCTTGAATTTCTTGGAACAAGTATTAAAGCCGTTCATCACATCATCGTTTATATTACCTGTAACTTCAAAAACAAAATTTGTTGTTTTGCCTGCATTAACAAGCGTGGATGGACTGCCGAGTCTTGACTTGATACTGAATCCCTGAACGGTTTCATAGCCTGTATTTATGTCATGAATTTTAATCCGAATATCTGCTTTATCGGTTGATTTTGCTTTAAGTACGCCTATATTCAATTGCTCTAAAAATTCTTCGGTGTCCTGTGATTCAAAAGATGATTTATTTGCATTGATTATTTCGTTGTAAAGATTATCTGCGGCAGTCTTGAATTCATCACATGGTAAAGTAAGCAGTACATCTTCTGTATCTGTTTTAACAACAGACACTGTATCATCACCTTTGTTAATTCTGAATTCAAGTATACCTATAGGCTCGGTACGGATGATATTGATTATGTTGTAAAACATATCATCTTTTTTATTTAATTCGGCATCCGCAGCATACAATTTCTTTATTTCAAGCAAACGGAGAAATGCATATATTTCGCTCCATTCGCCTTTGTTTCCCGAAAGTTTAGGCATTATCAAGTACCTCCTTAATTTGTTTTGCAATCGCTTCAATAACACTTACCGTTACGCTGTTTCCAAATTGCTTGTACAGGTGAACATCGGCAAGCGGAAGATTAAATGTATCCGGGAAGCCCTGTAGCCGAGCCCATTCTCTCGGTGTCATTTTTCTGATACCTTCCTTATTGATTTCGCCTTTAATGTGTGTTGTCGGAGTTAAATCTTTTTGGCGTTTGTCAATCAATAAATTACGTTCTCTTCCCATTCCTCCGCACACAATAGCTCCGGCAATGCCGTCCCATTCACGGATTTCATATCCAAAACCGTTTCCTTTTGCCTCGTGACGAGCTTTGTGCCTTCTCAATGTTTCAACATAAACGTCACTTAAATAGTATTTGGCAGGGACGGGTTTTTCTTCGATAATATCCTTCAACCTTTTTGAATCGTCCGTAGCATTCGGAAAGTCAAAATTTTCCGGAGCAACATCGTTTCTGAACGCTACTACATATACTCTTTCCCTGTTCTGAGGAACTCCGAAATCCTTGCTGTTCAAAACTGCGCAGAATACTTTATACCCCAAGTCTTCAAATGTCTTTTTTATTATCTCAAATGTTCTGCCTCTGTCGTGAATTTTAAGACCCTTTACATTTTCGCAAAAAATCACTTTCGGCTTATGTTGTTCACAGATTCTTGCAACATCCAGAAATAAAGTGCCACGGCACATTCCTTTATAGTTATCTTCAAATCCTTTCCTTTTTCCTGCAAGACTGAACGCCTGGCAAGGAAAACCGGCAAGACAAATATCAAATTGCGGAATATCGTTTTCGTCGATTTTTGTTATATCTCCTGCAATTTCGAAATCATCTTTGAAATTGGCTTTATATGTTTTTTGAGCATATTCGTCCCATTCACTTACAAAAACCGTACTGATTTCGTTGCCGAAGGCTTTTTCGAATCCAAGACGAATTCCGCCGATTCCCGCAAATAAATCAATTGATTTATATTTAACCATTTTTATTTTTAACCGCCCTCTCAATTACATCAGCACACGCCTGTAAATTATTTTTTATATCATCACCCCAAAATCTTAACACTGTCCATCCCATACCGGTAAGTTTTTCGCTCACTTGCTTATCACGGACAATATTCCTTTCGATTTTAGGAATCCAAAAATCTTGATGCGACTTAAACTCTTTTTTCTTATTATCCCAATCATAACCGTGCCAAAATTCACTGTCACAAAATACCGCAATTTTTTTGCCTATGAAAACAATATCCGGTTTTCCGAATACTTTCTTCGAGTTTTTTTGATAGCGTAAACCTCTCGACCAAAGTTCTTTCCTAAGCATAACCTCTATCTTTGTGTCTTTGGATTTAACCCGGTGCATATTATATGAAATTTGTTCTTTGGTTTTATGCACAGAACTCTCCTTATGCCATAAAAATTCAAAATCTCTACAAAACAATTTAATTATACCATTCAAGAACATTTTTTTCAATACAAATATTTTTTATGCATACCCCTTCAGCACACAAAAACCCCGCCCCCGAAACCTCGGGAGCGGGGAAATCGCCTATATCTATCGCTTCACTTACGCATTCTTGTCAAGACCTGTGATTTCAAGTGTATCACGGGCGATAAGAAGCTCCTCGTTTGTAGGAATTACCCATACCTCAACCTTGCTGTCGGGAGCAGAGATCTTTGTGAGCTTGCCCTTTAAGCCGTCGTTTACAGAGTTGTCGAGCTTGATGCCGAGATATTCCATATTCTCGCATACGCCCTTTCTTACTTCCGGAGCGTTCTCGCCGATACCGCCTGTGAAAATAACAACGTCAAGACCGTTCATAGCGGCTGTGTAAGAACCGATGTACTTCTTTATCTCGTATGTCAGCATATCTGTAACAAGCTGTGAACGCTTGTCGCCCTGCTGTGCGGCACTTGTAATATCTCTGTTGTCGCTGAACTGACCCGAAAGTCCGAGGAAGCCCGACTTCTTGTTGAGATAGTCGCTCATCTGTGCGGGAGTGAAGCCCAGCTTGTTCTGTACGAATTCAACAGCCGAGGGATCAACACTGCCCGAGCGTGTACCCATGATGATACCGTCAAGAGGAGTAAAGCCCATTGATGTATCTACAGACTTTCCGTCCTTGATAGCTGTTATGGATGAACCGTTGCCGAGGTGGCAGGATACAATGTTAAGACCTTCAAGGCTCTTGCCTGTGACCTCGCCGTACTTCATTGATACAAAGCGGTGCGATGTTCCGTGGAAGCCGTACTTTCTTACGTGGAACTGCTCATAGCACTCATAAGGCATACCGAACATATAAGCCTTGGGAGGCATTGTCTGGTGGAACGCCGTATCGAATACTACTACCTGAGGAGTTGTTTCGGGGAAACCTTCTTGCAGGCTCTCAGCGCAAGTGCGTGTGCGTGGTTATGTACAGGAGCAAGGTCAGCAAGACCGTCTATCTGATCTATGACCTCGTCCGTTACGATCGTTGTCTTTGTGAATACCTCAGCACCCTGCACTATTCTGTGACCTACAGCGCCTATCTCGCTCATATCCTTGATAACAGCGGCATCGCCCTTTGTCATTACCTCAACCAGCTTTTCAAAAGCCTCTGTGTGAGTGGGGAACGAACATTCCTCTCATATTCCCTGCCGTCAAACGTCTTGTGAGTGATCTTTCCGTCTATACCGATACGCTCGCAATTTCCCTTTGCTATGACCGACTCATCATTCATATCTATAAGCTGATACTTCAGTGATGAACTGCCGGCATTTACTACCAGAATTTTCATTTAAATAAGATACCTTTCTGAATTTATTTTTGCTGAACGCAATATCATTATTATTTTAAACCAAACCGCCCGAAAAATCAAGTGCTTTGGCGAAAAATACGACAGCTTGCCGATATTTTTACACCGTGAGGAGAAAACAAGAAAAGCAGCCCCGAATAAAAGGCGGTTGATTTTTAACTCAATCTTGGGAGCGGCTGTTTATAAAGTTGCATTCTCCCCGATAATATGCTAAAATA
>ERZ859980.1242-NODE-1242-length-10721-cov-1.581943_pt1 | contig 10721 bp, 8 predicted proteins | sample MGYA00509984_ERZ859980 | MGnify/ENA primary metagenome ERZ859980 (study PRJEB30046, sample SAMN00715173) | human gut metagenome | study: EMG produced TPA metagenomics assembly of the A metagenome-wide association study of gut microbiota in type 2... | reverse complement strand
CAGAAACCCCGTCAGAGTAAACTCTGACGGGGTTTTGCATTTTCTGTGTCCGCACCGTGTCCGCAATTTGTCCGGGACGACAAAAATTGAGACCTGCCCCTGGCTACTTATCTCGCACAATCGGGAATAATTTCCACAAGGAATGATTTTTCATATCGGCCGGAAACAGCCCCCCCTTCTACAACTGTTATCTTCAAAAAGTTTAATGTTTAATGATGCTGTTTTGTATTATGCCTCATATTAGATTTCCGCTTTTGGAGTATAATTCACAGGTTTTGCTGTAAATATGCTTAAAGGTGTACTAATTGAATTGATATATTATAAAATATTACGGCATAATATATCCTTTTTTCTCTGCTTTCTCAATAATCTTGACGAGGCGTTTGCATTGTGCGGCAGACGGCAGAGAATTTCGCTTAATATACTCTGCGATACTGCCTATAAATGCGACATCTCCATATGGCAGCATATCCTCCTTTGATAAATCATTGCACACTTTAGTCCAATAATCAGCTCCCAATTTAAATATTTCAACTGAGGCATCTATATTATGGCTGAATTTTCTTTCTTTTTTTGCGGCAGCCTCTTCCTGCTTCATCTCATTCTTTGAGATTAAGGTTGACACAAACTCATCCGATAAGGACAGCGGCAAACTTTTGCACTTATTCCAGGTATCTGCACGACGGGCCATACTTCTAACCAATCCGCCTTGTGCTTCCTCCTCAAAGAAATTATGAATAATATGTGCCAGTTTCATCAGCTCCTTTTCAAGAGCCGGGTACATTTCCTGCTTTTGCCAAATGAGTTTCCAGTCAAGATCCATGTTCTTGGGAATCATAGCCATCATTTTTGCTATGGCATATGGAATTATTTGAGCTTTATTACCTCCTGTCGGATACCAGTCTGCTTTATTGATGCGACGATCCAGCGAATCAAAGATAATTACAGAACATACACATTTTGAGAAATATACCTCATTGATACTCTCCTTGGAGGTTTCATACAGACTGTCGATCGTTTTAGCGAATCGGGAGAAGTTAATAGCCGAACTCTGACATACCTCATGAGGATTCATTGCAAATGCATTGAGGCATTTGGCAAGTTTCTCCTTTTTGATGACTTGATTTTTAGGGTGTTTCTCACAAAATTTTGCACGAGCCGCGGAACTGAGCTGCATTGTTCCTGCTCCCACTTCCCTCTTGAACGCTCATAAAACAAATTGTCTGGTATGGATTGCCATTTACCGGCGGAGCCATCCTCTTTCTTGACAATTGTTCCATTATGACATGGTATGGATGGTTTGAGAAAAAGTCGGCTTCAGACACAGCATTCTGGCTGTTTGCACACTGAGATATTGTTTTGGTAATATTGTTATATCGTTCAATGTCATCCTCGGACATATCATCATCAACATTAAGCACTGTCAGCTTCATCGGGACAAACAGGTTATCCATGCCTCCGTCCTTTACCTCTTTCTTGATTTTTGCATTGGCCAGTGATGCCGTAGTTTGACCGCCATTTATTATTTGGGGATCTTTAAGGTATACTATTTTTGTCCCGTCATCAGAAAAACCGATTGAGCGGGCAACCACAGCAATTCCATTATTATATGTAAAGAAATTTCCCGGATGCTTTATAATGGTTTCACGTATTCCTTTATTGACTTTGCCTCTCACGCTCAAAAAAGCACGAATGTTGCCCTGCAGCAGCTTGCTGCCATATTTGCAATAAATCTTTGCCAAGAACTCTCCCGGAACAATACCCAGATAAGCATCATAGTTCGCATCCTCGCCAATGTCTGCTTTGAGATACTGAATGCCGTCACAATCAAAATCCTTGGTTGCAATCTCAATGATTTCACTGGAATTAGAGGCATATGTCTGATGAAAACGCTCTATTGTCCACACATTCAGTTCAACCGGCCTTTCGAGGAATTCCTCGCGGCTGACGTTTTTAACCTGTTTGCTGAGAATGGCATTGGATAGAATGATAAACTTGAATCGGGAGATTTCGGTAGCAAGCATACTTTTGCCCACTTTTGTTTTTATCTCCTTTGCAACATTAATGGCTTGGTCTGAATCGTCGCAATATGCAGAAATATCACCATCAACACTCTCCTCAATAAAATTCCTCATGTGAAGGAATAATTCATCAATGCGTGTATTGGTTAATGTAGGAATATTGTCGATTTCATTGACAAAATCACTGGCAATCATAACCAGCGCTCCATCAGCTTCATCATAAGCATAGGCATCAAAAGACATTATGCGCCCCCGGCGCCCCTTCATTTCGATGGACATAGGCATAGGATCAGAAACATCTCCTATATCTTCCAGAAGTTCCAGTGCTCTGCTGATAAACTGCGCCTCAGCGCCGATCCTTCATGTTCGGCATCAAAGCGGAGCTGCTCCATAAACTGTTTTCTAAATTCGCCTATCTCCATTGCGGTGTGCTTGTTATGATTGTTTAAATTCTTCTAAATTTGAAAGGATGAGTTCATATTGAACCTTTATAATTGGCAGTGCAATACTATTCCGCATAATGCGCGGGAATCCTTCTGACACAATATACTTGGCAAATGAGCTTTGTGAATATACAAAGTTATCGTAATCACTTGACCAGTCAAAGCCGTATGACATTAGTTTCCTTGCAAACATCTCCTTGTAGAAATCACTGCTTATCAATGTCATAATTTCATTGGCGAGAGAGCTGAGTTTAACGCCGTTATATCCAGGGCTCATTTTTTCAAGTTTGTATACAGCCAAACAGCCGTCAACATTACTATCCAGCTGCTCAATTGAAGAGATGCGCACAGCATCTTTCCCTGCGCTGACTGTTTTCACTTCATACCAGATGCTGTCTATTGAAAAATCTTTACTGGTTTTTTCAGGCCCGGTCCAGCTGTCTACTGCCTTGTCTGTTCCATACATTGGAATCATTTCGTTTTTCAAAAATAGCATTTCCCCGATCAAGCCCATAATTTCCGGTTCAGTCAAGTCTCCGTGATTGGGTTTGAACAGACGCTTCCATGATGCGTATCTGTTGCATATGGCCCGATAGCCTTCAACCTGGTCAGTTATTCCGTTAAGAGAAGACAGAAGATCCTGGCAGAATGTGCAGAACCGTTCAAGGAGTTCTTCTTTCTCAAGCAAGAAAATCAGTGAATATGAGTTATCATCCTCATATTGCTCGACAGATATTACCTCGGAGCCAAAGATTCGTGTTGGAACATACTGTCCTTTGAACTTGAAAGCATATCTGCCTTTGTCGTCTTTGCCTATATAGGTGTCAAGATCTCTGGCTGTTCCAACTCTTTTAAAAAAGCCTTGTTCAAATCCTTCAGAGAAAATGCCGTATATATCCTGGCTATTGTATTGTTTCATTGTCTTCAATGTCTTCTGACTCATCCTGCATAAACTGCTGATAATATATTTTGTTCGCCTTGTAATGTTTTATATTTTGAGCACCTTTTACTCCTGGGAATCCTATGGCAAAGGCACCATTTTATCTCCCCCCAATGCTTCCCGGTATTCAGACAGCTTCTTCTTTTCATCTTTTCCCTCGGTCCTCACAGGCTCGATGAGCATAATTATCAACAGAGGTTTTCGGTCTGCCAAATGCTCAAAGTATGCTCTATTTGGAATTTCCCGATTTTCATTTTTACCTTCCTTTCTCCACTGTTCTTTGCATTTTCTCTTTACGAAATTCAACTGATCTTCAGATAGTCCATAAGCACCTTCCTGAGTGCTCAGCAATTTTCGCCGCGAGCTTACAGCAATAGCATTATTCTCAACATGGACAGTGCGTGCTGCACATCTGACAGATGCTATGTGCGGTATTTCATAACATTTGTCAGACTCGCCGCTTTGGAAAACTATATCCCAATGCTCTAATCCTACCGTGTTTTCATCTGTTATGAAATCCAGAATATATTCAGTGTTGAAACTCGGATTAACCTTTGAACTTTTAATATTTTTCACAAAAGCCGCTACAATATCTTTCGGCACATCTTTTACTATCAGAGATGTATTATTTTTGAATTTATCAAACGACAAGTTTCTCTTAAACAGCTCCTCTGCCAGCCAAGTCACTTGTTCAAGATTAAGAGTGTTGTGAGTCGCATTCAGACTGATATACGGTGTTTCATATATATTGCCGTAATAGGATTCCTGTATATCCAGATTGAAGGACTGCCTCATCTTATTGCCAGCAGTGATTTGCAGCTCCTGACAATTGTCGCGCACTTTAATTCCGAAATCCTTTGGCGTCAGCCGCTGTGCAAACATCTCTTTCAGCTCTTCCTTCAAATCCTCTGACGCCATAGAAATCTCATCATACCAGATTGCACTTTCTTCACTCGTCCATATTTGGAAGATATCTTCATATCCTTTTCTATATCCGAACCAGCGCCCCATCGCATCAGGACATCAAAAGTAGCCGTATTGCGGTAGAAGTAGCTTGTCAGCAGCCCCTCCAAGGTCAAACCTCGTGACAATGCCATTCCTCCGACGGCAATAACCCGCAATGACGGATTTTCTTTGTAGTCGAGTTTCCCGCTTGATTTTAATCCATTTACAACAAGAACCTTTATGCACTCAATTGCTTTGAAAAGGTTTTCTTTTCTAACAACTCTCTCAAATGAAACATCAGAGACAAAACTGTAATGCTTATCCCACAACTGCTTCAATTCTTTATATAGAGGCAGATTCGTGTTTTTGCAAGAATCGCTGTTGAAATCTTTTTCAACGATGCTCTTGAATTCATCATAAATACTTCTACCTCTTCTTTTATTACATTTTGCACCTTCACGAATCGAGACATATTCACCAGCATGCTTCTTGGCGCTGAACTTTGTCCTCGCAAATCTCGAATGGTATTCGCCAAAAAGAAACAATAAATAGCCTCTTTTAACGAATCGGGAAGGATTCCGTTCCATTCTTTCTGATGCCGATAGTAAAATGCCCCTGCATTCAACTCATCGATGTGGGTGCGAGCCCAATCACGCCAGCATCCGTCTCCGTAGTCGGGTTCATCAATATCAATGATATATTTTATATTGCGATAATATTTGGAGCCGGCATTGAATATCTGCTTTGCTCCAATGTATGTTGAGGGGGTTGGCAGTGTGTATATAAAATGTTCCGGGAACAAATCTGCATTTTTCATTTCATCAACAGAATCCGGGTCGATGAAAACATTTGCAAATGGGGTCGCTGTAAAACCGACATACGATGCGGTTTTAAACAAATTGCAAATTTTTCTTATAATAGCATTTGTCTTTGTTGGATTCGTTTCATCCTTGCTCGTATTGACAGATGCATTGTCCGCTTCATCGTCTATAAGTAGCAAGGGCGCATTAACGCACTCCTCTGAATGATCATAATTGTTGTACTTTAGCCAGTTGTGTAATTTTGTAAGAACTGATACATTCTTTTTGACAACAAACAATACAACTGAACGCTGTGCTTCAAGCGACACAAAAATACTGTCTTTCTGTCCGACAAAATCTGATGATTGAGTTGTATAAGACGATGCCAGCAGCTGTTTGTCATATTTGCCGACGCCCACTCGCTTGGGCTTCTCTATTTTTGTTATATCATCTCTCTTGATTTCAAGGCCTACAATGCCTTGGTCAATACGCCCTGAGTCTGCTGGCGTAGATTCTCTGTTATGCCTGCCAGCAAAATGACAACCTTGTAACCCGCATCAACAGCTTTGCATATCAGACCGGAATACGTTGCTGTTTTTCCAGACTGAACGTCACCAATAACCAAACCGCGAATCAACCGCCTTCCTCATGCGCTTCTTTCGGATTGCAAAGACAATTCATTATGGCGGGGAGAGGCTTCTTTTTCAAGATGTCTCTACTCTTTTCTTCAAGCGAGGCATCTTCCAGAAGATATTTGCTGTACAGCCTCCAGAAATGCTCATCTTCGATTTCTGCATGCTCATACCAATTGTGAGGATCATCATAGTCGTCGAATATACAATTGCCTTTAGTGTGTTTTATAGCTTCTTCTGTTTCGATGGCGCGAAAAACTTCTGCCCTGTCCTCATCAGTCAGGCTGATTGGAATAAATTCAAGCCCCTTATCTATATAGGAGTCAATATCTTCGTATTTTATGGTTTTCCCGTTTCGCTTGTCGACCCCGATGCGGCGTTTGATAACCATAATGAGATCATTGAACTCATCACTGCTTATCTTCATTTGTATAATAGTTTATCAGCATTTCTTTCAGTTGCGGAAGACAGCACCATGGTTCGGCTTTCATAATAGTATCAACAGCGTCATTAAGCTCCCTGCCGTATTTAATCATTTTGTCGATCAGCGTAACTCCCAACTGAAAATTATCCTCAAGGTCTTGCGTTTTATCCGCTGCAACAATAGCGTCATTGCACCTGTCTACGTATATATCCTGTACTGGAATACCTTTTTCTATCTCTGACAACAAAGTTTCTACGATGTCTGCCGCATCGTCAGGAATGTGTTCCATCACATATTTGCAGAGCGGACTGTTTCGATTGATCTGATAGTAGTAGGCATCATTTCTGCCGCGCATTCTATCCCAAATGTGGCTTATATTATCTTCCGAATTATCTTTGCGGCCGCGATGCGTCTGTTTTCTAACAGAAATGTCCATTGCTTCTTCAACGTTTTTTTTAAGCTGGTTCTGAATTGATTTGGGTATTGAAGCATTCTGTTTCTTAATATCGATGCCCCAAATGTCATCCAGAGAGTTGGGGATGTCTACACGTATTCTGGCATTTTTTGTCAGCTCACTGCGTTTGAGCCCAAACCATGTCCCATAAATAATAAGCCTCTGATTCCTGTAAATATAGAAACCCTGTCTTGTTCTCAGATTATCAGTACCGCCTAAAAGTTTTTTATCTTTTTCTGTTAGGTCCGAGCCAAAAGGCAGTACAAACGGACGCACTTTTATCAGCCGTTCAATACCTTGGCTGTCCCGCAGTGCAATAGCGAACTCTTTTTTTGTCGTAGTTTTAGCATTGCTTTCAAGAAATGGATCCTGTGCCTTTACTTTCGCGTTGTTAATCCAGATAACAAGCTTCTTCGCAGAGATATAGCGGTGAAAAATAAGAGCCACATGATCCTGCACTTTATCGCTTAATTCACGAAGAGTGCTGAAAACCTGTCCATGACTCGACTTTTCCAACACATCAAAATCTTCCCATATCACAAGAGTTCCGCTGTCATTAGTCTTTCCTGCTTCACGCAGATTCTCTATGTACGGCAGATTTGATATTTCATCAATGGTCAGTTCGTTAACAAACCATTTTTTATGTTTAAGTATGTAATTATAGTCCCACGAATACGCACTGATATCTCCGTCTTGCATGCTCACAACTGTCAATATGCGGCATTGTGACAATGATGCAGCTTTAAGTCCCAGCCCAAACCTTCCTAAATCATTTTCAGAGCGGGCTGCTTCTGCCGCAGAACTGCCATAGCACATTGCCTCGAAAAGTTCTTCACGAGACAGCCCGCAGCCGTCGTCAAGAATGCCCACTGCTTGTTTTTGGAAAGAATCGGTTGGGAAAAACAGTGAAACGTATGAGCATCCGGCACTAATGCTGTTGTCAATAACATCAGCGATTGCAGACTCGAAAGAATAGCCCATTGAGCGCATTGACCCCATCAGCATATCAGCTTTAGGAATATTTTCTTTATAGATGCCCATCGCAACAATATTATTTATAAGTTAATATCTTCTTCATAACAGCTTTGGCAAGCAGCGGAGGAACAGCATTGCCGATTTGCTGCTGAACATATGATACAGGCCCTTCAAATATGAAATGGTCTGGAAAACTTTGCAGCCGGGCTGCTTCGCGAACGGACAACCCTCGATCTTGATGAGGATGTATAAGCATGCTTTTTCTATAATTCGATATTACCACAGATGGCTTGCCACCGATTAATCGTTTATATATTCCGCTGTGGCATCGTTTTTTATCAGCATAATTCTCCATTAAGCGGTCGGGGATAGATGACCAGTTTTCGCCTTGTCCGATGTATTTATAGCGCTCAACTACATAGTCCTTATTGCGTGATACGATATTTTGGGTAGGGGCTTTTGACTTTTTTCTCATCAGCTGAGCATATGGAGACGCCTGCTCAAAAGGAACTGTGTATTCCCCCTTCATTTGAATTTCTCCATTTCCAAGAACCGGTAAATCACTAATTGCCTCATCAACAGAAACTGAATAATCAAATTCTTTGGGGAATTCAAAATCTATCCCATTTCTATTCCCGACAATAAACAGCCTGTTTCGGCGTTGCGGCACGCCAAAGTCAGAAGCATATAGTATTTTTGATTTGACTGTATAGCCAATATCTCTAAATCGGTTTTCTATATGATTCTGGATATTCTCCTCTCCGTTTTTAAATTTTGTCAGGCCATATACATTTTCAAATACAAACCATGTTGGAGCAATTTTATCAACAAAACGCAAAAATTCCTCAAACATCCTGTTATTTGGATTTGACATATCTCTGGTTTTTGTGTTTGAAAGAGAGAACCCCTGACATGGAGGACCGCCCATTATGATAAAAACAGGTTGAGTATTTAATTTGTCGGCTGAAAGTTTTCTTATATCTTCGCAGAATACGGTTGCATTCTTAAAATTCCTTTTATATGAGGCTGCTGCATAAGCGTCTGCTTCAACTGCATACCGCATGGATATGCCAGCCATTTCTGCACCTAGACTTAATCCGCCTGCACCTGCAAAAAGGTCTATGCCAATCAGCTGTTTATTGGTCTTCATCATTTTATAGTTTGCATCTTGCATATTTTTACCATTCTTCAGCACACTGAATGTATTCAATCGGCTGAATCGTATTTTACAAAGATACATTTTTTTCATAAACGGAGATTGACTGAATAAAAAATCAGAGGGCTATAAACGTTTATATTTGAATAACATCCAAAGAATGCAGAATGTTGTTTGTCAACCGGCCTAAATTTTTAAATAATCACTATCTTTACAAAAAGATAATAAGCATCAAAATGCCAGATACATTAACTCAAGAACAACGCCGTCGCTGTATGTCGCATATTCGGTCCAAGAATACTAGGCCTGAAATTCTTGTAAGACATGAACTTTTCCGCAGAGGGTATCGTTATCGGATCAATGTCAACAAATTGCCTGGCAGACCAGATATTGTTTTACCCAAATACAAAACGGTAATTTTTATAAATGGATGTTTCTGGCACGGACATGAAGGATGCAAGCATTTTGTTCTGCCGAAATCAAATATAGAATACTGGGAATCAAAAATTCTCGGCAATCAACAAAGAGATAAAGAAGTTATATTGAAGCTTCAGCAGCAAGGATGGAGAGTTATTATAGTATGGGAATGTGAGATACAGAAATCCCAATTGCCAAGAATTATTGATAAAATAGATTCAATCATCAAGTGTCCATGAACAGTGAACTGTTTTGTATATTTTAAGGTTAGATAATCCGAATATATTTAATCGCCAGATTCTTATTTTGAGTAAAATGATTGTATATTCACTCATTATGCGACAGAACAATGATAGAACTGTTAACATGATGAGGTGTTATCGTGCGATTTAGGAGTAATAATCGCAGGTTGCATGATGTCCAGATTCAGTCATTTCCTTTGGTAGCGATCAGCTGATACTGCTGGTAAGAATATCCGCAAGATTTGCGGAGCAACTTGCATGACCTTGCGGATTTCTTTCGACGGCAATACCTTGGGAGGAGGGGGGGCTTATTTGTTTTTCAATCGGGAGGCATTTTTGTTCAGACGCTCGGCTTCTCGTTCTTTCAGTCTTGCCTGTTCTTCTAATTGGACTTTGCGTTGAATGGTTTGTTCATATTCTTCGACATCCTTCTTCATCTGGCGGATTTTTGCGTTGTCGCGGTTTAGTTCAAAAATCTCCTCCAGCTCAGCGATACGCTTGGACGTCGCCTCACCTTTCATTTTGATATAGCGGTATTTCAAATCATTTGCGGCCAACTGCTGATTGCTTACCGAGATCCGGTAAATAAAACCAATAAGGAGGACAATTATTACCGCCATAACAAATATTACCAGCGCGGTTTTCGAGGATTTAATATCGAGCGTATAGGTATGTCGATGCTCCTGCACAGGCAGATTTTTGAGCATTGCCGCTGCTTCGACGGCTTGCCCTACCTGCTCTATCAACGTATGCGTCTGCCTATTTTCCTTGTCGATCACCTCCAGTCTCTCAGCCAACTGTTGCAGCAGCATATCATATTTGTTAACTATCTCCCGTTCCTGCTCGGTTTTTATTTCGGGCTGGGCTGTATGCCGTTGCAGGTGCTCCAGCAGTTGTGCTACCTGCCCCTGCGAGCGTTCCGCAGCCTCTATCAACCGCTCGATCCGTTCCAGCTGGGCATTCTCCAAACCTGCGTTTCCTGCGCCACCTGCCTTGGTGTTTTTGATGGCCTTGACAAGCGTGTCTTTGAGATCTTCGTACATCTCAAACGACAGGGAGATCTGATTATTCTCTTTCATTGTCATTTCTGGATTGAAGTTAAAGTTTTACATGAGGTCTATTCTTCTGTTCGCGCAACCTGCGCCTGTGTTCCATCGCAGCTATAGCCATCGCCTCGGCCGCAGCGTTGAGCAGTGCCGTGATGCGTGCGATATACTCTTCGGGACTTTCTCCCGGCTTGCGCTGCAACTGTTCGGCCGACACCCCGCCGGG
>ERZ859980.1240-NODE-1240-length-10741-cov-1.389014_pt1 | contig 10741 bp, 8 predicted proteins | sample MGYA00509984_ERZ859980 | MGnify/ENA primary metagenome ERZ859980 (study PRJEB30046, sample SAMN00715173) | human gut metagenome | study: EMG produced TPA metagenomics assembly of the A metagenome-wide association study of gut microbiota in type 2... | reverse complement strand
ATATCTTGCACAGAGAGCAGAACTTATCGGTGCGGTAAGACTTCCTAATACAGCATTTAAGGATAATGCAGGAACAGAGGTTACATCGGACATTCTGTTTTTAAAAAAAAGAGAAAGGCAGACAGACATTGAGCCTGACTGGGTTCATCTTGGATATACAAATGATGGGATTCCCATTAATTCTTATTTCGCAGAACACCCGGAAATGATGCTTGGAAAGATGGAATACGATACGGGAAGATATGGAGAAAACAGCAGATATACGGTATGCGTAAATGATGCTAAGGATTTCAATATGTATGAAAGCCTTAGCAGTGCACTGAAAAATCTCGAAGCTTCCATATCAGATTTTGCTGCACCGGAAATAGAAGAAAATTTAGAAGTCATAGCTGCCAGTCCTGACATCAGAAACTATACTTATTCCTTTGTGGATGGAAAACTTTATTACAGGCAGAATTCCCAGATGTATTTAAAAGAATACTCCAAAACGGCAGAAGAAAGAATAAAGGGACTTGATGAGATAAGAAAAATTACAAGGTATATCATAGACATTCAGACAGAAGGATGCAGTGAACAGGAATTAAAAGAAAGCCAGAAGGTACTGAATGAAAAGTATGATGTGTTTGTAAAAAAATATGGTGGGATAACTTCAAAAGGCAATGACAGGGCTTTTCGTGATGATGCAGATTATCCGCTTTTATGCTCTCTTGAAAATGTGGATGAAGAGGGTAAGGTCACAAAGGCAGATATGTTTTATAAGCAGACAATCAAACCGGATATCAGACCTGAAAATGTTGTTACTGCAATAGAGGCTTTAAATATTTCAATCAATGAGTTTGGTTCTGTAAATATTCCGTTTATGCTTTCAATCTATGAGCCGGATATCAGTAAAAAGATAAAGGAACTGGAAGAACAGGCAGGTGAAAGAGTAACCTTATCGGAACAGGCAAGAGCAGAAGTTAAGGGAGCAGCCATATGTGAAGAATTATCGGGAATTATTTTCCTGAATCCTGTTTTATACAATGAAGAAGATTTAAGTGCAGGATGGGAAACAGCGGATGAGTACCTATCAGGAAATGTGCGAAGAAAGTTACAGGAAGCACAGGAATATGCAGAACAATATCCAGAATTGTTTGCAGGAAATGTTGAAGCACTTTTAAAGGTACAGCCAAAAGACCTTGACGCATCGGAGATTGATGTAAGGGTTGGAACAACATGGATTGAGGAGCAGGACTATGAAGAATTTATATATGAGCTTTTAGGAACACCGAGAAGAGCGAGAGCGGTAAGAAGCACATTTTATTCATCAGGCATTATGGTACATCTTAATAAATACAGCATGGAATGGTTTATAGAGAATAAATCAATGGATAAGCATTCTGTGGCAGCTTCCAAAACATATGGAACGGGCCGCATGGATGCTTATTCTATTTTTGAAGCATCACTGAATCTGAAAACGGTGACGGTAAGGGACAGAATTGATGATGGAGATGGCAAATACCATTATGTTGTAAATAAGAACGAAACAATGCTTGCAAGGGAAAAGCAGAATCTTATAAAAGATAAATTCAGGGAATGGATATTTGTAGAGCCGGAGAGAAGAAAAAAATATGTTGATTATTATAACCATACATTTAATAATACAAGACTTCTGAATATGACGGTTCAGCACTTTCCTTTCCGGGAATGAATCCTGAAATAGAACTCCGACCGCATCAGAAAAATGCCATCGCAAGAATACTGCTTGGAGGTAATACACTTCTTGCCCACTGTGTAGGTGCCGGGAAGTCATTTGAAATGATGGCGGCGTGCATGGAACAGAAAAGATTAGGTCTTGCTAATAAGACGGTAATGGTTGTTCCTAAGCCCTTAATAAATCAGACAGCATCGGAATTTTTAAGACTTTATCCGTCAGCAGATATCCTTGTGGCTACGGAGCGTGACTTTGAAAAGAGCAGAAGACAGCAGTTCATATCAAGAATTGCAACAGGTGATTATGACTGTATTATAATGTCACATTCACAGTTTGAAAAAATTCCGATTTCAGCAGAGAGAAGGGAGAGGATGCTTAACGAACAGATAGAGCAGATATCCTATGCCATAGAGGAAACAAAAGATAAGAACGGTGAACGCTGGACTGTAAAACAGATGGAAGCACAGAAGAAAAAACTGAGTGAGCAGTTAAAAAGTCTTGCCGATGAGGAGAGAAAAGATGACCTCATTACATTTGAAGAACTTGGTATTGACTGTCTTATGGTTGACGAAGCACATAATTACAAGAACTTGCAATATTTTCAAAGATTAATAATGTATCAGGTATCAGTAATTCAGGTGCAAAAAAGTCAACAGATATGCAGCTAAAATGCCAGTATATCAATGAAATAAATCCAGGAAGGGGAATTATCTTTGCAACTGGAACACCAATCAGCAATACAATGTGTGAAATGTATGTTATGCAGAGTTACCTGCAACAGGATACGTTGGAGCAGATGGGAATATACCATTTTGATTCATGGGCAGCAAACTTCGGTGAAGTTACAACGGCTTTGGAACTGACTGTTGAGGGCAGTGGATTTCGTATGAAAAGCAGATTTAATAAATTTACTAATTTGCCGGAACTTATGAATATGTTTAAGCAGGTGGCAGATGTACAGACGCAGGATATGTTAGACCTTGATGTGCCAAAGTTAAGAGGTGGAAATTACATTATCGTAGAGTCAGAGCCCGACTGGTATGTAAGACAGGTCATGGAAGATTTTGTTGTGAGGGCAGAGCGTATCAGAAATGGCGGTGTGGATTCCAGTGTTGACAATTTCTTGAAAATTACCCATGAGGCAAGACTGCTTGGAACGGATGCGAGACTTCTTGATAAGGATGCACCAAATAATCCTGATGGAAAGCTAAATAAAGTAGTGGATAACGTGGCATTTGAATATGAAAAGGCAGAAGGTGAGGGAAAAATCGGTTGTCAGCTTATATTTTCAGACATAGGAACACCCGGAGGAAAAGATTTTGATGTGTATAATTATGTGAAATCTGAACTGATAAAAAGGGGAATACCTGAGAATGAAATAGCATTTATTCACGATGCCAAGACGGATGCACAAAGAGAAGTATTATTTAAGGAGATGAGGACAGGAAGAAAGAAGGTTCTTATCGGATCAACCGACAAGTGCGGTACCGGTGTAAATGTTCAATCGCACCTTGTGGCACTCCATCATATCGACTGTCCATGGAAGCCTTCAAGCATTGAACAGAGAGAAGGAAGAGGAATCAGACAGGGAAATGAAAATGAGGAAGTTGCAGTATACAGATATGTCACAAAAGAAACATTTGATGCATACTCATGGTCGCTTGTGGAAAACAAGCAGAGGTTTATAAGCCAGATAATGACGAGCCGGACTGTGTCAAGAACCTGTGAAGATATTGACGAGGCAACGTTGTCCTATGCAGAGATTAAGGCGGTTGCTACAGGAAATCCATTGATAAAAGAAAAGATGGAATTGGATAATGACTTGCAGAGATTAAAGTTATTAAAGGCATCTTATGACAGCCAGAGATATACATTTCAGGATGATTTTATGCTCAGATATCCGAAGCTCATTAAGGCAGCTGAAGAAAAGCTGAAATGCGTAAGAACTGATATTGAGGCAAGGGACAAGGAGCTTCTAAAGGGAGATGAATTTGCCATTAAGCTAGGCAATATGACCTATACCGAAAGAAGTGACGGTGGCACGGCAATGCTTGAGATGTTGAGTAGATGTAAGAGCGGAGATACTTATGGGCTGGGCAGTTTCAGAGGTTTTGAACTGTTGATTGAAAAGAATTATATGGGAGTAAATTATATGATTCTTCGTGGTAAAACAGAATATAAGGTTGAAATGTCAACTAGTCCTGTGGGAAATATGATAAAGCTCGATAATCTGTTCAACAGCCTGAATGAAAATGAAGAATTTTTAATAAAGAAGATTGAGCAGTACAAAAGGGATCTTGAATCTTCAAAAGCAGAGTACGAGAAACCGTTTGCTTATGAGAAAGAATTAAAGGATATGTTAAAAAGGCAGGCGGAATTAAATGCGATGCTTGATCTGGAAAAGAGTATCGATACGGATTCGGAAGTCATCTGCCCACCGGAAAATGAAAAGTCAGGAAAAGTGGCAGAAGATATTTCGGAGTATAGGGAAGATGAAAACAGGGGCAGGAGATAACTGCCTCTGAAAATTTTTAACAACTATGACAGGGAACAGAGGAACTGTTTCTAATATTTTAGTAAAAAAATAGCGGAGTATGACCGTAACATGCAGAAGGAGAATTGAAATGAAATATACAGTAAAAGTAAATAAGGTAAGAAAAAATGAGGGAAGTTTAAGAGGATTTGCAACAGTAGTATTTGAAGAATCATTTAAATAACAAATATAGCCATTCTTGAAAACAGTAATGGAAATATGTTTGTATCCATGCCAAGATACAGAAGCAGTGAAGTGGATGAGCAGAACAATCATATTTTTAAGGATGTCTGCAATCCAATCACAAAGGAGTTCAGAGAGGAACTTTACAATGCTATTCTTGATGGATATGAAAATGCAGGAAGAGAAGGTGTAAAGGAAGAAAAGATAGAGCAGGCAGTAGAAATGCCGTCATTTGCTGTAAAAGTGACACCATTTGAAAGAGATGGCAGCAATATCAAAGGGCTTGCAAGGATTTATCTTGATGACAGTTTTGTAATTAATAATGTATCTGTACTTCAGGGCAAGGATAATGTATTTGTGGCAATGCCGTCATATAAGACAAGGCAGACGGATGAGCAGGGAAAAGCAATTTATCAGGATGTATGTTATCCGGTGACAAAGGAGTTTCGTGAGAATCTTTATGGAGAGATTATTGAAACTTACAAAGAGGAAAAAGCAAAAGGAATGGATAGGTCTGCACCCATAAAGGAAGATGAGTTTATGAGAGTGGATGACAGGGATGTAGGATTGTCGATAAGATAGTAAATTTAGAAAGATTATGTAATTACAAAGGAATTTAAGGAAAAATGAGGTTAGAGAATTTCTCTAGCCTCATTTTTCTTATGAGAATAGCTAGTTTTCTCCATTGAAATAAAGACTATTTTAATGCATGCGTATGTAGAAAAATGTAAAATAAGGTAGGGAGTTTCATTGACACAGTGTACGATGTAACGCCATATTTATTAGTTCGATAGTATTCTATCTTCTTCATTAAATATACATTAACATTTTTTTTGAAAAATTTAGATTAATATTTATATAAAAATTTTTATTTCCTATTCATTAGATTTTAAGTCTTGTGCCATAGGAAATTCTCCTATTAAGGAGAAAATGGAGATAGACAATGATGTGCAGAGATTATAGTTGTTGAAAGCATCATATGACAGTCAGAGATACAGCCTTCTGAATAATTTTATGATTAGGTATCTAAAATCTATAAAAGTAGCGAGTCAAAAACTGGCCTACATAAATGAGAATGCAAAATCCATGAAGGAAGAACAGACAGAAAAACAGAGTTCACTATTATAATTTTTAGAATAACCTATACTGAGCGAGCAGATGTAGGCATCTCAATAAGTTAAGATAAAACATTTGACGAATCATTGGTGCTTATAAAAAGTTTGATATTGTTGCAAGAAGATATAAAAACAGGTGTTATTAAGAGTAAAGACGGATTATGAAATGTGGAAATTAAATTTTGTTGGAAATATGGGAGGGCAAGAAAATCAATTTAATAGTAGTCTCTAAAATTGTTGTATTATTGGAAATTTAATTATTAAAAATAAGTGAAAAACAGGAAAGAGATTATAGATAAAAAGAAATGCATTATTATTCTAAAAATACAAATTTAGTACTGAGTGATATATGCAGAGCGTTTTATTAAAATATGCAATATAAGTATGATGAATATGAATAATGGGTAATTTTACTTTATCCAAATTTATAATAGGATAATGATATAAAGTAAATTTAGGTGAATAAATTCTAGCATTTATAAGAAAAATTTAGAAATAAAAAAATTGTAATGAATAAGCCGCTAAATAATAAAGAAATGATTCATCCAATATATAATAAAAAATTTGAAAATGGAGGAGGAAAATGTTCTTAATTACATCAATTAGTGATTTGAAAAGTGTAAAAATTTCTTATAAGAACTCAAATAGTATAATTGGTACAGCAAGAATAAAAGGAAAAAAATGTTTCTTTTATTGTGAAAATCTAAATATAAAGAGTGTGTGTTTTGGAAAAGAACAAGCAACACAAATAAATAAATTATTAGTTGAATCAAAAGATAAAAACTATCCATTGATATATTTTATTAATTGTTGTGGGGCCGAATAAAAGAAGGAACTAGGTCGTTGGATGCCTATGCAGATGTATTTAGAACGTTTGTACGAGAACACAATAATCAGTTACATATTGCAGTTATTTGTGGAAATTGTGTAGGAGGAAGTGCATTTTTAGCAACTATGTGTGATTTTGTTTTGTTTGACAAAAACAGTGGTAATTTATGTTTGACAGGACCTAAAGTGGTGAAGAGTGTATTAGGAGAGAGATGCACAAAACAAGAGCTTGGTGGAAGTCATATACAATCTATAAATGGAACAATTAATATTATGTATGAAACTATAGAGGAATGTCGTTACCAATTGGGTTATATTCTAGACATTTACTATAATGTTGCAAATAAGGTTAAGAATCCTATATATGAGTTGCAGAATAATATCTTACCTCTAAAAAATCAGCCGTATGATATTTTAAAAGTCATCAAGGGAATTGTGGATGCAGATTCAATATTAGAAATATCTTCGTCGTACGCGCAAAATCTTGTTACAAGTTTTGCGCGAATTAACGGAAAAAGTATTGGAATAGTTGCAAATCAACCTAAGGTACTTGCAGGGGCAATTGACTGTATGGCAGCAGAGAAGGGAAAAAATTTTTTGGAAAAATGTCGTAAACTTAAGTTACCATTATTAGTTATAGTTGATGTGCCTTCTTTTTTACCGGGAAAAGAACAAGAAAGAGCTGGAATTGAAAAAAAAGGAGGCCAATTTATTAAAGAGATGATTTGTTTAGATACAGTTAAAATCTCTTTGATTTTACATAAAAGTTATGGTGGTGCTTATATAGCTATGAACTGTATTGCCTTAGGGGCTGACAAGGTATATAGTTGGCCAAAAAGTAGTATAGGAATAATGGGACAAAGTGCTGAAGAAGAAGTATGCTTCGATTTTCGGCAAGACAAAACACGTCGGAATATGGGAAATATATTGAGCAAGGATGTGTTTCAGAGATTGTTGAACCAGAGGAGACAAGAGATAAATTAATTAAGGAATTTTGCAGTATATGATTGTACTATGGTGTAACATCAGAAAAATGACATTTTCTAATAAGCAAGTATCTTATATAGAATTATTATCAAACATGAAAACAAGAAAATATTTTTATGAGAAAGATTCTGTTCGACATTTAACAGGATTACTATTGGCAGAATATGCTTGGAATTATGTTACAGGAATGGGTTCAATAGGCATAGTTCAAGAGAAAGGTAATAAACCCTATTATGTAAATCTGTATAAAAAACATAATATTCAATTTAGCATATCGCATGCAGGAGATATAGTGATCTGTGCAGTCTCATCAAATTTAGTTGGTATTGATATAGAAAAAGTAAAAACGTTTCCACAAGAAATAATTAATCATTATTATACTAAAGATGAAATAGACTACTGTAAACAAGGACAAGAATTTCCGTATAAGATTTGGACACGAAAAGAATGTTATCTCAAAGCAATAGGAGTAGGAATTGGGGGACTAAAAAGAACTATGCCTATGGTAGAGAATGGAAAGATTAAGAAGCAGTTTTGTGGATTTATATTTAAGGAATTGCAATTAGACTCTGAGTATGAAACAGTAGTATGCACAACAGAAGAAAAAGAAACAGTTAAAGTACGAGAGATTAGTAGCGAATGTTTAATAAAATATTTAGAAGTAAGTTTATAACATTGTGATAAGGAATTGAAAATAAATTTTGGGAGTAAATCTTCATATTAGTATTAATTTGTTGATATTTAAAGAGGATGATAAACTTTACCAGTAAATGTAGATAAGAATATGTAGGAGGGAGGAGGTATATGAATGTTACAGTAATTGGTGTGGGCTATGTAGGTATTGTAACGGGCATAGTTCATGCTTATTTAGGCAATGATGTAGTGTGCATTGATAGTGATAAACAAAAGATAGCTAAATTGAATCAAGGGATTTTACCCATCTATGAACCAGGATTGGAAGAATTATTTTATAAAATTAGAGATAACATTACATTTACAGAAGATTATGCACTGGCACTAAAGAATAGTGAAATAGTATTTGTTGCAGTAGGAACTCCTTCTAAAGAAGATGGTTCTCCAAGTGATAAAAATATACGCGAAGTGGTTAATTATCTTGTACAGCATTTAATTAAGGAAGATGTTATTATCGTGAATAAATCTACTGTACCAATCGGAAGTGGAATTGGATGCAATCCAGAATCGACGAAGAACTTAAAAAAAAATATGGAACTAAAAAATTGTTTCATATTGTATCCAATCCTGAATTCCTGAGGGAGGGCTCTGCTATTTATGATATGTTGTATCCTGATAGAATTATATTAGGAGCAGATAATGAGTATGCAAAAAAAAAGTTACTATCACTTTATGAGCCAATTGTGAAGAGAACTTTTATTCCGCCATCACACATAGAGGAAGTGCAGTATGAAAGTAAGCCTGTTATTTTTGAAACAAATATTGTTACGGCAGAACTTATTAAGTATTCGGCAAATGCTTTTTTGGCATTAAAGATTAGTTTTATAAATGAAATTGCATGTTTGTCTGAAAGAATAGGTGCAGATATCATTGATGTTGCAAATGGGATAGGACTGGATAAGAGAATAGGTAAAAGTTTTTTAGAAGCAGGAATTGGTTGGGGAGGAAGTTGTTTTGGAAAAGATACAGATGCACTCATGCATATAGCAAAAGAATATGATATAAATTTGAACATTGTTAATGAATGTAGAAAATTAAATTATGATATGAGAAAGCTTGCGGTCAAAAAAATTCAATCGGAATTAAAAATTGTAGCTGGAAAGACTATAGGTATTATGGGATTAACATTTAAACCTGGTACAGATGATTTAAGGGATTCACCTGCTATTGATATAGCACAAGAACTTTTAAAATTGAATGCGAAGGTAAGAGCATATGATCCAGTAGCTATGGAAAGAGCAAAAATACAATTTGAAGGAATGGAAATAGAATATGTGAAATCATTAGAAGATTTGTTTGAGCAGGCAGATGGAGTCGTGTTAGCAACATCTTGGTCGATGTTCCAAAAAATTGACTGGAATGCTATTAAAGAAAAGATGAGATTTCCACTATTATTTGATGGAAGGAATTGCTTGGATCAAGAAAAAATGAAAAGTATAGGATTTAGAATTATAGGAGTAGGACGATGAGAATTTTAATCACCGGTGTTGCAGGATTTATAGGAAGTAATCTTGCACAACGATTTTTAGAAGAAAAACACGAAGTAATAGGAATAGATAATTATATTACAGGAAGTGAATCAAATATTAATCACTTAATAAAATATCAGGGATTTAATTTTGTAGAGTGGGATGTTATTAAACCAATTGATTTTATCGAAGGAGAGTTAGATTGGATTATGCACTTTGCAAGTCCAGCTAGTCCACCTAAGTATATGAAGAAGTCAATTGAAACGCTTAGGGTTAATGGTGAAGGAACATTTCACTTACTTGAGTTATGTATTAAAAAAAAGGCGAAATTTTTCTATGCATCAACGAGTGAAGTATATGGAGATTCACTTATCTCCCCACAACCAGAAGAGTATTGGGGGAATGTTAATTCGTTTGGTGAGAGAAGTTGTTATGATGAATCCAAAAGGTATGCGGAAGCAATGATATATGCAATGCATAAAAAATATGAAATTCCAATCAGAGTGATTCGTATTTTTAACACATATGGGCCAAGAATGAATTTAAACGACGGACGAGTTATTACAAATTTTATTAAACAAATAATAGAAGGCGATTCGCTTAGCGTATATGGAGATGGAACACATAGTAGGAGTTTTATGTACATAGATGACTTGATAGAGGGAATATTAAGGTTAATGGAAGTAGATTATCAATTACCAGTTAATTTAGGCAATCAACAGGAGTATAAAATTATTGACTTAGTAGATATTTTTAGTGAAATAGTAGGAGAAAAGCTTTCAGTGAAATTTATGCCTATCCTAAAAGATGATCCCAAAAGGAGAAATCCAGATATTACTACAGCGAAGAAATATCTAAAATGGGAACCGGTAACCGATATTCGACAAGGCATTACAAAGACATTAGCATTTTTTAATTATGAAAAAATAGACTTATAATGGCGAGGAGTGATATTACAATTTATTTGAAAATTAATTAAATTTTTTCGTATCTCTAATCGTCCAGTGAGTCATGATTGTCAATGATATTGTATAGAAAGATAGGAAAAAGGGTAAAATAGTTCATCATTGAGAATTTGAAAGAAATACCAGACCAAAAGCATCATGATGTAGCTTTTTGTGAAAAATTGAATGAATACTTTGTTTAACGATAAAGATGAGCCTATCATAAATAAAGTCACATAGGCATTCAACTTTGCACTTCGAAAAGGAATTCGTATTATTTATGTAAATGGAAACAG
>ERZ859980.1239-NODE-1239-length-10741-cov-8.906981_pt1 | contig 10741 bp, 8 predicted proteins | sample MGYA00509984_ERZ859980 | MGnify/ENA primary metagenome ERZ859980 (study PRJEB30046, sample SAMN00715173) | human gut metagenome | study: EMG produced TPA metagenomics assembly of the A metagenome-wide association study of gut microbiota in type 2... | reverse complement strand
CTCACAGAAATCTTTTATGGTCAGGCCACTGGCCTGTTGTCTTTCATAAACAGACAGGAACTCTTCTTTACTCATTATTCGTTTCATGGTCTTTTTATTGGCAAAGTAACGGAAGAGTGGATGGCTTTACAATGTGTACTTTATCGGATGCTTACAGATTTTTTTTACAGTTTTTTTACTTGGCATTTCCATACTAGAGTCTTAATTTTGGACATCCAAACTCTAGAGTAGAAACGAACGGTAATTTAATTCAGAAGTATGGCAGAGAATAATTTCAAAGTGAGCGTGAAAGATGTGGCCGACATATATTGTGCAGCCGTGTGTGGACTGGATAACGAATTCGACGAGATAGCCTACCGCGCAGGTGACAGCGTGATTTATTTCAAACCGAAGGTGACGGGACTGCGGAAATCCGGAGACGTGACACTGAAAGACGGCAAGTGTGAAAATGCCAAGGCTTTGCAGGAGTGGGTGGACTGCGTGAAAAGCGGAACCATACAGCGGAAGGAAGTGACCGTCAGTCTGCTGGACGAATCGGGATGTGCAGTACAGACCTGGACACTGATAAATGCGTGGCCCAAAAAGTTCGCAGGGAAGGAAAACCAGCCGGAAAAGGATAGGCTGGCTTTCGACTTCCTTTTGCTGGCACACGAGGGGGTGGTCATGAGAAATTCCGAAGAAAGAAATAACATTTAAAATCTTATTACAAGATGTTTACACTTAACACATTACAACTTTATCGGGGTGGCAGGTCGTTACGTGCCACAGAGCATTCGCCGCTGAACGCTGCAAACGGAGGGGCGATGGATGCGTTATTGTGCAACTATATGAACAGTGTATGCAAGGTTACCAGCTATTGCCTGGGAATGGCAGAGTTAAAGTCACCGGTTTTCAAGGAGCAAAAGGAGTGGCTGAAGGATTACCAGCAGGTTCTGACGGGCCTGAAGGCAGAGGCCAACATCTGGAAGGATTCGATTCTGGAATACCTGGTGACGGCTCCGGAAACAATCGTAAACTACAACGAGGCTTTTTCATTAAGCCATAAGGAGATTCTCCGGCTGCTGGACGTGCTCGTTACGGCAGACAGTGAGCAGACACGAAAGGAGCTTTCGGACAAGATAAAAGTGCTGCTAGACCATATTTCGGCACAGGAAGGACTGGTGAACAGCATTGAAACCAGACTGAAGGATTTTCAGGACAAGGTGGTGAAAGGCAGAAAGGAGCTGGAAAAGCTGATGGATTTTCTGACAAAGGATGACGAGGACTTGAAGCTGAGGGTGAAGGAGCTGAGCGATGAAATTGCCAGACTGCAGGCTGAATGTGACTCGAAAAGCAACTGGCTCACGGCATCGGAGGTGTCGCTCGGCATATCTCTGACCATCGGCGGTGTGGCCTTGTCTTTGCTGATGGCTCCCGACCCGTTTTCGAAAATTCCGCTGGTTATCACCATTATCGCATGTGGCGTGGTAGGTAGTGTCGGAACCATTGGCGGCATTGCGGGGATTATCATGGAATGTGAAGAAAACAAAAGGCTGGTAAAATCAATTAACCAACAGACGCTGGAGCTGAACAAGAAGAACTATGACCTGAGTGTGCTTGCAACGGCCATAGCTGGTGTCAAGGCGCTGGAGGATGCATGCAATGAGGCTGGATATGCAATAATAAACATAGGCCTGGTATGGAAAGCCCTGCATGGGGATTTGTCTAAACTGCACCTCACCATTGAGGAGTGTGACAACCCGGAAGGCAATGAGATGATTCATGAAGCGATAAACGAACTGGGAAGCGCACGGACGCAATGGGAAGAGATGGTGGAGAATGCGCGTATCATGGCTTCCATAAGGCCTGTAATTGCCGATAACCTGAACATTAACCTTTAAAACAATAGCTTATGCTGAACCTTGCCAGTATTAAAAGAAGCCATTGGGGGCTGAACGCTGCCGGTGTGATGCGTTCCAGAAGTGTGGCCGACAATGAAATTTCCCCTGAACTGAAAAGTTACTTTGATGCGATTGCTCAAATGAGTCTGTCTGTGATGGAAGTAATCCAGCAAAATATGTTTGTCACATTCAACTCGTCGCCCGACTGGTATGACGAAGAATGCAAGAATCACCTCACGACTTTAAAGGTGCATGCGAACTTATGGAACGACTCGCTGCTGCCTAAACTTATTTCCGTGCCTCAGACTATTACCAGCTATGATACGCTGTACAAAATAAATACGGAAATCCTGAAAACGTATATCTTTCAGCTTTCGTCACCGTCGATTTCTGAAGAACAGAAACTGAAGCTTGAACAACAGATTGTGACGCTGATTGGGTCTTTGCTGAAAGGGGTGACGACACAAAAGAGTCTGGTGGATAGTATCATCTGTGAAATCCAGGACTTGAAGAAGAAGTTCAACCTGGACAAGGCTTTTGCCGAGGACTTGACGGAAAAGGCGCTGAAGCAGAAGGAGGTCAACGAGCAGAATGTGAAGGAAATGAACGATGAGATAAGCAAGCTGCGGAAGGAGATAGAACGGCTGAACAGCCAGTACACCGGCGGGGCGATAGGTATAGGGGTATCGGTCACAGTAATGGGGATAGGCATTGCGGGGGCTGCTTATATGCCGTTTATGTGTATCTTTGCTGTGATTGGCGTAGCGGGCCTGATAGGGTCTATTGCCGCAATGATTCACGCAAGCTCCAGTATAGCTGACAAGACCGGAAGAATCATCGAAAAGAGCCAGAGCATGAACAAAGCGGAACTGGATGCCGGATACTGCATGGAGCTGGCCAACGGATGCCGGCGTGTGGCCGACGCACTGGAAGCGGCGATAGTCTCTCTGCATGGTATCAGCCAGCTGTGGGGAACGCTGCAGGAGTCTATGCAGCAGCTTATACAGGAACTGAACACGGGTAACGAACAGGCGAAGAACAGACTTTATGATGAGTTGTTGAACAGTATCAACGAATCGGAAGCTGAATGGCAGTCTATCGTGTCGCTAGCTGACGAAATGACTTCCGTGGAAATTAAAACGGATACGGACAAAATACATGAGCTGACCGTGGACAACGGGCACGCCGTAGTGGCCTGACAAAGAAGACCGGGGGCTATGGGCGAAAGCAGGCCCCCGGAGAATTGGAAAATTTTATTCTTCTCTCAGCACGTTTTTCTGCAAATTATTCATTTTCTTTGTGGGAGGAACTGAAGTCACGAGAAATGACAACCGATAAAACTAATTTCACACTGATTATAGAGAAAAGAATAACAATGAAAAAACTGTTGTCGCTGCCACCGAATCTGGTGGAGTGTTTTCACGATATCATGCACGCGGACCGCAAGGAATGGTTCTGCACATCAGACCCGGTGGGACGGAAACTGGGCTCAGGGGGCGGTACGGCCTGGCTGCTGAATGCCTGCCGGGAGAAAGAGGATAAGGAGGCTCCCCTGGGCGACTGGCTGGCACGGGAGAAGCGTATCCTGCTGCATGCCGGAGGGCAGAGCCGCCGTTTGCCGGGCTATGCGCCGTCGGGCAAGGTGCTGACGCCGATTCCGGTGTTCCGATGGGCACGGGGACAGAAGCTTACACAGGACTTGCTCTCGCTGCAGCTGCCGCTGTATGAGGAAATCATGGAACGGGCGCCGGAGGGACTGCACACGCTGATTGCGAGCGGCGACGTGTACATCCGGGCTACCCAGCCGCTACAGGAGATTCCGGATGTGGATGTGGTGTGCTACGGCTTGTGGGTGGACCCGGAACTGGCGAAGAACCACGGGGTGTTCGTGTCGTCACGGAAGGAACCGGAGAAGCTGGACTTCATGCTGCAGAAGCCGAGCGTGGAGGAAATGGCGGGGCTGATGCAGGATTACCTGTTCCTGATGGACATCGGTATCTGGCTGCTGAGCGACCGCGCCATCGAGCTGATGGTGAAACACTCGACCGGCAAGGACGGGGGCGTGAAGTTCTACGACATGTATTCGGAGTTCGGACTGGCACTGGGGGCGCATCCGCGCATCGTGGATGAGGAGCTGAACAGCCTGAAGGTGGCTATCCTGCCCCTGCCGGGCGGTGAGTTCCACCACTACGGTACGAGCCGGGAGATGATTTCGTCGACACTGGCGGTGCAGAACTGTGTGACGGACCAGCGGGCGATTATGCACCACAAGGTGAAGCCGCATCCGGCGGTGTTCGTGCAGAATGCGGAGATGGAGTTCCCGCTGACAGCCGACAACGCGGAGGTGTGGGTGGAAAACAGCCACGTGGGCAGGAACTGGACGCTGCACAGCCGGAACATCATCACGGGGGTGCCGCGCAACGGCTGGGCGCTGAACGTGCCCGAAGGGGTGTGCATCGACGTGGTGCCGATGGGCGAACGGGAGTTTGCCGCACGTCCGTACGGTTTTAACGATAAATTCAAGGGAAGCCTGAAGGAGGCTTCGACTACATACCTGGGCCGTCCGGTGACGGAATGGCTGGCGGAAAGAGGTCTGACAGCGGACGGAATCCGGGGCTGTGAGGACTTGCAAGGGGCAGCGATTTTCCCGGTGACGGACTCGATAGAGGACTTGGGCACGGTGCTGCAATGGATGACGGACGGCGGGCAGGGTGAAGCCGGACGGGCTATCTGGCTGAAGGCGCGCAAGGTGTCGGCCGACGAGATTTCGGCGTATGCCAACCTGCGACGGCTGTTCGCCCAGCGGGAGGTGTTCCGCAAGGAGAACTGGAGCCTGCTGGCCAGGAACCAGGAACGGAGCGTGTTCTATCAGATAGACTTGCAGGAGGCGGCCGGGGCGTATGCCAAAGGGGGCATCGCCTTGCCGGAAGAACTGCCGGAGGGGGCTCCCCTGCTGAAGCGTATCAGCGACGCAATGTTCCGCGCGAAGGTGTGCGAACTGGAGGGCAAACCGGAGGCGAAGGAACTGGAGGCACGGGCGTTCGGCCTGATGCGAGAGGGACTGACCGGCACGATGGATTACCGTCAGCAGCCGAAGCTGTCGGTGTATGCCGACCAGATTGTGTGGGGACGCAGCCCGGTGCGCATCGACATTGCGGGGGGATGGACGGATACCCCACCCTACAGCCTGATGGAGGGCGGAAATGTGGTGAACCTGGCCATTGAACTGAACGGACAGCCGCCGTTGCAGGTGTATGTGAAGCCGTCGAAGGAGTACCGCATTACGCTGCGCTCGATTGACCTGGGGGCCATGGAGGTGGTTTCCACCTACGAGGAGTTACAGGATTACCGCAAGGTGGGTTCGCCGTTCTCCATTCCGAAAGCGGCACTGGTGCTGGCGGGGTTCCATCCGGATTTCTCCACAGAACGGTTTGCTTCGATGGAGGCACAGCTGAAGGCATTCGGCACGGGTATCGAAGTAACGTTGCTGTCGGCCATTCCGGCAGGTTCGGGTCTGGGTACCAGCTCCATCTTAGCGGCTACGGTACTGGGAGCGCTGAATGATTTCTGCGGCCTGAACTGGGACAAACAGGGCATCGGCAGCCGTACGCTGGTGCTGGAACAGTTGCTCACCACAGGGGGCGGCTGGCAGGATCAGTACGGAGGTGTGCTGCACGGGGTGAAGCTGTTGCAGACGCAGCCGGGATGGCACCAGGAGCCGAAGGTGCGCTGGCTGCCGGACTACCTGTTCACGAGCGACGAGTACCGCAAGTGTCACCTGCTATATTACACGGGCATCACGCGTACGGCCAAGGGCATTCTGGCGGAGATTGTGAAGGGGATGTTCCTGAACTCGAACCGTCACCTGCATTTGCTGGAGCAGATGAAGGGCCATGCCATGGACATGTACGATGCCATCCTGCGGAATGACTTTGAGGAGACGGGACGGCTCATACGGAAGACGTGGATGCAGAACCAGCGGCTGGATGAGGGTACGAACCCGCCGGCCGTGCAGGCGCTGACGGAACGGATTGATGACCTCTGCCTGGGATACAAGTTGCCGGGCGCCGGTGGGGGCGGCTACCTGTACATGGTGGCCAAAGATCCGGATGCGGCCGTGCGTATCCGCCAGATTCTGACGGGATACCGGGCGAACGACCGGGCACGCTTCGTAGAGATGCACTTGTCGAACAAGGGACTGGAAATCAGCAGGAGCTGAAACAATAAGTAATCATTATTACGGAATGCATTTTTTATCGTAATAAATGAAGTATCTGACACAAGGGTTATCGAATATGCTTAAAGTTTTTGGGGAACAATCAATCTTTCCTAAAATAATTAGTATATTTGTTTTTATAATTGTACAAGAAAAAGAATATGTTGCTAAAGGAAGTTCACATTATCGGCTTTTGGAATAAATACAATTTAGACTGGTATCTGAATGAATCGGTCAATATCTTATCGGGCATCAATGGTGCCGGAAAGACGACATTGCTTGATGTTATCTACGCTTTAATGAAAAATTGGACCGAAGCAAACTGCCTGAAGAAAATAAGCCGAGCTAAATTGTTATTTTCGGAAGGATATTCCATTGAATATGAGAAAGAACTTACGAATGGCAAACAACAGTTTACGTACAAAAAAGATGATGCTGTAATTGAATTTGACGATTTCCACAGAAATATCAGAATAGGAGCTATTGCCACCTTCGATGCAAACATGCCAAGCCTGGAAGAATACCAGAAATTCATCGTGACAAGAAGTGACAAAATACGCTCTGAACTTGACTGGATGGTAGAACGGATAATGGATATTTACTATAAATATATAAACAGCATTTCGCAGGAGGTGGAAAATGCCATCAAACAGAATAAACTAGATACACTTGCCCAGTATTACAGAAAAAAAACGGAATTCCTGCAGCTGATGAATGAATTATTCTCGTCTACCCATAAGTCAATCTTTGAATCGGAGAATGGATTGCAATTCAAGCTCAATGATGAAACAGTTATTCCTCCAAATGAGTTGTCATCCGGTGAGAAACAATTGCTTATTCTTATGATTTTTTCTTTGGCACAAAGAGAACTGGAGTTCATTACTTTTTGGGATGAACCGGAAATTTCTCTGCACATAGACTGGCAACGAATGCTTATCAGAACAATACGTAAGCTAAACCCCAACGGACAGTTAATTATCTCGACCCATTCTCCTTCAATCATCTATGAGGGATGGGAGAAAATGGTTGTTAATATGGAGGATTTACTAAAATGACCAGATTAAGTGAAGCTAACTCTTCGAATGAAATCGGGCTCAGCCGATATTTCCGCAAACGAACAGATAAAAAAGATTTGCTTGTACTGGTGGAAGGAGATGATGATGTGTTCTTCTGGAAAAAAGTAATGGAATATGCCAATAAAAGATATGCACATATTGATGTACATACATTAAAATTACCAGATGCTGAACAAAATGGAAATGAGACAGACCGAAAAGGAAAAACGTGCCTGATGGAAGATGTACATGATTTGGGACCGTCCAAAGTTGTGGCTGTAGATATGGATTATGATAATCTTATTTACGGCTATCATTCATATTCCTCACGCATAGAAAATGATCCTTGTGTGTTACATACAATATATTACGCAATGGAGAATCATAAACTCTATCCCGATATTGTCAAAAATTACCTTACTCACGGACTGCAAGAAGAAACGGATTTCGATTTTGAAAACAGAATGAACGATTTCTCCAGGGCAATAGCTCCATATCTGTTATTATTAATCGTCATAGAACGTAAAAGAGCATTGAATGCTTTAAGTGAATCAGAACAAAACAGGATGACTATAAAAGAATTCAGGAGCGACATTGCAACATTTAAAGTCAATAAAAATAATTTTACTGACGAAGCCACAAACTGGGAAAATAGAATGAACGACAAATATGGAGATCTGATTATTCTTTTAGGGACTGAAATACAGAGTTTAAAAGAAGAATTGGCCACCAAAGGATATACTGAAAATGAGTATTGGAAATTGCTACAAGGACATTCAATTGCCGGATATATGCTAAGAACAATGACTTGTATTGCAGATGAAATGGAAAAGAAAAAAGAAAAGGAACTTATAAACAATCTTACTGATAGAAATCAGGCCTATGAGAAAATTAACGAATATAGGCACAGACTGGGTATGAGAACACCTCACATGCATGACTTCATTAATTTTCTTTTCACAGAAAAACCTCTTTTATCGGACAATGATCCGGGAATTGGTCTTATTCATCAACAGATAGACAATATTCCTGAATAGTCCCGATGCTAACAGACTGGGGCAAAAACAAACAATTGATAAGAATAATGTAAACGACCAAATAACTGACATCATGAAACAATTAAATATCGCCGTAGCCGGAACAGGGTACGTGGGTTTATCAATAGCGACTCTGCTGGCACAGCATCACCGGGTAACGGCCGTGGATGTGATTCCGGAGAAGGTGGAGAAAATCAATAACCGCATCAGCCCGATTCAGGATGAATACATCGAGAAGTATCTGGCGGAGAAGGAACTCGACCTGACGGCTACGCTGGACGGGGCTTCGTCTTATAAAAACGCGGACTTTGTGGTCATCGCGGCTCCTACGAACTATGATCCGGTGAAGAATTACTTTGATACTTCGCACGTGGAGGAAGTTATCGACCTGGTACTGGAGGTGAATCCGGATGCGGTGATGGTAATCAAGAGCACCATCCCGGTGGGATATTGCCGCAGCCTGTACGTGAAGTATGCGGAGAAGTTCCGCAGCGTTCCTGCCCTGGCGGGTAAAAAATTCAACCTGCTGTTTTCGCCGGAGTTCCTGCGCGAGAGCAAGGCACTGTATGACAACCTCTACCCCAGCCGCATCATTGTGGGCTATCCGAAACTGATTAAAGGATTAGATGAAGAGAACAAGGCTATCAAAACCATTGCAGGTGTAAACTTGAAGGAGAAGGCGCAGGAGTTTGCAGCGCTACTGCAGGAAGGGGCACTGAAGCCGGACGTGGACACGCTGTTCATGGGACTGAAAGAGGCGGAAGCGGTGAAGCTGTTTGCCAACACTTACCTGGCTCTGCGCGTGAGCTACTTCAATGAGCTGGATACGTATGCGGAAGTGAAGGGACTGGATACGCAGGCGATTATTCAGGGTATCTGCCTGGACCCGCGCATCGGTACGCACTATAACAATCCGTCATTCGGATACGGAGGATACTGTCTGCCGAAGGATACGAAGCAGTTGCTGGCCAACTATGCGGACGTACCGGAGAACCTGATTCATGCCATCGTGGAGAGCAACCGTACGCGCAAGGACTTCATCGCCGACCAGGTGCTGAAGAAGGCGGGATATTATGATTATTACAACCGGGGTGATTTCAGTCCGGAAGCTGAAAAGCAGTGTGTAATCGGGGTGTACCGCCTGACCATGAAATCGAACAGCGACAATTTCCGTCAGAGCTCGATTCAGGGGGTAATGAAGCGTATCAAGGCGAAAGGGGCTACGGTAATTATTTATGAACCGACACTGGAAGACGGTACGACGTTCTTCGGCTCAAGAGTGGTGAACGACCTGGAGGCATTCAAGCAGCAGGCGGATGCCATCATTGCCAACCGTTACGACACGTGTCTGGATGACGTGAAGGACAAGGTGTACACACGGGATATTTTCAGAAGGGATTAAGACAATGTAGACTCTCGCAAAAAGCCTGAAAGCAAGAAAGGCCATGATATACGAAATTTTAAAAAAGACAAAAATACATTAGATAATTTTGTGCAGATTCACAAGATATAATATCTTTGCGAAAAATTAGAATTCACAAAATTTTTCGGCTAACTACAAGAAAAAGCTAGATTTAAAATGGTAAAAAATTATTTCAGCCTACTAAAAAGAATGGTATTGTCCATACACAATACAAAAAGAAACGAGGCGAAAGGAATTTATCATATCAAGACCTGGAAAGGAGGAAGGCTAATAAAGGCAATCGGCATCAACAAAGTGATGCAAGTCAAAGAGCTAAAGGTAACGGGAAAAATTGATGTGACAGATTTGTATTTTATCCAGCACATGGATAACCTGGAAGTTCTGAACCTAAAAGATGCCATCTACCTGAGAAAAAAACAGGACGAGGCAGGAAAGAACCGACTGAGAAGAGAAATTGTAAAAGATAAGAAGCACTTGAAAGAAATATGGTTTCCCAGCTCTTTGAAATCGGTACCAAGCGGGTTGCTCAGCAACTGCACGGAACTGGAACGAGTGGTTCTGCCCCACACGGTGAAAACGATTAACAGGCATGCATTCACCAATTGCGGGATAAAAGAACTATCCATTCCGTCATCAGTAGAAAGCATCGCACCCAATGCCATCAGTAATTGTGCGAACCTGAAGAGAGTGATAGTGGAAGACTCTGAGAACCTACTGAAATGGGAAGGAGAACAGTTCAGCAACTGCCCAATGCTCAGTGAAATCTATATGGGAAGAGACTCTACCTATGATTATGCACTGACGACCAACGTGGAACTAAAGAAGCTGACACTGGGGCACGAAATCAGAACCGTAAACTTTGACATACGGAAAATAAAAAGTCTTATGTGCCTGATGAAGCATCCACCGAAAATAGTACACAAAATTTCGGCAGAAAACGTTTATATAAAGCATAACTTCGATCAGTTTTGGGTGCATCCGGAATGGAGCAAAGAGAAACTACAGAAGATGAAACAAGAGCAAGAGCAAGACTAGTAAGATTTTACCAACCTCAGACAGAGGAACAGACCAAAACTGCATATTCCGGCGGATACCCGTTCAGCATTTCCGGTGATATCCGTTCAGTCCCC
>ERZ859980.1238-NODE-1238-length-10746-cov-1.318960_pt1 | contig 10746 bp, 16 predicted proteins | sample MGYA00509984_ERZ859980 | MGnify/ENA primary metagenome ERZ859980 (study PRJEB30046, sample SAMN00715173) | human gut metagenome | study: EMG produced TPA metagenomics assembly of the A metagenome-wide association study of gut microbiota in type 2... | reverse complement strand
AAATATTATATATATAGAAAAAATACAAAAAGGAGACAGGCAGCTATGGACTTAATTGATAGAGAGTACTTATTAGATAATATAGTAGAATGGCGAGCAATGTTAACTGATGAAAATGAAAAGAAACTGCTTACAAAAGTAATACATTGCATAAAAGCAAAAGATACTATTGTCGATATGCAAAAACTTATTGATGGAGTAAATTCTCAAAAAATAGATTTGGACAGTACAGAAAGTAATATTAAAGCTGCATCTGTTTACAACACTGCTATTGATGATAGCTTATATGAGGTCAAAAACGCTGTATATTCTCATTACAAAGCATTCTTTGTCTGGAATAATGCAAAGTAATCATAAAAAAACGATATGAAGGCTATGTGTGCATAAAATAAAGGATAAGATATGTATAAAGCATTAGATGTTTCAAATTATATAATTAATAAATGCGTAGATGATAACATTCCAATATCAAATATGCAGCTGCAGAAAATATTATACTGCATCCAGAGAGAATGTTTGCAAATTTATAAAAAGGAAATGCTTATTGACGAGATAGAAGCGTGGCCGTTTGGACCAGTGGTTCCAGAAGTATATTATGCATATTGTGGATTTGGAGCAAATCCGATACGTATAAGAAGTGCAACAGATTGCAGGAATAATATTTCAAATGCTGACCTTGCGCTTATAAATTATACTGTAGAAAAAATAAGAATATTGAAGCCTTGGAATCTAACTGAAGATGTGCATAGGAAAGATCATGCATACGATATAATTTATAACAATGGATTTGGAAATCATAGAGTGATACCGAAAGATTTAATCAAAAAGAAAGGATAAAGATATGCTACCCATAATTATATACATTATGACTGCTATTACTATATTTATTGCAGTTAAGACAATATTTGTAAGTATAGATACTATAAAAATAGCTTATGATACTATGAAAACATGTGAAGAAATCAATAAAAAACTTGATCATATAAAAACAATGCATAAAAATATTTAGTGATATAAAAATAGGAATAGGAGTGTGAACAGTATGGAATGGAATATGAAAAACAACCCAACATTTAAGGATATATCGGCAAATAGAAGCTCGTATTTCTTAACGGTGCGTAGACATAGTTCTTTTGTTGCAAAAGATTACTACAATTCAAAACTGGACAAGTGGTTTAAGACAGGTGACTGTGTGGAAGAAGTTTCAGTGGCAGCATGGATGTCTTTGCCAAAATTCGATTACGATTTGATTAATAAAGAGTCAGAATTGATAAAATCGACAGATGGGAAATCTCATCTAGTCGAAGGTTATATTTATATGGCAGAGAAAACAGACTCGCTTAAAATCGTAGAGCAGGAACCTATTCTTGAGATCGAAAAAAGATATAATTAAGAGAAGAAGGAAGTTCATCATGAATCCAAGACTAGATAAATGGTCCAAAACAAGTATTGTGAAATGTCTACTGAGGTAGATACGTGAAAGAATATCATCATTCAGGCAATTGTACTCCTGACTACAGAAAGTGGATGTATAAGAAATTCGGTGATGAATACGCAAGAGACTATCTGCTCGGCGAATAATAGGAGGAAATCATGTCATACAGAACATACGTTAATGATACACAGATTTTTGGCAATAACGAATGCTATCCAGAATGGATAAACTATATCAAGAGTAAGGGCATTGAGGTCGGAGAAAATGACAGTTAACCGGCGAACTTGATGACTTTATGGAGGCGCTTGACGTTGTTGAGTTCATTGTAATGAAACTTGAAGCAGAAAGACGTGAAAACAAGAAAAATAGCTTATCTTTCCATACAAAGAGTATATTCGACCTTGGCGAGATTTATGATGCAGTCGCCGCAAGCCCAGGCGATGAGAGCTTGCTGGATAAAGAAATTGAGTATGTAAATAATGCTTACATGTTCATGCCGTATGCCTTCTTAAAAGCCTGTGAAGACATTGTTGAATACATGGGGCTTTCTTTTGAAGGTCGGCATACAAGGATATATAAGCTCAAAGATGGCTGCAAAATCAAAGTAGAGGCAAGATAACATGTGGAAGGAGAAAATTATGTCAGAAAATAATCAATCAAAAAGATCAAGATGCAGATATTGTTTTCCGTCCATGAGAAAAAACGGCAAGGAATTTCATTGTGTAGTGGATGGATGGGAAGACGAAAATGTCAAAAATATATCTCGCAAAGACTGCGAAAGCTGTAGCAAATTCAGCAGCAGATATATTGAATATCCGATTACCGTAAATGGAATCGAATCAGAAGAAATCAAGCCACATACTCTTGGCTATGAATGTGGAACTCTCTGCGAAATCAGGCCTTGCGGAGAAGAGTATGAGAATAGGTCTTATCTGGGTATATATCTTGGGGAACTGCCAATTAGTATATCTGCATCATATGATACAAATACAGGTGTTCTTAAGAATAGAGCCGTTAATAATCCTGCAATCTTTGTGCCCGAACTTAAGAAAATTATATATGGATGTGAAAGCTGGTGGCGCGAAATTGAATCAACAAAAGATGTAAAAGGAATATCTGATGAGGATATTGAGAATACATGGTATGTTGGCTTATTGAAGAAACTGAAAGAATAATAAGGTGCAAGAATTAATGCAGACAGTTGCAACACTGTCTGTATTTTTTATATGGAAAGCCATAAACCGAATATAAAACTAACATACTTATTATACAAGATATTCATTTTGTTTTGGACAAAACTGAATTTGTAAATATTATATACAAAAAGGAAGGAGAATACTGATGATGGACAAAGAAGTCGTATACATAGCAGAACTAGATGCTGACGTAGATGATGTAGTGGCAGCTCATTATCTGCACAATAAGGGTGTGCTGAAGTGTGTGGTGCTGGACCCTTATCCGAAAACAAAAGAAGGTCTTGAGAGAAAAGAACGGCTTGAAAGTTTGGGCGTGACAGTGTTAAAGAAAATGCCGCCAATTGCAAAGTATGTGTTTGTAGGCGGAGCCCTGACGCTTGTTGCTGATTACATCAGGATGCATCATATTGACTGGCTCGTCATGAATGGCGGATTTGTTGGTACAAATATTGCCACTTATGAGCTAGACAAGTTTAAAGGCAAGGAGACTGTCAGGACATTTAACTTCAATTGTGACGTGAATGCCACGGATATAGTGTTGAAAGCAGATGAACGACATATTGGACATATAATGCTTGTCGGCAAAAACGTGTGTCATGATATAAGAAATACACAATCTGGTATATGGAATGGTAATGAGTACAGAGAACTGTTCAGCAAGTACCATGTAAAAGAGGAAAAAAGACTGCATGATATGTTGGCCTGTCATGAAGGAATTACATATATCAATGGCGAAGATACATTCTGCGAATATGATACTGTAAAGCCGTATAATGAAGGACTCTGCAGAACTATGACAAAGTGGGGAAGTCAAAGACACGGACAACGCCATACAGAGAAGTGCTGGCCGCGGTTGGTTACAAAAAGTCATGAAATTAAATCCCTTGAATTTTAGGGAGTTAGAATTACGAGATTTCCAAGGAGGAAAAACAATGAAGAAGAAAGCATTAAACTTCAACACTAGAAAAAATGCGATTATTATTGGTTCGGTTGGTAGCGGTAAATGTCATCATCCGTGGGATAATTTGAAGCCATGCCCTTGCGGATGCAAAGAAAGACCTTTATTGATGTATGAAAAGGATAAATTATATTATTGTGGTGGATCAACGGAAAATGTATTTGCTATTTGCAGTATATGTGGAAGACATACTGAGAAATCAGATATGGTAACAACAATAAACAACTGGAACAATGACAAAACAAAAAGATGCTAGTTTCATAGGAAGATTGGAGGAAAATTTTTATGAATAACTTTAAAAACATGAGTAAGAAAAAATCATTTTGTAACGCACTGTTTAATGAGTTCTTTGGATCTATTTTATTAGTTCTTTTTATAACCTATATGGCTGCGTTCATAATATTAGGCAAAGCTGGAATATTTAATTTTATAGGATGGGATAGTAATATTGCGAACGGATTTGTTGCTGCAGTATTTTTTCCAATTGTGTTGGGTCTTGTATTATTAGCAATAGTGTTAATTGTATCTGTGTTGGGATTTATTCCACATAAAGTTAGAGCTGTATATAATTATACTTATCTTCCACTCACTGTTGATGAAATTAGGGATGCTTTAGATAAAGGTATTATATCCTCTAAGGAAGATTATATCAGATTGATTTTGAACAGTCTGCGTTATGGAGCTATGAAGAAGCCATCTTCATGGTTTTCCGCTTATTATATAACATTCTTCAAGAAGAATTATACTCATTATGCAAATCCTTTGAGGAAGTGTTTGACAGCCCTATTATTATTGACAATGATATGCTTTCATATATTAATAAGTATGATGACATTGATACTCCTTTTGACAATGCGAAATATAAGGGTGAAGTTTTGCTTAGAGATATAAGACAGAAATATGAAAATGGAAAAGATGCTACATTTGCCCTGTATGTGGATGGGGATAAATATAAAGAAATGCTTGAAACAATTGAGTTTCCAATATATGTGGGCAGATAACTTCATTTTCCTTCCTTTGGCAGTAAAAAGGTCCCTCTCTGTAGTAGAAAGGGACCTTTTTGTTTAATCGTTGACAATTATCTTGTCAAGACTTCGTATGTAACAATACGAATGGTCTGACAAAACTTCTTCATTGTCACATAAATACTCATGGTTAATACTATTAACCATTGCGTTGACCTCATCCGGATCGTTAATGTTAACCTGATCCGGGGTTATCATCGGTAAGAGAATAACCTCATGCACAGATGATGGGAGGATTAATACATCCGAACCCCACGCTTCTGCGCACTTTTTAATCTCGTCCGAGCAGAACATTAAAGCTGCTCCATACGTGCGAGTGCGATTGCTCAGCACATACTGCTTTAACGGTGCATCATCAAGAATTTGACGGAAAATTTCTCTTTCTTCCGGAGCCATCTGCGAAAGCAGTATGTCTGTCATGGAGAGTGTTTCTGCGCCAAATATTCTGACGGTATTCTTTGCTGCAATTTCGTACAGCTGATCTACCGTTATACCCCATTCAGAAAAAAGCATATTGGATATTGGCATTGAGATCAATGTTGATTCCTCTGCTTCCTCAAATGAGACAATGATGCGGAATGTCATTGTCATGTCCAAAAAGCTTTTGTGAACCAACTGGTCTATTGCCGGTTTACATCTTTTTGGATTAACTAGGCGGCAGACAATGCGGTCCTTAACCTTGTCAAACGAGGTTAAATCCCCGCTGATTGAAGCTTTGAGAGTTCGCATGAACTTTTCTTTATCAGCGGTATACATTTCCACAAGGTTGTTAACACTCATCACAACCTTTTTGGTATCATTTTTTGTATTTTCAAACGATACCCACTCTTCTTCGATTGAGAGTGTTGCCTTGTACTCCGGTGAAATCTCATTAGCTACCTGATCAATTATTTCAAAGTCTTTCGTTGTCATAATATCTTCCTCCTTTAATTTATTATTTTTATATATGACACAATAAATATGGAGTTTGCAGATGTTGCAGACAGATTTATTTTTCAACGAGGCAAAATCTATATTTATAGTGATTTTATTAATATTTATCTTAAAGGGGGACACTATTATGGTAATTATCAGAAATGGAAAAGAGATTGAACTTACCTGGGACGAGGTAAGCGATGCTCACAAAGAATTTGTAACATCATGGATGAGTGGTGTTGCAATCAGTGATTTCAATGTTGATGAAAGTACTGCATCTGAAATTGCTGACCGTGCATAGGTATCTACTGCTGCGAAGAAGGCTGTAGCGAATATGAGGCAGTCGAAAAAGCAGTCGAAGAGTATGTAGATGCATAATAATCACAAAAAGAACATCTCATTGAGGTGTTCTTTTTTTTGAACCATTTTGTCCAAACTCCATATTTATTGTGTCATAAAAAAATAATAAAGGAGGAAATCATTATGGCAAAAGATAAAGTTGTTAAAGGTTTCAAGGTATTTAACCCGGACTGGACATGTAAAAATAAGCAGTACGCATGTCCGGGCAGATTTGAAGAGGAAGGACCTCTTATAGTTTGTGGACATGGCATGCACTTCTGTCAGATGGCTGTTGACTGCTTCAATTACTATGATTTTGACAGCGATAATAAGGTTGCAGAAGTCATCGCCTATGGCAATGTTTTGACAGTCGAAGATAAGTCCTGCACGGATAAACTGGAAATTATTCGTGAGATTTCGTGGGAGGAAGTGTTACGCCTTGTCAACATCGGTAAGGACTGTACCGGTCGCGGCAATACCAGAGATAACAATTCCGGAAACTGGAATACCGGCAGTAACAATTCCGGAAATTTCAATTCGGGATATTTTAACGCCGGGAACTACAATACCGGAAACGGTAATGCCGGGAGTCGCAATACCGGAAGCGGCAATATCGGCGATTTTAACGCCGGAGACTGGAATGCCGGGAACCGCAATACCGGTTATTACAATGTGGGGGACCGCAATGTTGGTAATGGAAATATCGGCGACTATAATACTGGGGATTTTAATACCGGAAACTATAGACTGGATGTTTTAACACTGTTTCTCCGAAGATTTAATGTTTAATAAACCGTCCGATATGACATATCATGACTGGTTAAATTCAGACGTAAAAAAATTGTTGGATCAGCTGTTAGTGAACAGTATTAATATTGTTCCGAACGATACTGTAACTGGTGGGCATACAAAACTTATGAAAAAAGCAGAATATGCTCAGAATTGGTGGGATAATCTGTCGGATAAACGGAAAAATCTCATCAAAGATATTCCAAACTTTGATGCTGAAATTTTCTATAAGTGTACTGGCGTTAAGGTGGATTAAGCTTAAAAGAACATCTCATTGAGGTGTTCTTTTTTTTAACAAACTTCATATTCATTGCATCATTTATAAAATAATAAAGGAGGAAATTATAAGACAATAAAGGAGCGTACAATGGACGATACAATTGTGCGATGCAAACAATCTACCCTAGTAGACATTTTCTTTACAGTTTTAGCCCAATATGCAACAACACTTATATTTATCCTAGTAGATATTCTTCTTGTAGCCTTAACTTAGTTTCGCTACACTTACTCGCTGGATCTACTCTTAGTAGACATTTCCCCTGCAGCCTTAACACGAAAGAGAAAGGAATGATGTATACATCTACTCCTAGTAGACATTTTCTTTGAGATATTTCCTTTGTGTCATAACTGATTACGCTGAAATAGCTCCGAACAATCTACCCTAGTAGGCATTTCTTTACAATCTTAACATCTATCCTTCCCCTAGTAGACATTCCCCTTGCAGTTTTAACTAATTTATAGTACATTCTCACAAGCAATATCTACTCTTAGTAGATATTCCATTTGTAACCTTAACTTTTACACAGATTCCTGAAAGCATTATATCTACCTCAGGAAACATTTCCTTGCAGTCTTAGCTTTTGCTTTGATGAAATATTTCTATAATCTACTCCTAGTAGACATTTTCCTTGCAGCCTTAGCTATGAGTCGTTTCGATATTTTCCTCTTACCTACTATTAGTAGACGTTTTCATTACAATTTCAACGTATCTGTATTGGATAAGCTTAAAGGAATCTACCTTAGTAGACATTCCGCTTACAGTATCAACATAGGAAAGGAAGGTATTCAAAATAATATCTACACCAGTAGACATTTTCCTTACAGCTTCAACACGCAAAGAACCATTCGTCTGCAACTCATCTGCACAAGTAGACATTCCGCTTACAGTATCAACCAAACATGAAGAATAGATGGTCAAAGGATCTACCTTAGTAGACATTCTGTTCATAGTATCAATTCTGCTATAAGAGTCAGTACTAAGACATCTACCTCAGTAGACATTCTACTCACGGTTTCGACAGTTATTGCAAGGATTAAGGAGATTATATCTACACCAGTAGACATTTCGCTCACAGTTTCAACCGTTCATCTTCAGACTCTGAATCTGTCGATCTACCTCAGTAGACATTCCGCTTACAGTTCCAACAAATCTATATATATTGACAGCCTTTATCTACCTCAGTAGACATTTCCCTTGTAGCCTTAACGCTTTGTAAACGTAATTATTGAATTAAATCTACCTTAGTAGACATTTCGCTTACAACCTTAACTCCTTGGAAACCCCTGCTACTTTTGTATCTACACCAGTAGACATTTTATTCATGGATTTAACCGCTTTCTTCACATCTCCAGGGACTGCATCTGTCTAAGTAGACATTCCCCTTGCAGCCTTAACCCCCATTAGTACGTCCAACATTTAATCTACCCTAGTAGACATTCTGCTTACAGTTTCAATAAGCCAATTAACTTTCTTGATATCGTCAATCTACCTTAGTAGACATTCCGCTTACAGTTTCAAACAGTCTTTCAATATCTGAGCCTAGTGCTATATCTACCTCAGTAGACATTTTTATTACAGTTTCAACCAAAAAAAATCATACTCTTTGATCTACCTTAGTAGACATTTTCTTTACAGTTTCAACCGCACTTGCACTATATAAACTATCAGAATCTACCTTTGTAGACATTCCGCTTACAGTTTCAACCTGAAACTCTTACAAGTCCCATTAATATCTACCCTAGTAGACATTCCGCTTACGGTTTCAACTTGTGCCAAGATAAAGATGGATTCTAATCTACCCTAGTAGACATTCCGTTTACAGTTTTAACACACGGCGTCAATGTCGATATTGTCAAATCTACCCTAGTAGACATTCCGCTTACAGTTTCAACCCTAACATTGTGCACCTGCAATCTACCATAGTAGACATTTTACGGTTGAAACTGTAAGCTTTTTATGTATTATGTCCTTAATTTGTTACCTTGTACCATTGAACTGTAAGTATTTCTTTTTATTCAATCTGTGGTTTGCACTAGCTATCCGTTTACTGCCTTTCCTGCATAAAATTGAACCAGTCTTCATTGCTAAGTCTGCTAAATTTGAACTTTTCACCCTCGGCCCAGTTGTTCTTCACCTGAAGTACATTGTATAAGCCTTTCATGGCAATTCCATATGCATCGTTGGCGTCCGCTTCAATAGGAAGCGATTTGTCAGCAGCGTCCGTGTCAAAGAACTTTCCTGATGCGTTTAATATTGGAGACACAAACTTGTCATATTCTCTGTTTTTCGACTCGCATAAGCTGTTTCTCATCTGTACTGTGAGTTTGAACATCTCAAATATGTGAGAGGAGAGTGCATAGTCAATAATTTCCTGTTTGATGTCATGACCATCTGTCCAGTTTATGTCTGTGGCAGCAAGAGTTTTCTTAATTTCCTCTGTTATGTCGATAATGACTTCACTAACGAACTTTCTGTTGAGGAATGTCTTTTTAACTCTTGTGCCGTAAGTATATGCACACCATTTTGTTTTTGCACAGGTCTCGTATGTCTCAAAATTATCGTAATCAAACTCAAATGCAAACAAATCTTTCTCGGCATCATATCTGATGCAGTCAAATCTGCCAATGAAATCCGTCTTGACTTTTTCAGACGATATGTCTCTGAACTTGAATAAGGATACAAATCCTGTTGTCGGATCAACTCTTGACGTATATGCGGCTGGCACATAGAGAATGCATCCACACTGGCTTCCGACATTTTTAAGGCTTTCCGGAATGTATGTAAGCTGATAACCATTGGCAATTCCACCTGCTTCCAGAGGCTTTCTGTCCTTGAATGTCAGATAGTTGAGAGTCTTAATGAGGTTTGTCTCAAACTGCTGGTAAACCCCGCGCTCAATCTTTGAACGCTTTTCCTTAAACCTGCTGTTTAAGTCTTCCATGACAACAATACCATTGTATTTTATTACAAGCTCGGCAACTTCATGAACTGCCTGTGACAGATAGCCTTTCTTTAAGTCAGCTATTTTTACACCCTGTTTCCAGCTCTGCTTTGCCAGCTTTCTCATGATTTCAACCTGCTTGAGCTTTGTCTGATAGTCTACATTATTTATAATGTTAAGAGATTTCTGCTCAATAATATTTCCGTCAGTATCAATTACTGATACATACAGTAAGTTTCTCTCACCACGGTCAATTCCAATGATGTAAGTGTTTTTTGTCTGGGCAATATACTTAAGAGCCATTTCGTTTACATTTACTCGTCTGTTTTCTGCCTTGTAGTTTAGTGACACCGGCATGTTGATAAAGAACTCATCCTCTGTATATCTGTGGTCTTTTATAATGTCATAAGGGGCAGTGCGGTGGTCTACAATATCCTTGTACTTAAGCGCCTCTGCTGAAAGAGGTGTTCCTGAATTGTTGTATTAGCCGTAAAGCTCCATGTAAACATCATCAGGCACGCATTTTTGACAGTAATAATGTTTCCATTTTCATCCATTCCTGTGCGTTGTAGGTCTTGCTGACAAGAACAGAACCTTTCTTGTGAACGACAGGAGTTTTTATGCTCTTTGGCCTGAAGAATGCTTCTGTGCCGCCGCATAACTTGATAACAGGATCTGCAACATTTTCATCACTGAATAAACTGCGTAGAATAGCAGTGTGCTTACTTGGTTTTCCGAAGCTCTTTTCTGAAAAGTCTTTATTGTATATCTGAAACAGATACAGCTGGCCATTTTCCTGCAGACTGTCAATATCATCGCTTCCAATGTAGTCCAGTTCATGTAATATCCCTGTTCGGCAACTTCCTTG
>ERZ859980.1237-NODE-1237-length-10768-cov-1.202091_pt1 | contig 10768 bp, 15 predicted proteins | sample MGYA00509984_ERZ859980 | MGnify/ENA primary metagenome ERZ859980 (study PRJEB30046, sample SAMN00715173) | human gut metagenome | study: EMG produced TPA metagenomics assembly of the A metagenome-wide association study of gut microbiota in type 2... | reverse complement strand
CATTTGAATTTGATGAAGAAATAGAACTGAAAGATGTTGATTTTCATTTTGTTTCTGGGAAAAATATACTGAACAATATTAATATTAAAATAAGAAAAGGCGATAATGTAGCTATTATTGGGGAAACAGGATCTGGGAAAACATCTTTAGCAAAATTGTTTATGGAATTTTATTCTCCAGATAAAGGACATATATATGTTGATGGTGCAGAACTTCAAAATTTCGAGGTTCAAGAAATTCGAAAAGCAGTTGTATATGTATCACAAGAAGATTTTCTGTTTACTGCAAGTGTTAGAGAAAATTTAAAAATGGGTAATGAAGAGATATCAGATGAGGAAATGATTGAGATTTCACGTAAGATGGGTGTGCATCAATTTGTAAGTAAAATGGAAAGAGCGTATGATAGTGTCCTTGAAGAGCGCGGAAAGAACCTTTCGAAGGGGCAAAGACAGAAATTGTCACTAACTAGAGCCATATTACGTCATCCTAAAATTTTAATTTTAGATGAGGTACCAGTAATATGGATTCTATAAGTGAAAGGGAAATCTTGAATTATATTAAGGGATTCGGGATATAACACTTATTTTAATTTCACATAGAATAAATGTCATTGCAGATAGTGATTGTATTTATGTACTTCAAAAAGGTAATATAGTAGCACGTGGGACAGACAAACAATTAAAGGAACAATGCAAATTGTATCGTCAATTATATGGTGAGGAGGAGAAATAGATGAAAAAGAAAAATATTATAATTTCTATAGCGTGCAGTATATTTTTCATAATATGCGTGGGAGCTGCAATCATTTTATTTCCAAAAGTAAAAGAAGAAACTATAGCATATTCTACTTTTATAGAAGACTTGTTTGAAAAGGAAGGACATTTTTATGTATATTTCAATAGAAAAGAGTGTCCATATTGCGATAATATAGAGGATGATATAAAACAATTTAAAAAAGAGAATGCGGTTTATGAGATTGATGCAGAAGCATGTAAAGGAACTAGGAATTATGATTGGGATTCCCATGAAAAGAAATACGATGTCGAAATTGGAGAAAAAGACAGTACCAGAAAAATTGTATTTTACGATGGATTAGATGAGAATTTGATAAAAGAAAAATATCCTCCAATCCACTATAAAATCATTTGGGCAAATGAGAATTATGCAGCACTCATGAGGGAAAAGAAGCTGGTAAAGTGTATGCTATTTCTACTCATCCAAATATAAAAAAAGAGGAGTTATCCGAAAAGAAATTTGTGCTGGGGGGAGTACCTACGTTGGTAGAGTTTGAAAATCATAAAGTGATAAACTTTTATTTTGATGATAAAGAAATTATAGACTTTTTGGAAAGCGATACTCAACCACTAGATAAATATTGGAATCTTGACTGATTTTATAAGTTATAAAGATATGCAATAAAGGAGAGGTTACTAATGAATAATGGTAGAGTAAGAAAATCTCTAAATACTCTGATAAGAGCTTATAAGAAAAAAAACAGGGAAAGAAATATTATTTTACAATGTATCGTAGTGAGCGTTGTAGTAGTATCATTAGTTATCATTTCTTTAATACATGGAAAATTTCAAGCGGATAAGTTGAAAAATCAATATCAAGATGGAAAAACAATTTCAACATTTATTGAGAAGGAACAGATACAATAAAACGACAGCTACAAGATCTTTCCTATGTGAATAGTGTAGGAGAGGAAAAAGAGAGCGGAAGGTTGATGAATGGTAGGTATTCATATAGCAAATGTGTTGTTTTAGATGAAACAGCTTACGAAGATATGGTAAAGCCTACTTTTGTACATTTCTATGGCAATTATCCGGAACAAACTGATGAAATAATGATGTCAAAAAAAACTTTGGACTATTTGGGGATTAGCAGTCCCAAAATAGGAATGAAGATTACGTTAGACTTTTATTGGAATGATATTTTCACGACAAAAATGACAGGTAAACAAGAATTTGTTTTATCTGGATATTATGATAGTTATAATAATGAATTATCCGATAGTTCAATCGCATATATTTGCAAGAATAGAATAAAACAGGCTGGTATTTCACAATATCCTGTCGATTATGGGTTGATGTAAAAGATTGGGGACTAAGCGGAAGACAAGTAGAGAATAGATTAAAAAATGATATTAATCTCAATGATAAGCAAAGAATTATAAGCTATGATTCTGCAGAATACAGAGCAATTGAAGGGACGGTTGGAAATTATTGCTTGCGTATATGTTTGTCTTGGCTGTGTTTTTTTGTTTGTTTTTAGTGATTTATAATGTTGTATATATATCACTGGGAAGTGATATTAAACAGTATGGATTATTGCGTACAATAGGTGCAACTAATAGACAGATAAAAAAATTAGTATGTATGCAAATAGGGGATATTTATTTGAAAAGTTGCTTATGTGGTGTAATAATCAGCATAGTTCTACAATATTGTGTTTTAAACAATGTGGTTAAAAATCTTTATTTAGGGGAGTATAAAGCAAATAGTCAATTAAAATTATTTAATTTAAGTGCATATATCGTGGTCCTTGTTTTAGTTGCTATAACTCTATTTGGGGCAACTCTTTTGGCAGTATATAAATTGACTATGATTACTCCTATAGAGGCTGCAAAATATGAGGAAGTAGTGGGAGAACAACAATCAGATTATCAGTTTGGGAAAATGTTCATTATAAAAAGAACTGGAATTATTTTTGGAATGGCTTTTCGTAACATATTACGTTATAAGAAAAAATTTATGTTCATTATAATATTTTTGGCATTTGGTTGTGAAATAGGGCTATTAGGGATTGTGGTCACCAAGGGGACAAATCAAATGAATAGATTACAGAAGAATCCAGATTTTACTATTGAAGTGCCAATGGATACTGTAACGTATTTAGTGGAAAATGGAAAAGATGAGGTGGAATTAATAACAGATGATAATATCGTGGATATCAAAAATACGCTTACTTCTTATACTGAGAATCTGAAAATAGTACAAGGTTTTCTGCCTATTATAAAAAATGCAGCAGAAACAGATAGCTTAAAAATTGTAGAGCATGATTCATTACCTGTAATGCAAACATTAGACGATAAAAGTATGAAAAAGTTAGTGAAATATGTAGAGGAGAATAATATACCAGTTGATCAAAAAACATTTAACGAGAAAGGTGGCGTGTTAATATTACATGAAAATTTAATACCACAAACATACGAAGATATAGAAACGGAATGTATTGGAAAAATAATAGAACTGTATGATTTGGTGCCCGTTGGAACAGCAATGCAGGAAATGTCCGCAGTTAAACTTAGAAATTGTGGATATATAAACATTTCACAGTCAGATTGTCCAACTTTGGATTTATCATGGAGAGGAAATGATAAAGTTTATCTGATTGTTTCAGATAAAACTTTCAGCAAATTAAAGGATGTTTTAACAGTTAGAAACTTGGAAGTACAGATTAATGTAAAAGCAAATAAAGAGGCTATTTGTAAACAGAAATTAAAAGCATGGGTTCAAGAGGCAAATCTCAAGTTTCAATCTACTACAGGCAACGAAAATCAACTTTTGTATGTGATAAAGTGTAATAGTGATGAAATTGCAAAACAGTCTTTGTATATTAGAACAAGTCAGATAATCATGTATACTATTAGTGGCATTTTAATATTTATGGGACTGCTAAATTATTTCAGTACTACATCTACAAATATAATTATTAGGCAGCGTGAGTTTTCCATTATGCGGAGTATCGGCATGACACAAGGTATGCTTAGGAAAATGCTTATATATGAGGGGATAATATACGTAGGAGGTGTTCTTGGGCTATTATTGATTATAGGAAGTATAGTTATGGGAATAGTAGTTTATATTTTAAAACAAAACATAGAATATTTTGTTTTTCAATATCCATTTGAAGGACTTTTATGTATTATATGTATTATGTCTTTTTTGTGTGTGATAATCCCTAATATATTCTTACATAAAATGGAAAGAAATAGCTTAATTGAAAGAATTAAGAAAGAAAGGTGATATACGAAAATATGAATTTGAGTTCAAGAAAATGCTACAATAAGCTGGTCGAAAATATGTGTTGAATAAATTGTTGTATGAAGAAACAGTAGAAATGTAAAGAGTGTCATAATGACATGAAAAGAGCCGTCAAATTTGGACGGCTCGAAGTATTTCTATATGTTTATATTTTCTTAGGCATAGGAGCGTCAGCAGTTCTCAGTTTTTCAATTAAGGATAGGAGCATATCTGAGTTTTTCTGAAATTGTGTTTGAAAATCTTCTGTAACCTCATAGTTTAGGTACAGAGTTATCAATGTAGCATTCCATATTGAAACCATGGTCTTTTCAGATAGACGTCCTTCTAGAAAGCGTAGATGTTTGCTAAGTGTTGTTTCGTTTTCGTCCATGCAAAGAAATAGTCATCTTTTAGTGGAATGTTAAATTTATGAAACCATTCCCGAACGGTATGTGTTTCTGATCTATCTCCACACTCCGGATCATTAAAGACGTATCCAACAGACAATTCTTCCGGATTTTCCGGAAAAATACCATCGGAGGGAAGGGCAAGGTACCGGCCAATCGGAAACATAGAACAGACTGCGGGTTTTACATCGTGTACCAAACATTTTTGATTTTTTAATAACGGGCAGCGTTTGACACTTCCTTGTGGTTTTAAGCGTACTACAGGGATATGAGAATTACGTCCAAGATAAGTTTCACAATATTGTGCCAAGGCAACTTCTGGTGTGATTTTTAATTTCTTCGCTATATGAAATAAATCTTTCGGGGACAAGAGAATATCCTCCCGGTGGATGCAACATTTTCCGCATTGAGTACAATGAAATACAAATATATCATCGAGACCGATTTCTTCATATCCTAATTGTTCTTTTAATTCTTTTATTGAATTCATATTATTGTCCTCCTAAATAAAAAAGAGACCACTTGGAAAGTAGTCTCTTCGTAAACATAAACTTAATTAAATTTGTATTGTTCCAGTAAATAAATAGGCAGTGTTTCTGTTTTACCGTCTATACCACCTTTGGTTGCTCCTTTTAAATAAAGAAGCTTATCTGCTTTTCCTTGTGCCAGGGCTTTCTGGGCAGTGGAAGCAGTACCTTTTCCAGCTTTGACTTCTATCAAATATCGGGTGGAAGAAGATAGGCTTTGTGCCACAAAATCAATTTCTCCGCCACGGTAAGTAGCAAAAGCAGGGGTTTCAAAGGAAATTTCCTGTGGAAAATCCTGGCGTTTCTTCAGATTGATATAGACATAATTTTCATTTAATGTGCCTGCAAGTACACGGAATCGGTTCCGGTACGTGTCAGATAATAGTTTGCCAGTCCCATATCCATGAAATAGCAGCGGCTTGCGGACTTAAAATCCAGAATATCCATTTCTGTTATTTTTGCACAGAATCCAATGATTCCGGAAAAGTACAGCCAGCTAATAGCACGGTTGCAGGTAGCCTTTGAAATATTGCTGGAGTAGTCTTTGGTTACCAGTTTTTGCAATTCTTCGCTAATGCTGTCTTCTGAAAATCCTTTCTTTTCACGATTTAAAATACGGCAGATGGAAAAGAAAATATGGGTAAACACTTTGGTATCCAAAATATCCGTAAAATAGCGAATGGATTCATTGGTGAAGGTATCAATGATTTTTACGAGTTCGCCTTGAGCTTTTACGATGTTCCGGTTCTCCAGATAGTTTTCGACCACTTTGGGATAGCCACCAATCTGGCAGTACAGCTCATAGGTTTCCTTTAAGCGATCATAGACCTCTGACCTAGAAGGAACAAAAGGTATTTTTTTATAATCTTCATACAGGATTTGGTCATAGGCCATCAAAAATTCCTCAAAAGAAAGTGTGTAGATAGTAAGCTTTGTGACATCTCCGCTGGAATAACGAAATTCTGGATCATAAATCCGCCCAAGATAGCTTCCTGTGATGATAAAATGGGCTTTAAAATGACGAGTAAACTCCCGGATACGGTTATAAATCTCGGAAGATTCCTGGATTTCGTCAATAATAATGACGGTATCTTCAGAATCAATAAAGTCCGGTTCATACAACTGGAAGGCATCATGGAGAGGATGCTCCTGCCGTTTTGTTCCGGGTGTCCAAGCTGTTGCCTGTTTATAACATTCCATAAACTGTCTGCCGCTTAATTCAAACAGGTTAATATAAATTTTGTGTTTGTAGTTTTCGTCAGCGAATTTTTGTATCAGGTAGGTTTTTCCAACCTGACGGGCTCCGCCGACTTCCAGGGTACTATGCCCTCCTTCATTTTTCCAATCCAGAAGGCGGTCATAGCAAAACGCTTCAGATACATAAGCACAAATCCTTTCTTTAAAATCTATCTTTCATTATAGCAAAATATTTGCAGTTCATACAGTGCAAATGGGTAAATGATTATTTTAACGTTCAAATTGAAGCTTTGCACGTATGTCCATAAGAATTTCACCTAAATGATTTTCGCCATGACCATTTACAGAACCCCAAAAATAATCTCCCCAGTTGTTTCCTTCAACAAGGTGACAATTCCCAGTAGCAAGTAATGCTTTACATAGGGTAGGATTCTGCATGAATTTGCACATACAAATTTCATACATGTACATAAGCTTTACACGTTCCCAGTCTGAACGGAGCTGTACTTCTCTTCCCAGTTTTTTGGCATCTTTTGGATTCCTTAATTTGGTAAATTGAAGCTGTTCTTTAGGTGAAAGGGTCTTTTGTGCCTGGAAAGCAGCCTCATTATTTGCATACCAGTAGCCCCGGTAATATATCCGGGAAGGATAGAAGTTACTAAGAAAAGCGTATGCTCCATGAAAGTGGTCAATTGTTTGCTGGTAATGATTCGAATAGGTATTAATAAACATGTAATCCCTTCTTTCTTATACAAAAAAGGAACCGCTTATGGCAAGCAGTTCCTTCTTAAACATATTTTTTCGTTTGTCATTTGCTTATTTGTGCTTCTTCTTGTTCTTCGTAATAGCGGTCTGCAATATAGCCAGCAGATTCCGCCCAAAGAGTATTTTCTGTATTTTGCAGGGCTTTGTAAGTTTTTGAGTGATAAAATTTGCCCATGGCATCCGGAAAGGAAAGATGGCTCTTTCCATAATAATATCGACAACATCCCGGATCTGAATATACAGATTCATTGAAATATCTTTCCCGTTAAAAAAATATTTACCTTCCATGTTTTACACATCCTTTCGAGATTCCAATATCAGATGTTCAAGAGCAAGTGGGGTGTGAAAGGAAACCTGATTATTAACCTTATTATCCGAAGCCTTGTAACCGCTTCATCCACGCTCAAGATATCGGACAAATAAAGTTGTACAGTTTCCATGGTATTATCATCCGCACAGGTCCAATTACAACATCATAGTGATGCTGGATATCGCCGACAGTACGGTTGAGTTTGACAAACTCCAACCATTCCTTGTCCAAGGTGGCAAAATGTTTGATTTTTAGTTCCTCGGATTGTTGGAAGATATACCGATACACATATTTGCCGCCAGTATGAGTACGCAAGTACAGGCGGTTCGCCCATTCATTTGCCTGCTGTTCGAGAACTGTGCAATAAAATCCACGACCAAAATCACGACGGTTATGTGATTTGTTCAAATCGATTTTATCAAATGCAATATTGGAGCCATGGAAAAGAACAAGCGTGGGCGTATCTTCTTCTATAATATCTTCTACGTATTGAAAAGTATCATGAATATCTAATTGGTGCAACGTTTCGTGTTGTACCAGTATTTTTTCAAATACTTGATGTTTGTAGAAAATATTAAAGGCATCGTCTTCCGATAGTTGGTGCTTTTTAGCATAATATTCCAGTGCTTCAATTGATAGCATCTCTATATCTGATTGAATACTCATAATACGTTATCCCTCCATTTGCTTTCATTATATCAAAAAAGAAGGTGCTTTCCAACGGTAAAATAATTATAAATGTAAAGTTGCAAAAGATGTTTGAAATGGGGCGTCACCCCATTTCACTATCCCCAGACTTCACCCATGATTTCCACAAGAAAATCATCTAATGGAAAATCCGGAGGAAGTAATTCACCAAACGTTTCTGAATTTCTTGGATAACTTCCGTATAAGAAGAATACGTCTGTGAAAATAAGTGGGAAGAATTTTTAAGTTCAATGATATAAAATTCTTCTCCTGGATTTAAGTCCAGTTCTTCCCGATCTTTGATCCTCCATACCGTCATAGACTCGGCAGTGCCATAACGACAGCCATCAAGTTTCTCACAAAGATATTCCTGAAAGGCTAAGAGTGGTTCTGGATCAGAGAACTCTTTGTATAAATCAGGAAAAACTTTCTCTGTATATCGAAGGATAAGATTAGCAGCCTCTTCTGTAATAAGAAATCCATAGATATGAAAAACGGATGTAATGATACTCATAGAGTTCTCCTTACGCAATCATCTCAAGAAACTCATCTTCAGACAATATCTTAATACCGAGAGCCTGAGCTTTTGTCAATTTACTTCCGGCTTTTTCCCCACAAATCAGATAATCTGTCTTTTTTGTGACAGAACTGCCGGCTTTTGCTCCAAGCTCAATGATCTTGGAGTTGATTTCATCCCTTGTAAAATGAGCAAGTTTTCCTGTTGCAACGATAGTACATCCTGTAAATACATTTTCTTTCATCATAGTGTTCATTTCCTTTCTTTCTTCAAATATAAGTTCTTTTGGAGTTCGTGCCAGAGAATTAGATTGTTTTCATCAGAGAACCAGTCATGGATATTCTGATTCAGAGTATCACCAAAGTCATCTAACTGGGTGAAATCATAGTCACCAGAGGCAGCGTCAAAAAATTCCTGCAGACTGCCGTGGAATACTGTATCCAAAATCCTGCTTTTGGTTCGTCCGACCATAGGAATATCCATGGAAACCAGGAATCGGACAAAGGTAGTATTACGGCTGGAAGTAATGGAATTCCATAATCTTTCAAAGGATTTTTTACCGAAACCTTCCAACTGTAAGATTTCTTCCTGATGTTCATTTAGATGGTAAATATCCGGAAATGTCTGGAGATAACCCAAAGTCAGGAATTTTTCCAAGGTAGTTTCGGAGAGTCCCTCGATGTTCATTGCTTTTTTTCCAACGAAATGTGTAAAGCGTTTTCGGATCTGGCTATCACAGTTGGGATTGTCACAATGCACTGTTTCAATGAGACGCCCATCATTTCCTTTTCTTTGATAGATACGAGTCTGAGAACCACAGCATGGACATACTGGGGGAACTGCATCTACGTAATGACCACGTTCCAGATTTTCTTCAATATGAGGAATGATCATATTACGTTTCGATACAGAAATTCTACAACCTGGCACCAATTCTAATTCTTTGATAAAGGTCAGATTGTGAAGGGTTGCTCTGGAAACAGAGCATCCGTCAATTTCCACAGAGTCAAAAACTCCCACAGGTGCAATTTCTCCGAAACGGGTGGGTGTCCATTCTATATTGCGAAGAGTGGTTTCGTAAGTTTCATCTTCAAACTTAAAAGCCAGTCCATCTTTATAATGATGTCCGGTACGCCCGCATTTTTGGGAATAGTCCAGCTGTCGAAAATCATTACAATTCCGTCAATAGGCAGATGTTTGTTATCTGCTAGTGCAGTCAGTTTTTCAATATACTGATTTATAAGAGCCGTGTTCAAGGGCTGGTCAGTAGCAATATAAGGACAAGGCTGAAAGCCATAGTCAAATAGACTGGAAACCTTCATAGCTCTGCTGTCTGGAAATGGAAAGGAAGAATCGTCTAGACCTTCTAGGACATTAAATGGCATAAAGTGCAGGCAGCGCCCCGCACAATTTGCCGGATCAAGACTTCGTACAGAGCCGGCGGCCAGGTTACGTCCGTTTTTATAAGGTTCTCCTTTTCCATCCCGCAATGTTTCTTTTAAACGTTCAAAGTCATTGGTAGGAATAAAGGATTCGCCTACAATTACCAGTCTTTCCTGATAAGGGATTGAAAGAGGAACATCCACGTATGCAGGTATGTTGTGGGTGATAATTTCTCCGATCTCCCCATCTCCACGCGTGGAAGCCTCTACAAGTGTTCCATTTTCGTAGACTAATTTAGTCGTTAATCCGTCCAACTTCAGCATAAACAGAACTGGCTGCTTACCGGCAAAACTTATCAAGTCCTGTACCTGCTTTGTCTTATCTAAAGAGAGCAAAGGGACCGGATGCTTTACTTTGGGAAGTTCACTGATGGGAGTATAACCTACGGTTTGTGTCGGTGAATTGGATAAGACAAAGCCTGTCTGCTTTTCTAATTCCACTAATTCATCGAAGATTCGGTCATATTCCGCATCACTGATATTCGGACTGTTCTCATTATAATAAGCGTTACGCTGTAAATTCAGATAGTCCACCAGTTGTTTGATTTTTTCCACGTTTGATAATTCATTAGAGTGGTTCATTTTATTCTTGTCTCCTTTTCTATGGTATAGTTGTAATTTTTATTTGTTCCGGTTTTTCTTCCTCCTTTCTTTGCGTTCAGGCATAAAAAAAGAGAATGACACGGATGTTCATTCTCTAATGCGTGCAGTTTCCTGCAAAATAAAAAAGCCAGAAGTCCCTGCTGCTTGTTGGGCATAGGAAAACTCCTGACTACGTTTCAAACCTAAACTGCGTGTGATAAATCCTTTCCGGATTGACACAAATAATTGATATAAGAACAGTATAACACTAGATGTAGTATATGTCAAATGAAATAGATTCCTCAATGA
>ERZ859980.1230-NODE-1230-length-10840-cov-1.344645_pt1 | contig 10840 bp, 20 predicted proteins | sample MGYA00509984_ERZ859980 | MGnify/ENA primary metagenome ERZ859980 (study PRJEB30046, sample SAMN00715173) | human gut metagenome | study: EMG produced TPA metagenomics assembly of the A metagenome-wide association study of gut microbiota in type 2... | reverse complement strand
CCTCACACGGGAATTTCAAAAAACTATTGAGGAAGCTCAACCAGCAGTTCTGTAAATCTGCGTGTAAGCTCAACGGAAGTATCATCACAAAGAGTAAGATTATCCATCACTTGAAGTGGAGTGTTAGAGAGATGTGTACATCCGTTTATTAAATAATCAGGATTTATAGATAATGTATTACATATAGAAACAAAAAGCTCAAAGCTTAGATGCTGAGAGCCGCATTCAATCGCAGAAATGTGATTTTGAGAGATATCCAATTTTTCTGCAAAATCTGCTTGTGTCATATTTAATTCTTTACGACGCTGCTTAATGCGTTGTCCCATAGTAATGTAATCAAAATCCAAGATCATTAATTCCTTTCATATTTTATGTTAATGGTAGCAGTTATTTAAATAATAATGAACAAAGTAATACAGATATATTCTGTAATATAGATAATTTATAATTGTATGAATGAAAAAATCTGCGGGACAGTGTAAAAACGACAAATATTAGCCATATTACGACAATTTTAAGAGAAAAATGCTGTTTAGAGTAAACAATATAGATTTATTATAAAAAAAGCCTTATCATCATTTATGAGAAGATGATGGCAAGTAGAAGTTGATGAATATTTACAAAAGGAGGCAACTAATGAAGATTGCGACAGACAGAAGAAAAAACATTATTTCACATGTCAAAGGTACACTTGATACGATGCTTAGAATAGAAGCAAACTCAGCATCCTGTGGTGTGATGTATGAACCTGAAAGTCCAAAAGGATTATCAAAATTTAAAAGGAAAACTAAATAATATGAGTGATAAAATAGCAGATTGGTTAATTTTACAGAAAGCTATTACCACTGACGAACGTGAACTGTATGCATATGCAGTTCATTGTTTGTTCTCGCTCCTATATCCGATTGTTTTTGCTTCGGTAATAGGAGCTTTTTTGGGAATGATAACCGAAGCGATAGCTATGATTATGCCTTTTATACTGATAAGAAAGTTTTCCGGTGGATATCATGCGGATAGCTTCAAAAAATGTTTGGTGTTATCAAGTATGTAATTATAGTAACATTACTGATAGGAAAATACATAAAAAATATATTTATAGTAAATATCATGTATATTCAGCAACTATATTGCTTATGGTGTTTAGTCCTATAGATTCAGTTAAAAAAGGCTGGACGATAATGACAAAAAATTCTGTAAAAAAGTAACGATATTTATTGTGGCGGTGATATTTGGTGTAGTAGGAGTTTTATGGATAATAGGATATAGATATTATACAGTGTTTATAGAGAGTGGAATAATACTTGCGGAATTATTACAATTAGTGGCAATTTGTCATAATATGATTTTTAATGAAAATGATTATAAACTGTCTATGTAATCATATAAGAGTCCGTTGCAATTATCACAGTTGCAACGGATTCTTTCGCTTTGTAGTGATTATTTTTACTTAATAAAAATTTCTAATCTATCATAGTAAAGAGAATGATATTATTAAATATCAATGATATCTATTATATTAAAATAGACCAGAAATGACTAAAAAATGTCGTCTCATGTAAATAGTATTGAAAAAAATAGAAAGATGAAGATAATTGAAATTGTCATCAACTTCGAACAACAATAATTATTGTTAAGTAACTTGAAAATTATTATTTTGGAGGATTAATTATGTTAAATAGAGTGAAAAAGTTCATGGGAGCAACAATGCTGGCTGGAATGATGGTATGTACAGTCGGAGGTATTACCACATATGCAAATAACAACGTGGATACAAATTTCTCTTTTCAATTTCAAAATAAGCAGAGTATAACACCGAAAAGAGCTAAAACAGACACCAGTAAAATGTATATGAAGTGTACATCACTTAGTAGTGGTGCTTCTTATACAGCTCATGCAGTAGCATACAAGTCATATAGTGATAAAGTTGCAATTGATTGTTCGGCAGGAAAAACATATCTTTTTGATAGTAATAATATAGGAAAACATTACTATATGACAAATTTGGTGAAAGAGCGTGGATATAGCATTGGTGCTATTGCAGCAAATCCAAATTATGGATATAAATTCAGCGCAGCAGGAGTGTGGAGTCCTGATAATGTAAATAAATATTAAGAACCCCGGGCGGGTGTATTATAATGCCCCAGCCTATATAAAATATAACCATCTGATTTTACAACTATAACACATTATATTGATATGATTATGTAAAAGAAAGAAGGAGAGGCATTTTATGAGAAACAGAAAAATAATTGGACTATTACAGTTTTGTTTACTGTATCTGCACTTTCAGCATGCTCAAGTACATCAGATCAGTTAGATGGCAAATCAGGAATAGTAAAAGATGAAAATTCAAAGAGAGAAAGTGATACAGGAACATCAGATCCGATAATATATGTACAAGAGCCAGAGTATGTTGATGAAAACGATATAATTTCAACTGATGATACAGCAACGATAGATGGTATTTCATATAAAATTGATTCATATGAGCATACCACAGAGTTTGGAAACAGAAATAAGGATACGGTTGCAGAGTCTTTGAAAGATAGCTATGAAGGAAATATAGATGAAAATTATAACCTGAGCAATGGCTATAGTTATCTTTTTATAACGTTGACATTCACTTATAAGGATGGAGATGATAAGCAGCTTGAAGGAAATAGAAATGCAGGTATTCTGTATGCCATCAAGAATGATATGGAGAGAATACAGCAAAATTCAGATAGTGTATATATAGATAGCTATTGGCTTGGAGGAGATGAAAGTGACGTATATCATTATGTTTTAGGCAAAGGCGAGTGTATTACATCAGAGCTTGGATATATTATTCAGGATGAATGGATGTCAGAAGACTCTAAGTATATTTATTATTGTATAGAGGGTATAGATTCAAAAACCAATGATAAGGTGCAAAAATATTTTAAACTGGAGCTGTAGTTATGAATAGAATATTTAAACTTGAAATAAAACGTGCTTTTAGAAACAGATTATTTGCTGCTGCATTGTGTGTTGCGTTTGCAATATGTGTATGGCATTTTATGGAAAATGTGTGGATATGGAGGATGTATGTTTACTCTGACACGTATCCGTTGTCTGCATATGAGAAATGGATAGGTGCGGATAATGCAAGTGTGCAGCCGTTGCTGCTTTATCTGATAATGCCTGCTTTGTGTGCCATACCGTATGGCAGAAGCTTTTATTTTGATGTTAAATCAGGGTATGCTGCCCAGATCATATCAAGAGGAAAGAAGAGCGATTATATAAGAGCAAAATATGGAGCTGCATTTGTAAGCGGTGCGCTTATTGGAATGATACCACTGGTCTTTGACTTTATGCTTACTGCAATGGTATTTCCGATGGTAATACCACAGGTAGGAACAGGCACATTCCCGGTAGCGGCAATGGATATCATGTCAGGGGTATTTTATACACATCCACTTGTATACAATCTGATTTTTGTGCTGATTGATGGCTGCTTCTGGGGACTTTTAAACTGTGCGGTGTTGTGGGCGGTTAATTTTGTAAGAAACCGGTTCTGGATATTGCTGACACCGTTTATCATATACATATTTGTGTTCTGCATGGTTCATTTTGTAAACAGGGTGAGTTTATCACCGGTAATGTTTCTTAGGCCAAGTGCACCGTTTAGAAATGATATCCGGGTTGTGATCTGTGCGTTTATTATCCTTATAGTGGTAAATATTATATTTTACATACATGCGGTAAAGAAAGAGCTTGTTGCTTATGAATAGGAGAATTTTTGCAAATCTGATCTTATATGATATCAGAAAAGGATTTAGGGAAAACAAGATAAAATGGATAGTCGGAGTATTCATATTTGTATTTTTTTCATTTATCACAGTGAGTAACTTTGAGGTGAATTCACCGGAGCTTGGATTTTTGGCATACTTTACAAATATACTTCAGGGTATGCCGCCATACATAAAGACAGATGACAGCGTATTCACCATTCCGGTGTCATGGTTTTTGTTTTATGCATTTTTATTTTTTATGGTAGGATTTTATCCATTGTCAGATCTGTATGGTGCAGGCAAAAAGACACTTATATTGTCCGGCAGCAGGTTTAAGTGGTTATGGAGTAAGTACATATGGACGGTCATAAATGTGATTGCGTATTATGCTGCAATGATACTGGCTCTTGTAGCTGTGACATGTGCAATCGGGAAGTGGAGCACAAAGCCTGATGATATGCTCATGGAAATGGGAATAGATATGCAGCAGTTTGCGACCGGAAATGAAGTGCTTGTGTGGCTGATACTGCCAATGCTATGCGCCTGTACAATTGCGGTGGTGCAGCTTACTATCAGTATTTTTGCCGGTGCGATCGCTGGATATATTGTTTCAATAGTTTATCTTGTGGTATCTGTTTACTGGGTGAGTCCGTTTCTTATGGGCAATTATCTTATGATCATCAGAAACAACAGGCTCTGTGCGGGCGGAATGGATGCGGCTGCCGGAATAATAAGCTGCATTATTGTGATGGTGGTTTCTGTTGTGTCCGGAAGTGTGTATTTTAACAGAAAGAATATTTTGTGAGGTATTTTTATGAAGATAGAGATAGAACATGTTTCTAAAAAGATAAAGGATGCTCTGGTACTCGATGATGTATGCATGACACTGGAAAGTGGTAATATATATGGATTTCAGGGCGTAAACGGCTCCGGCAAGACAATGCTGATGAGAGCGGTAAGCGGACTTATGTATCCTACAAGCGGTACCATCAGTATCGACGGCAAGGTGCTTGGAAAAAATATGGCTTTTCCGGAAAAGATAGGTATGCTTATTGAGAATCCTGCCTTTATAGATAGTTATACAGGCTATGACAATTTAAAAATGCTTGCATCAATAAATAAAGGTGAAGTTGATATAAGCAGGGCACTTGAAACGGTTGGACTGAACCCGCAGGATAAGAGAAAGTATAGAAAATATTCTCTTGGAATGAAGCAGAGACTGGGTACTGCCTGTGCCATTATGGAGGAACCAAAGCTTCTTTTGCTGGATGAACCTTTTAATGCTCTGGACAAAGAGGGACAGGAAAAATTGTCAGAAATCATAAGGGATATGCGTGATAAAGGAAGTCTTATACTGCTTAGCTCTCACGATAGGGATGAGCTTGAAAATCTATCCGATGTAATCTATCTGGTGGACAGCGGAAGGTTTAAATTGAAGTAACGAGGAGAATTTATTATGAAGCAAAGAAAATCAAAACAAGTAAGGCTTTTATCGGGAATGCTCATAGGAATTGTGATGATTGCTGTTTTGGCAAGGATAGTTTATCTGAATCATTGCTATCCATCCCCAAAGGTCATCACATATACAGAAAATGACACTATTAAGCTGGGAAATTATGAGATAAAGCAGACCGGATGGGAGTGGGGCGATGGCAGTCTCCTAAAAGAAAAATGTCCGGATTATGCATATGATCAGACGGATGATGGTTCAGAATATCCTTTCGACAGTGTGCGTGTGGGTTTTATAACCTTGTCAGTTACCAAAGTAAAGGACGATACAACATCACTTGATCTTACAAGCCTTGCATTTGAAATGGGAACCAATGGTGATCAGTATGACATGGAGCTGTTTTTTAAATTAAATCCTACTTTGGAAGCTTTGGAGATAAAGCTTAATGCCGGTGAGGATGTATCTTTTGTGATACCGTATATAATGGATGAGCAGCAGGTATCAAAGAAAGACTGGAACAGGGTAGATAAGATGAAGCTGTATATGGTGCTGCAGTATTATCCGCAGAAGATGGGTTGTGCTGTACTGGTTAATAAAAAGTTTATAATTTTTATTAGCACTCACTATTGACGAGTGCTAATAATAGTGCTATAACATACTTGTAAACAAAAGAAAGCAAATTTCCAAAAGGAAAGTTACAGGTATATAAGGAGGTATGACCTATGTTATTAACAACTACAAACAACAACTTATTTGATACATTTTTCAGTGATCCATGGTTCAATGATCCTTGGTTTGATGACAGGGACGTACAGAAGGCACAGAAGAAATTATACGGACACAACGGAAAGAGAATGATGCTCACCGATATCAAGGAAAGCGATAAAGGCTATGAGCTTGAGATGGATCTTCCGGGATTCAAAAAGGATGAGATTAAGGCTTCTTTAGAGAATGGTTATCTGACCATTACAGCAGAGAAAGGCTTAGAGAAAGATCAGAAAGAGGAAGAGGGCAAGAAGTATATCTGCAGAGAGCGCTACTCAGGAAGCTGTCAGAGAACATTCTATGTGGGTGACGAGATTGAGCAGGATGACATAAAGGCATCCTTCAAGCATGGAATCCTTCGCCTGGATATTCCAAAGAAGCAGCCTAAACCACAGGTTGAGGAAAAGAAATGTATCTCCATCAGGGATAATCAGATATTGCAAATGATAAGCGGGCTGCCTGTGCAGTCCGCTTATACTATATGGTGTAATGTATATTGTTTAATTATGATGATAAATTGTTACAGGTAAATAGAAAGGCAGGTGAGTATAATGGCAGCAAAGAGAGATTATTATGAGACTCTCGGAGTGAACAAGAGTGCGGATAAAGAGGCAATAAAGAGGGCTTATCGTAAGCTGGCAAAGAAGTATCATCCTGATACCAATGCAGGCAATCCGCACGCTGAGGAGATGTTAAGGATGTCACGGAGGCATACAATGTATTAAGTGATGAGAAAAAACGTAAGCTCTATGATGAGTTTGGCTTTGCAGGACTGCAGGAGGGCTTTTCCGAGGAGGCTGCAAGACAGGCTGCACAGGGTGGCTTCGGTGGATTTGGCAGCAATGGCTCTTTCAGTGGCTCATACAGCTCAAATGGCGGACCATTTACACATCAGGAATTTCATTTTGAGAACGGCTCCGGGGATATGGATGATATTTTCTCAATGTTCGGAGATATGTTTTCACATGGTGGCGGTAATCACAGTGGCTGGAGTACAAATGGTAACAGTGGATTTACCGGAAATAGCGGTAGCTGGGTAATTTCTCAGGCGGCAGAGGTTCAGCCGGTCGCAAGGGTTCTGATGTTATGGCTGACCTTACGATTTCATTTGACGAGGCTGTTTTTGGATGCGAGAAATCTATTTCGTTACAGGATCCGGCCACAGGCAAGGTTCCAATCTGTCCATCCATATTCCGGCAGGAATCGAGTCTGGCAAGACAGTCAGACTTAAAGGACAGGGAAATCCGGGCAGAAACGGTGGTGCAGCCGGAGATGTGCTTCTCAACGTAAATGTGACACCGAGCAGTGAGTTTGAGCGGAAGGGACAGAATGTATACAGTACAATCCGTGTTCCGTTTACGACAGCGACTCTCGGTGGTAGGCGAGGGTGCATACTCTTTATGGAGATGTGGAGTGCAGCATCAAGGCAGGTACACAGGGCGGCAGCAAGATACGTCTCAAGGGCAAGGGTATTTCGAGCATGAAGAATCCTTCAGTAAGGGGAGACCAGTATGTGACTGTTGAGATTTCGGTTCCACGCAGGCTTACGCCAAGGGCTAAGGAAGCGCTTGAGGAATACAGGGCTGTGAGCTGATGAATTTTATGTAGTTTATATATGGAAAACAAATTTGAAATCCGCTATACTATAGGTATTATAGTACAGCGGATTTTTTGCTTGATGGGATAATAAGAAAGGACACAACATGAGCAATTATATAATGGATCTTAGAAGGGTGGTCGGACATGCCCCTTTACTGCAGGCGGGAGCGAGCATTATAATTGAAAATGAAAACGGTCAGGTGCTTCTCGGAAAGCGTACAGACAATCACCAGTGGGGCTACGCAGGCGGTTCTATAGAGCTTGGAGAGACGGTTGAGGAGGCGCAAAAAGAGAACTTTTTGAGGAGATGGGACTTGTTGCAGACGAGATGGAGCTGTTTTATATCAATTCAGGCGAGGAAACACACTACATCTATCCGAATGGTGATGAAGTCTATAATGTGGAAATAATATACATATGCCGCAAATATCATGGCACGATAAAGCGTCAGGAGGAGGAAGTCGAGGAGCTTAAGTTTTTCGATGTGGATGATATTCCGGAGGATATTTCTGATCCAATCCGGCCTGTATTTCGTGAATATATAAAGATGAGGAAAGGCATGTCTCGTTAAGAGACTTTAAAGCTTTTGTAAGGGGGGAATGATGGAACAACAGAGAAAGGGAAGAAACAAGGAAACTATAGTAAATTCAGCTTATATTAACAGTGGTGAGTATAAACGTAAATTTGATAATATAGCAGATAATGCAGAGTTAAGCAGACTTTTATATAAATTAGCTAAGAATATGTTAATACATAGATCTGGAACAGAATTTGAAGATATGTATTGGATTGATTTAGATGAAATTAGAGTAATTGCTGAAGAGACAAATTCTTTAGTAAAAAAACGAATTATTTATTCAAACAAGATAATTAAAAAAATTCAATCATGTAAAAATATAATAACAATTCATTCTCATCCGGATAGTTTTCCACCAAGTATAGCGGATTTTAATTCAAATTATGATCATAATTATGTTGTTGGAATTGTAGCATGTCATAATGGAAAATTATATATGTATTCTGCAAATGAAAGAATAAATGAGGACTACTATAAATTGGTTGTTGAAGGTTTTTTAAGAATTGGTTATAATGAAGAAGAGGCACAAATAAAAGCATTGGAAAATTTACATATTAATTTTGACATAAAGTTTAAGGAGGTAACAGATTATGATTGCATATGAAAATGACGTATTAACAATACCAAAAAAATATAAGAAAATGTCTGTTTCTGAACTTGAAAGAGAAAAGGCTAGGTTGCTAAAAGAAATCAAAGCTTCTGTAAGTCAAAAAAAACAAGTAAGAACAAATAAGAAAAATATTAATTTAATTTTTAGATACAAAAAGGAGAGTAGCGATACTCTCCTTTTTGTATGATCGAAGCTTACATGGCAATAGGAGAAGTATTATACTCATATTCGAAGCTATGCTCATAGATATATTCTGGAGCACAATCTATTTCATCATTCATCCATGTAATGACGCCATGCATAATTTTAAAATTTGAAAATATAGCATCATCTTCAAGTGGTTTAAATGCACTACCTGTTAAAACGGATGCATCAAACACTCTTTTTTCACCGCCTGAAAATGTCACAATCATCATTAAATGATCTGTAACTTTTGCATCTGTTATAGAAATCTTATTTGATTTTCACTTACGTAAGCTATACCATTGACTTCAAACATTGTAATTCTCCTTATAATTCTGGCATAAATCCCCCTTTTATAAATACATTTTGATAATTCAATCATATCAAAAATTTATAAAAATTACAATTATAAATAAACTTTAACACTTTAAACCTTTAAATGAAAAAAGTGCTTGCGCATGTCTTATAAAAGAGTTATCATAGTACAAAACGAAACACTTAGGAGGATTTACAATGGAAAAGCGTATTTCAGGTCACACAGGCTTATTAGCACTCATAGGATCACCGGTCGGTCATTCTGGTTCACCGGCTATGTACAATTACAGTTTTGAAAAACTCGGTCTGGACTATGCAACGTTGCATTTGATATAAAAGAAGACAAGGTTAAGGATGCTATTGCAGCAATGAAGACCTTCAACATGCGTGGATGTAATGTGACTATGCCTGATAAGGTAGAGGCTGCAAAGTACATGGACGAGCTTTCACCGGCAGCCCGGATTATCGGAGCCATAAACACTATAGTAAATGACAACGGCAAGCTTACAGGATACATCACAGATGGTGAGGGATTCGTACACAACTTAAAGGATCACGGAATGACATCAAAGGCAAGAAAATCACAGTTGCCGGAGGCGGCGGAGCCGCTACAGCTATCCAGGTGCAGTGCGCATTGGACGGAGCTCGTGAGATTACTATTTTTAACAAAAATGATGCCTTCTTCGAGCGTACACTACAGACTGCAGAGAAGATCAAAAAAGCAGTTCCCGAATGTGTTGTAAATGTATACGATATTGATGATACAGCCAAGATGACAGAGGAAATCCAGTCAAGCGATATCTTTGCAAATGCAACAATCGTTGGCATGAAGCCTCTGGATGATCAGAGCGTGGTAAAAGATCTTTCAGCTTTCAGACCTGGGCTTGTGGTTGCAGATGCAGTTACAATCCGGAGGAGACAAAGCTTCTTCGCGAAGCAAAAGAGGCAGGCTGCACATGCGTAGGCGGAAAGGGAATGCTCTTATGGCAGGGCGTCGCCGCATTCAAGCTTTACACAGGGCAGGATATGCCTGTCGAAGACGTCAAAAAGCTTTTCTTTAGCTAAAATTAAATTATAGAAAACGACAGCCCGCGAAATTGAAAAAAAAAAAACCCCCCCCCGCGAATCCGGGGGGGCTGCCATTTTTTAGGAGTTTTTATAGGTTTATTATTTTAAAGGAGAATTTATAAATAATCGTGACGGGCAAGCACGTTTAAGATATTTCTACCTTCCTCTGTACCCTCGATGATTCTGCGGGCACGCTTGCTGTCTCCGATATTTACGATTTCAACATTGGTATTACTGAAGGCCTCATCAATCTCTGAAAGAACAGGTGTGTTGGCTCTCATACCAAGGCAGATGAATCCGTAATCAAATGGGATTTCCTCAATCTCACCCTCTGGATTCTTTACGATGAAACGGTCATTTTTAACCTCCTGCAGAGCAGTGTTGGTCATCTGTTTTACACCGTATTTTGCCATTTTTGCGTTTGTGTCACACTTTGTGACAGGGTCAAGTCCGTTTCCAATCATTGGAAGCATCTCAACCATTGTTACTCTGCGCCTCTTTCTGTGAAGAATTCCATCACG
>ERZ859980.1227-NODE-1227-length-10846-cov-1.345936_pt1 | contig 10846 bp, 8 predicted proteins | sample MGYA00509984_ERZ859980 | MGnify/ENA primary metagenome ERZ859980 (study PRJEB30046, sample SAMN00715173) | human gut metagenome | study: EMG produced TPA metagenomics assembly of the A metagenome-wide association study of gut microbiota in type 2... | reverse complement strand
AAATTATATAAAACGAGCGATAATCAAAATATATCCTTGCTTTTGTCAAAAAGTACATGAGCAATAAATGGGGTTCCAACTTAGAGATTAGCGGTTAGTGATGGGTGGATACAAGTAAGAAAGGCTTATTAGGAATATATAGGCAAAGACTTGTCTCAATGTTGAAATCATACGCTTTAAACAACATTAAGTAGATTTTGATAAATCAATTAAAGATTTTGATAACATTATACAAACGATTTTCACCACATTTGGGGCGATAAAAGACCAAATGTTATGCGAATAAGTAAATCTGGTATTATGAAGTTGAAGACGGTTTCCTTACTATGTGTAGGAAGCGTTTTGCTGTGCGGCATTTTAGCTTGCTCCAACCAGGCCAAGCAGAGCACAGAGGAAAACAATGATGAACAACAATTGTTCATTGGTGATAACATTGCCGTAGCTCAGACCCAATACGGCAAAGTGAAGGGCTTTATATTAAAGGGTATCTACAATTTCCGTGGAGTGCCTTACGGGGCAAGCACGGCGGGTGAGAACCGCTTCATGCCTCCTCGAGAACCCGAACCGTGGGAAGGCATTCGACCTGCTGTATTCTGGGGTGACACAGCCCCACAAAAGACCAAGGGGAAGTATCGCAACAGTTACAGCACGCTTGTAGACCATTGGAACTATTATGATGTAAGCGAAGACTGCCTTATGTTAAATATTTGGACGCCCGGACTGACGGATAACAAGAAGCGTCCCGTGCTGGTGTGGCTACATGGAGGCGGCTTTACCAACGGTAATGGTATTGAACAAGATGGTTATAATGGCGAAAATATCAGCCGTTATGGTGACATCGTGTTCGTATCCATCAATCATCGTTTGGGGCCTATCGGGTTTTCCGATCTTTCGGTGGCCGGTAAGGGATTCGAAGCATCGGGCAATGTGGGCATTCTCGACCTGGTCGCCGGCTTGAAATGGGTACACAACAATATCGGGCAATTTGGCGGAGACCCCGACAATGTCACTATCATTGGCCAATCGGGCGGTGGTTCCAAAGTGTGTACTCTGGTGGCCATGCCCGAAACGCAAGGGCTTATCCACAAGGCCATAGCTTTGAGCGGAAACTCTGCTGATGCCATTGACAAGAATTACAGTGCAGCCGTAGGCAAAGTAATCTTGCAGGAAGCCGCTTGAAGCCTTCCGAAGCAAATAAATTACAGCAGATGCCGTGGCTCGACTATATTGAGTTAGCAAACCGTGCTATGGCCAAGTATAACGAACAAGCTGGTATTCCCGGTCGCCGCAGCAACTTCGGTCCTATCGCCGACGGTACACATATTCCTATGGGCGGATTTTTTACCAATCCCTCAGCCCCCTCGGCCAACATCCCAATGATTTTCTGCACTACCAATTGCGAATTTTCCCTGAGTCGTGACAACTCCACTTTGGAGCAGATAGACAAGAAACAATTAGTTGAAATGATAAACCAGATGAAAGGTGGGAACGGTGACAAGATAGTCGACGCTTATGCCAAAGCCTTCCCAGACAAAAAGCCTATCGAGTTGCTTGGTTTAATATTGAGTTCACGTGAAAATGTCATTGCTACAGCCAACCAGAAGCTGACACAAAAGGCCCCGGTCTATTTGGCATGGTTCGGTTGGATCCTCCCTTGTTCGACGGCCGCATGCGCGCCTTCCATTGTCTGGACATCTGCTTCTGGCTGAAGAACACCGACTTAATGATTACCCATACAGGCGGTGGTAAGCGTCCGCGCGACCTTTCTATGAAAATGACCGATGCTTTGTTGAACTTCATGCGCATCGGCAATCCCAATTGTGCAGGCCTGCCCGAATGGCCACAGTACACAGCTGAGAAGGGTGCCACGATGATGCTCAACGATGTCTGTGAGGTGGTTTACGATCCCGATAGGGAAGCACGTGAATCCTTAAAATAAAGCTCTTCATTTTTTCTCTAAAGATTGTTGCACTATACAACGTGAGAGATATGTTGAAAAGTAGTTTTGTGTGAACCCTAAAACACGAAAGAGAATGTATTATCCTTAATATTAACCTTATAATTAAAATGTGAGAAATGCATATGAAAAAAAGTGTAATTTTATGTTTTTGCAACGTAGTTTTGTCACTCGTACTAACACTTGCTTGTATACAAGCAGTTCCGGTACAAGCATCTCCTCTGCAGTCAAAGACGATTACGGGAGTAATAACATCGGGTACGGACGGTTTTCCCTTGATTGGAGTAAGTGTCCAAGTACAAGAAAATTCTACCGGTAGTATCACTGACCTTGATGGTCGATACTCAGTGCAAGCCAGCGAAGGGCAGACCTTGGTCTTCTCTTACATTGGCTTTAAGTCGCAAACCATCAAGATAGGCACATCTTCTATCATTAATGTGGTACTGATAGAAGACAATGAAATGTTGGACGAAGTCGTGGTTGTGGGCTATGGTGTCCAAAAGAAAAAGTTAGTGACAGGTGCCACCGTCCAGGTAAAAGGCGACAAAATCGCCGAGCTGAACACCACCAATCCTTTGCAGGCCATGCAGGACAGACACCTGGTGTAAACATCACTTCTATTTCCGGCCAACCGGGTGAAAGCCTCAAGGTTAGCATCCGTGGTTTGGGTACCATAGGTAATGCTGAACCATTGTATCTGATTGATGGCGTTCGCGGTGACATCTCCAACCTGAACCCTGCCGACATCGAAAGTATCGACATCTTGAAGGATGCCGCTTCCGCTGCCATCTACGGTGCGCAGGCAGCCAACGGTGTAGTGTTGGTGACGACCAAGAACGGTAAGGAAGGTAAGGCTGTAGTGTCATTCGACGGTTACTTCGGTGTACAGAACGTGGCAAAAGAAGTGAACTTATTGAATACCGAACAGTACATGATGATTATGGACGAGTCGCACCGCAACTCTACCGGTTCTGGATATAATTGGAGCGGCTATAAGTCTATTTATGATGCAAACGGTAATCTCTATGATGTAGATTGGCTGGACAAAATGTTTGAAGACAATGCTCAAATGCAGAGTTATACCCTTGGTATTACGGGTGGTTCAACGGTTTCCCAATATGCCATTTCGTTGGGTTACATGTCACAGGAAGGTATTGTTGGCGGTAAGGACGTGTCTAACTTCTCCCGTTACAACTTCCGCATCAACTCTGAGCACAAGTTATTCAAAAATCTACTGAAGGTGGGAGAACAAGTTAGCTTCGTTTACCGTGATAAGACTGGTGTCGGCGTAGGCGGCCAATACGATAACTCGTTGCGTGGCGCTTACGAAATTGCTCCATTTGTTCCCATTTACAGCGATAACAACATTTACGACATGCCCTACAATGATACCTCCAATTCCGATTGGAATCAGGAAAGCGGTAACCCTTATGGTTTAATGATGATGCGCCATAATCAAAACAAAAACGTCTTCTTCTCCGGCAACGCTTATGCCGAATTGCAGCCCATCAAGAACCTGAAAATTCGTACTGTATTCGGTGCTAACTACAGTACCATGAATACCGCAACTTCAACCCGATATACCAATTCGGTTCTACAAGCCGTAATACTAATACCAGTGTTACCCAAAATATGCAGCATGTATTGGAACTTACATGGACCAATACGGCTACTTATGACTGGAAAGTTAATGACCATGCCTTCAATGCCTTGATCGGTATGGAGTCCTACCAATACAATGGCACTTACTTAAGTGGTAGCAATTCTTCCTTGAAAGAAGGATTCGACGATTGGGAACATGCTTACATCAGCAATGGTACAGCTTCTTCTACTGCCAGTGGTTTAGGTGTCAGCGGTTATCCATTGGATGAAAACCGTACGGTCTCTTACTTCGTCCGCTTTGGTTGGAACTGGAAAGAGACCTACATGCTGAACGCTACGGTACGTGCCGACGGTTCTTCCAAGTTTGCCCGTGGCCATCGTTACGGTTATTTCCCATCCATCTCCGCAGGCTGGATCATGACCAACGAGAAATTCATGGAAAGTACCCGTAGCTGGCTCGACTACTTTAAGCTACGTGTCAGCTGGGGACAAGTAGGTAACCAAAACATTGATAACTACCAATACTTAGCACCTATCACGTCGCAATATATATATTACTATTTCGGTAACTCGCATCAAAATTCGTCTACCGAAGCTGCGGCATTAGGTAACAACTGGGGCGCTTATCCCAGCCGTTTGGCCAATGAAAAGTTGACATGGGAAACTTCTGAACAGACCAATATCGGCTTCGACGCTCGCTTCTTCGCCAGCCGTTTTGGTGTGAACTTTGATTTCTATATGAAGACAACAAAGGATTGGTTACTCACAGCTCCTATTCTGAATACGGCTGGGACAGGCGCACCTTACATCAATGGTGGCGATGTAAAGAACACCGGTGTGGAACTGGCTTTGACTTGGGATGACACGTTAGGTAAGGACTTTAAATATAACATCTCACTGAACGGTTCCTACAACAAGAATGAGGTAGGTAACATTCCTACCAGCGATGGTATCATCCATGGTGCAGGCGATGAGTTGTACAACAATGCCAGCGAATTCTACCGTGCAGAAAATGGCCAACCTATCGGTTATTTCTGGGGCTATAAAACTGCCGGTATCTTTCAAAATACACAGGAAATAGATGAATGGCGTGCCGCAGGCAACGGTATCCTGCAGTCTAATGTACAGCCGGGCGATGTGCGCTTTGTGGACCGAAACCATGACGGTCAAATCAACGACAAAGATAAGGTGAACTTAGGCAACGGTACTCCTGATTTCACGTTGGGTTTGAACTTGGGCTTCGTTTACAAAGGCTTCGATTTCTCCATCGTGGCAAACGGCGCCTTTGGCCAGCAGATTGTGCAGTCTTACCGTAACCACACCCGTCCTACACCAAACTACACCACAGCTATCCTTGACCGGTGGCACGGTGAAGGCACCAGTAACCGGATTCCGCGCGTTACAGATAGCAACATCAACTATCAGTTCTCTGACCTATTTATACAAAATGGTGACTACCTGCGCCTAAGTACCCTTACGTTGGGTTATGATTTCGCCAAATTATTCAAGGGCAAAGCAGTCAGCCAAGCTCGCCTATACTTTCAGGTACAAAACCTATTCATCATTACCGGGTACGACGGTATGGATCCAGAAATCGGTTTCGGTTCTTCCAACAATTCTTGGGTATCGGGCCTAGATTATGGTTATTATCCGCGCCCCCGTACTGTTCTTGTAGGTGTAAATCTTAAATTCTAATTTATAAAAATACGTATGAATATGAAAAATATTAGGTCTAACATAATTGCAGCAGGCATTTTATGCCTGAGTTTGGGAATGACTTCTTGCACTAAGGGCTTCTTGGATGTGGAATCAAAGACCGAATCTACGACAGGAAATTTTTATAAAACAGAGCAAGATGCCTATCGTGCCTTGTTGGGCTGCTACGATGGTTATAGACGTGCAACATGTGGTAGCGCTGTCAATTTCTTGGTTAGCGCCGAAGTAATGGGGTATGAATGTTTCGGCGGTTCCGGTGCTTCCGATGGTAACGGTATGCGTGTGACCGATCGCTTTGACCTCTCAGAAATGCCTTCTTCTACAGGTTCCAGTTGGTCTGGTTATTATGCAGGCATTTATCGTTGCAACGAATTAATCACACGCGAAAATAGCATTCAATGGAACGAAACGGGTAGCATGCATACTCAGTATATGGCCGAGTGCCATGCCATCCGTGCCTTCTTATATTTCGATGTGGTACGTCAGTTTGGTAACATTCCTTTGCTTACCAAACCTACTGATGAAAATATACCGCAGGCAGATCCCGCTGACGTGTATAAGCTGATTTTCGATGACCTGAAGTTTGCCATCGAAAATATTCCGGCAAACGCTTATCCCAAAGCTGAATCGGAAACAAACGATGGCAAGATTACCAAATATGCTTGCGAGGCCATCTTGGCACGTGCTTATTTGTACTACACCGGTTATTATGGTCAAGAGCCTGAAGGCGTGACCAAGGCTGATGCGTTAGCCGCTGTGGAAGACATTATTTCTTCAGGTCAATACGCTTTGATACCCGAATACCGGCGTTTGTGGCCTGCCGCTTGTGCCCAAAAAGCAGAAGTAGGTGATATGACTACCCTATATGGCGATTATGCCGGTGATGGTAATAACGAGACAGTATTAACCGTAAAATGTACAGCCAGTGTTAACTGGTCTGGTTTGGACGGTAACCGTTGGCAAGTAAACATTGCTTTGCGTACCTCAACAGGTGTGGCTCCTTATGCACAAGGTTGGGGATATGCTACAGTAAATCCTAAATTCGTTGAGGAATATGAGGATGGCGATACTCGGCGTACAGCTTCTGTGATTGATATAAAAGGCGAGGGATTGGAAGACAATCAGTTGGTTCAAACTTGTATTGTCCAATCGCAGGAATACACCGGTTACTATATCAAGAAGTATGCTCCATTGGCCTTTGCCGATGGTACACATGCTGGTATGGAAAACGGTACGGGTAACTTGATGATTTCAAACCACCAGGATTATGTTCAAGTTCGCTATGCCGACGGTTACTAATGGCAGCTGAGTTGGGTAGCCCTAATGCGCAACAGTATTTCAACATGGTTCGCGAACGTGCCTTTAAGGATAAAGATGGCAACACCTCTCCGTTATACACCGAAAAACAAGCTACGAAAGAAAACATAATGCGCGAACGTCAGTTTGAATTTGCTTTCGAAGGCATTAACTATTACGACTTGCTACGCCAAGGCATAGACTATGCGGCTGCCCAATTAGCCAAACAAAACGGCGTTGAAGTGATGACAGCGGGTGCTCCTGCTACCATCTCGTTCAATCCTCAGAACTTTATAAACAAGGCAGGTTTGATGATGGTCAACACGAACCAGATTCTATTATCTGACGGTGTTTTGAAACAAAATCCTGGTTGGTGATAAGAGCCATATGCTTATAATATGAAATTTAATGAGAGTGTAAAAAAACAGGAATGCCGTTTGCGACTGGTTGTCATTTTGACACCTTCATCAAGACTATCCGTTTCTGTACATTTTTAAAGTGAGAAAACAAAATTTGCTACATATTAAGGTTTACAAACTCAATTATGTAATCATGAAAATGAAATCTTTATTTGTGTGTTGTGCCTCACGATGGCTTATCTATCGGTCGGAGCGCAGAAAATTTACAAATTTCAGAACACGAAACTATCGGACGAAAAGCGTATTGACGCCTTGCTGGAAGAACTTATGCTGGAGGAAAAAATTGCTTTACTCGGCAGCGACCTAGCGGTGCCCCGTTTGGGCATACTTTCTTGCCGCCACCACGAGGGCCTACATGGATTGGCCTTGGGTGGTCCTGCTGCTTGGGGAGGACGTAAGAAAGGTGAAGATGGAAAAATAATTCCTACTGATAGACCTACGACTATTTTCCCACAATCATATGGACTGGGCGCTACGTGGGATGTGGACTTAGTGAAAAAAGTAGGTGAGCAGGCTTCCCTTGAAGCGCGCTACTACATGCAACGTCCTGAAGACAAGCGTACAGCCTTGGTAATGCGTGCTCCGAATGCCGACTTGGCACGCGATCCGCGCTGGGGACGCACGGAAGAAAGCTACGGAGAGGATGCCTTCCTTACTGCCAGACTGACAGTAGCCAATATCAAAGGCTTGCAAGGTGATAACCCACGCTATTGGCGTACTGCCGCCCTGATGAAACATTTCCTGGCCAACAGTAACGAAGATCGCAGAGACAGCACATCAAGCAACTTCGATATGCGCCTATTCTACGAATATTATGCTTATCCCTTCTACAAAGGCATTACCGAAGGCGAAAGCCATGCTTTTATGGCTGCCTATAACGGATGGAACGGCCCGGCCATGTGCGTACATCCTTGCTTGAAAGAAATTACTCGCGACAAATGGGGCAACAACGGCATTATCTGCACGGATGGCGGAGCACTGAAGCTGCTAGTCAATGCCCACCATGCCTATCCCACTATGGCCGAAGGAGCGGCTGCGGTGGTAAAGGCTACTACAGGACAATTCTTGGATGTTTATAAGCCCTATATTGAGGAAGCTTTAGAAAAGGGTTTACTGACTGAGAAAGACATTGACAAAGCTATTCGTGGCAACCTATACGTAGCCTTAAGGCTAGGATTGCTGGACGGAAAAGATTCTGCAGACCCTTATAAGAACATCGGTACCATCCCCAACGAAGTGCCTCCTTATGAACGTGAGGAAGCCAAACAATTAGCACGCGAGGTGACGGCCAAGTCGGTGGTGCTGCTGAAGAACAGTAAGAATCTTCTGCCCCTCAATGCCTCCAAGCTGAAGAAGATAGCCGTAATAGGCCCTTATGCCGATAAGATTGTGCAAGACTGGTATAGCGGCACACCGGCATATGAGATTACTATCTTAGAGGGCATTCGCAACGCCATGAAAGATGGACAAACAGAAGTGATTTATGCTACCAACAATGCAATAGATGAAGCCGTAAATGCGGCCGGGAGGCTGATGTAGCTGTGGTATGCGTAGGAAACCATCCGTATGGCACACGTCCTGACTGGTTCTTCTGCCCCGTGCCGAGCGACGGACGAGAAGCTGTGGATAGAAAGTCGCTGATGCTGCCCGATGAAGACTTGCTGAAGCAGGTGTACAAGGCCAATCCCAACACTATCTTGGTACTAGTTAGCAGCTTCCCATACACCATCAACTGGAGTCAAGAAAATCTGCCAGCCATTTTGCACATTACGCATTGCAGTCAAGAACAAGGCAACGGTTTGGCCGATGTCTTGTTTGGTAAGGTCAACCCCTCTGGACATACCACTCAAACATGGGTGAAGGACATTACCGACCTACCCGACATGATGGATTATGACATTCGTAACGGACGTACCTACATGTACTACAAGGATGATGTGCTTTATCCCTTCGGCTATGGCTTGAGTTATACTACATTCGACTACCAGCAAATCAAGTCTGTCAAGCAGGACAAGGATAAGGTTACCGTAACCGTGTTGGTAAAGAATTCGGGTAGCCGCGACGGTGAGGAAGTGGTGCAGCTGTATGCCAGCTATCCGGAATCAAAGGTAGAACGCCCGATGAAGCAACTGAGGGCATTCAGTAAGGTGCCTATCGCAGCCGGTGATACAAAGGAAGTGGTGCTTGATATTCCCAAGGAGGATTTCGCTTATTGGGATGAAATTCAAGATAAGTTCGTTGTGGAGCCCGGTAAGGTAAAACTACTTATCGGTGCCTCTTCAGCAGATATCCGTCTGGAAGGTGAAGTTACTTTATAGAACAGTTATTAGAGTTGAGTAAAAAGATTGTGATAGACAATGCAGAATCCGCACGCAGTCTGTCCTTTGCATAACTGTGTGTGGATTCTTTTCTATGCCTGCCTTTGAATATACAGACAACCTGAATGAAGAAACAGACAAGTATCAAGTGAACCATTGACAAAAACAACGAAGCTGGTGAAAAGCAGCTTTGCCGACAAATGTTCATCTTTGTAATAAAAAATTCATTGCGTATGAAAACAGTTAAGTTGAAAATCAGGAAAGGCATCTCCCTGCTTTACGCGGGTATTTTCGTGTATACCTTTTCCGCTTGCTCTGCCGGAAGGACGGAGCAACAACCGAATAGTGTTTCGCAAGACGAACAACAGTTATATATAGGAGATTCCATTGCCGTAGCACAGACTCAGTATGGCAAAGTGCGCGGCTATCTATTAAGAGATATATACACCTTCTGTGGCATACCGTATGGGGCAAGCACGGCGGGCGAAAACCGTTTCATGCCTCCCCGCGAACCCGAGCCTTGGGAGGGCATCCGTCCAGCGGTCTTTTGGGGCGATACGGCTCCGCAGATTACGACAGGCAAGTACCGCAACACATACACTACATTTACCGACCATTGGAATTACTATGGCGTCAGCGAGGACTGTCTGATGCTAAACATTTGGACGCCCGCCTTGGCCGACACGAAGAAACGCCCTGTGCTGGTATGGATTCATGGAGGCGGTTTTACAAATGGCAATAGCATTGAGCAAGACAGCTATCGGGGCGAGAATCTTAGCCGCTACGGAGACATTGTATTTGTTTCATTAAACCATCGACTGGGCCCTATCGGCTTCAGTGACTTTTCAGAGGTGGATGAGAAGAAGTTTGCCGAGTCGGGCAATGTTGGTATCCTCGATTTGGTGGCCGGCCTGAAGTGGGTACACAACAACATCGCACAATTCGGAGGTGATCCGAGCAACGTCACCATCATGGGCCAGTCGGGCGGCGGAGCTAAAGTGTGCACGCTGGTAGCCATGGCCGAGACAAAGGGGTTGTTGCACAAGGCCGTAGCCTTGAGTGGAAACATCACGGGGGCAATAGATAACAATTACAGTACCGAACTGGGTAAATACATCCTAAAAGAGGCAGGTTTACCACCTTCGCAAATAAACAAATTGCAAGAAATACCTTGGCTCGACTACATCGTCCTGGCCAACCGAGCAGCCGCTAAGTATGACAAGCAACTAGGCGGCAATGGCATGATGCGTGGTTCTTTTGGGCCTGTGGGTGATGGCTTCCACATCCCGATGGATACATTTTATACCGATCCGGAAGCTCCCTCGGCCCATGTCCCCATGCTATTCAGCACCACTACATGCGAGTTCTCCATAAGCCGCGACAATGCTACCCTCGAAAAAATGAATAGAACGCAACTGGTGGAAATGGTGGACAAAATGAAAGGTAAAAACGGTGAGAATATTGTATTGGCTTATGAAAAAGCATTTCCCGACAAGAAACCTATTGAATTGCTCGGCTTGATAATGAGCTCCCGTGCA
>ERZ859980.1226-NODE-1226-length-10852-cov-1.815226_pt1 | contig 10852 bp, 9 predicted proteins | sample MGYA00509984_ERZ859980 | MGnify/ENA primary metagenome ERZ859980 (study PRJEB30046, sample SAMN00715173) | human gut metagenome | study: EMG produced TPA metagenomics assembly of the A metagenome-wide association study of gut microbiota in type 2... | reverse complement strand
TTTTCTTTAACTTAATATGGGAGTGTTCCCGAGTGGCCAAAGGGGGCAGACTGTAAATCTGTTGCGTTTCGCTTCGGTGGTCCGAATCCACCCGCTCCCACCAAACCCGTAAGATTTTCTTACGGGTTTATTTTTATATAGTTTTATATAGTTTGCCCCTTGCCTGTCTTGAGCGGCAAGGGGTATTGTCAAAAATCAGTTTTCAAGATATTTCAGGAAGTCGTCAAAAATCGCTCTGTAGCCCTGCTCGTTTATATGTAAGCCCTCTATTGTGTACTCAGCTTTCAGCCTGCCCTGCTCATCCTTAAGGCCGTCGTTTATATCTATATAGTGCTGACCGTGCTTTTCCGCAATCTGTTTTACAAGTGCGTTTGCCGCCGTTATCTTTTCATTCGTGCGGATTTTCAGGCACTCCTTCATATTTTCTGCGGCGGCTTCATAGTTCACCGGATAATATGCCATAAGGTAAATTTCTGTTTTCGGCAATCGCTGTTCTATCGAACTTATAATGCTATCATAGTGCTCCATTATACGATCCATAGGTATTCTTGAATCGCTGAGATCGTTTGTGCCTATATTTATAAACACCCTTCTCGGCTCAAGCTCGAACACGCAGGTATCAAGCACCTGCATAAGCTCGTCTGTTATATACCCGCCTATCGCACGATTATACACGATAATGACCGAGCCACGCTCAGCGAGAAATTTATTCACAGGAAACATCTCCATAAGAGAAGATCCTGTCAGCACAATCTGACCCTTTACAGCATTCTTATTTTCTTCTTTAAAGCGTTCCAGCTTCATTTCCTTATCGGTCATCGAATATTCCTCCCGGATGTTGATATTATAATCATACCACCGACATTCATAGTTGTCAATTGTTCATTATTTTTCTTTTAGTCGTGCCGGACATATACCGTACAATATGAACATTTAAATTTATATCCGGTCCTCTGCCTTTCCTTTGAATCTGCTTGTGAATACAACAAGCCTTGCGCCAATCGGCAGATATTGCGGAAAATGTCAAAATATACGGTTTATTTTATCCGAAACCTCATAAAAGTGCAAATTTCTCCTTGACAAACCTTTTCCTTTGTGCTACAATAATTATCCAAACAAACGGGGCCGTAAAGGTTTCGACGGGGATTGTGAACCCGGCTAAGCACGCAGAGATCGCCTTATCTCTTTAAACGGGGCATTTTTAAAATTAAACGCAGACAATAGATCTGAATTAGTAGCTGCCTAAGTGCGCTACCGTCCTTGTAGAGAGCGCTGTGGCTCTATAAAGGGCGTCGACTAACAGCCAATGTTTTCGGTGAGAGTCCTGTAACCGTCAACACATCAAAGGACTACCGGACTTCTATCCTGTGAGCCGGAGAGGAGAAAGGGAATTTCAAAAGACTTCACTAAGCGTGTAGAAAGGTTGGCGGATCGGTTTTCGGACAGGAGTTCGATTCTCCTCGGCTCCACCATTTTTTCCACGCTCATATATATGGGTGTGGAATTTTTTATTTACGGTAGTACAAAACGCATAAAAATTATCCCACATTTTCCGTACCTGACAGCACTGTATTAACACCGCCGTAATTATAATATAATCACCTTTGACTTTTAAATCCCGATATGCTATACTGAACTTGAAAACCGGAATTATTTCGGCTAAAGATTTAATGGCAAATAATGTTTATTTTCACGCATCAAGGAGAAAGTGCTAAATGAAACTTTTATTCAAGCAAAGATTATTCTCGTGGTTTGACAGCTATGACATTTATGATGAAGCCGGAAATACTGCGTTCGTTGTAAAAGGTGAGCTTGCATGGGGACACCTGCTCCGTATTTATAATTCCTGCGGAAAAGAGGTCGGATACATTAAGGAAAAGGTATTTACCTGGCTTCCGAAGTTTGAGATGTATGTCGACTCTCGTTATGTCGGCTGCATCAGCAAAGAGTTCACATTCATAAGACCAAGATTCAACATTGATTATAACGGCTGGAATATAGACGGCGACTGGCTTGAGTGGGATTATAACATCCGTGACTGTACTGGTCGTTACATAGCTTGTGTATCCAAAGAAATCTGGAACTGGACAGACACCTATGTGCTTGACGTGCAAGACCCACAGGACGCATTGTATGTATTGATGCTTGTTCTTGCCATCGATGCGGAAAAATGCTCAAGAAATGACTGAAAACGCATAAAAATTATCCCGCACCTCAGAGTGCGGGATAATTTTATATGTCGGTTTACTTTTATACCGATATTACTTCTTGAACATACCGAAAACGCCTTTCAGCTTTGATTGCGGTGTAGTTCCATTCAGCTTGTTTTCGGTATTTGTGAGATATTCATTTGCTTCGGTCGCCTGCTCTGATGTTATGCCGAGTTCGGGAAGAAACTCTGCAAGCTCGTTCCTTGCATTATTGACATCGGTTACTGTGTTGTAAGTCTTGCTCTTCACGAATTTAAGAGCCCTTTCCTTTGCCGCTTCTTCTCTTGTTGCGGCGGTTTTGATAAGTGATACCTTTCTGAACTTTTCGTCAAAATCCACCAGATGCTTTTTGATAATACCTATATACTTATCCTTTACGGGAGTCCTGAGCTGTGACAGCTTATCCTCGATTTCAAGCAAGTTTCTTTCATAGCTCAGTAAAGGCTCATTTTGCGGAGGTGCGACCTTGAACATTATATTCTGTATCTCCTCAAGCTCCTTTTTGGCGAGGGCGGCATTCTCCCTGTCAGGCAGAACCACTCCGTCAACCGTATTCAGCTTGTCCTCCTGTGCCTGTATGTAATCTGTCGCATCGGTTGCGAGTGCCTTGTCTATACCAAGCTTCGGCAACGTGTCATCAAGCGCCTTTATTGCCTTGTCAACGTCATCATAGGTGCAACCGGTCGGGGCTATGGATTTTACCAGCTTCAATGCTCTTATCTGCGCCGCCTGCTGACGTGTTTCAGCCTTTGAAAACGCACCTGTCGTCTTGAAGATCGTATCAAACTTTGCTATATAATCGTCAATAATCGCAATATACTTATCCTTTACCGGCGTCTTGTAACTTTCGAGTTTTGCCTTTACATCGAACAACTTCTGCTCATAATTGAGAAGAAGATCGGGATTCGGTTTCGGTACATCGCTCATTATAGCGGTAATCTCCGCAAGCTCGGCTCTTGCCGCTTCTGCTTCTTCCTTGCTGTTGAAAGCAATTCCGTCAACGGTATTGACATTGAGATAGCATTGTCTGAACAGCTCACTAACCTGCTCTGCTTCCTCAAAGGTTATTCCGACCGTTACCAGAAATTCATCGACCTTCTGCCTTGCATCAATCAGATCCTGCTCGGTGTAACCCTTGGGATCACGCTCTTTGCAAAATTCAGCGCTCTTTGTGCCGCCGCTTCTTTTCTTGTTTCATACACCGTAAATCCTACTGTACGGAATGTTGTGTCGAACTTTGCCTTGTATTGCTCGATAATTCCGATATACTTGTTTTTTACGTCTGTTTCATAAGATTCCAGCTTCGCCTTTGTTTCATCAAGCATTTTCTCATAAGGAAGAACGCTGTTCTTGTCAGGCTTCGGCACGGCATTTACTATTGCCGTTATCTCGTTAAGCTCTGCGGTAGCCTTTAAAGCCTCTTCCCTGTTTGCAAACTGTATTCCGTCAATTACGCAAAGGTTCTTTTCGACCTCGTCCAGATAAGCGTAAGCGTTTTCCGCCTGTGCCTCGGTTATACCGAGATGCGACAAACGCTCGGTCAGCATCTTAACAGCGTTGTCACGCTCTTCAAAAGATGTTATTCTCATACCCTTTACATATTCAAAGGCTCTTATTGCCCCCGCTTCTTCTCTCGTCAGGCTATGGTCGAATTTTCCCTCTTTCCTGAAAAGCCTGTCGAAATCGGAAAGCAATGCGTCTATACTTTCAAGATATTTATCCTTAACTTTTGTTTTGAACGAATCTATCTGCTTTCTCTTTTCGATAAGGTCGTTTTCATAATCAAGGTCAGACTTGTCGGTCGGCTTTGTAACCGTTTCAAATATCGCCGTAATCTGCGGAAGCTCTTCTCTCGCAAGGTCCGCTTCCGCTCTTGAGTCCATAAGAACGCCGTCTACGGTGCAATAAAGGTCATTGAAATATTTAAGACGTTCTTCCACTATATTCCTTGCCTGTACAATCTGCACGGTACTGAGCCCTATCTTTGCGGCATACTCCTCCATAAGTCCCTTGCACTTCACGGCATCTTCTTCGGTTTCACCGATATTGTCGTTTACAAAGCGAGCAAGTATATCGTTCTTGATGTCGAATATATTCACGCCGAAAAATTCGGAGAATTTCCCTATGGAGTCATCCTCATCGCCCATTGTATCAATCAGCTTTGAATAGAAACTGTCCTCGTAAGGATCAAGCTCGAATATCTGCACGATAAAAGCATCTCTCTTTTCGGGGGAAAGACTTATAGACATCATATTGTTGAACATAGCCTGTGCTTTCTGCGTATCAGCCGCACTCACAGTACCGTCAAACTTTATTGCGGTGTTCTTCTCTACTATATCAAGCAGTAATAAATGCAGATTGAAGCAGGAATCATAAACGCTGTTCACCATATCCTGACGAAGACTCATTGTGTTAAAAAGTTCCTTTATCTGTGAACGTGCATAGCTGCGGCTCATCATATTTCCGACCGCATTAACAAGGCTGTGCGCTATACCCTCGGTGATATTCATTGCCGTTGCATCAAGCTGATTTGACCAGGCGTTTATGGCATTTCCGCCGAATGTAGCCGACTGCCAGCGAGGCCTGCTCTCTTTTCTCAATTCTCTTGCATATTCGGCATCGTTAAGATCGGTAAGTATCTTTTCATACTTTTTGTCAATGACCTTGAACGCTTCTGTGAATTCGTCAAAATACACACCGTCAAAAGCCATATTCACAACAGCATCTTTATCTATTGTATAAATATCCACGCTGATTATATCCTGTATCAGTTCGAGCAGAGCCTTTTCAATACAGTATACAAAAGCGCTCGGAGCATTGTTTATAAGATCGTCAAGATCCTCAAACTGCTCGTTTATCTCTGCGAATTTCGTCTGCGCTTCAAGAGCCAGTTCCTTGTACTTGTTTCTGATAATGTTATAAATGTTCCTGTCGGAGTAATTGTAAACGGAACATTGCAGAACTGAGTTTTCAGTTCATGATTTTCACTTTCGATAATGTTTTTTAAATCTCTCGCTTGCATCTGATTTCCTCCGTTTGAATATTGACAGCCTTGCGGCTTTACTGCATACGAAACGTGTATTTTGATATAACCGATATAAAATTTGCACATTCCGTTTATTATTTTTCATATTATCACACAACAAATATATTTTCCACTGTCAAATTCCACGCAGAATTCCTATCGATTTGTCATATTGCTGTTAATCCCATCAATAAGCCGAATCTCATTGTAAACTTTTCCCGTAACCGAGTTGAGTTTTCCTCCCTGCCCCCAAGCAAAAGATTACAGCCAAAGTAAATCTGTCGGACAAGTATATTTTTCTGCGTTCCACATTCCCCGCCGTATATCAAGGCGCAAAACAGCCACGAAAACAGCTTACACACCTCTTGACATTTGACACACGCCATGCTATAATAACATCGTTATTGATAACAGTGTTATTGATTTTTGGAGGTGGAGTATTGGCAAATAAGGATCATTCGCTTGATGACAAAATCATCAGGGCGGCATATTCAGAGTTTCTTGCTTACGGCTTTTGTAAAGCCTCGCTCCACAAGATTTCCGAAAAAGCCGGCGTTACCACCGGAGCAATCTACACAAGATACAAGAATAAAGACGCACTGTTTGTCGCTCTGCTGCAGGATTTTTTTGAAGCGATGAAGGTTATGTTCGCACCTGTCGCAAAGGAATACGAAAAGGCAATGCTCAGTGCAAAGACGGAAGATATTCTCAGTGCCATAAACGCTGAGGAAAAAATATACTTTGAACTGCTTGCCTCGCACTATGACGACTGCACCTTATTCTTCAGCCGCAGTGACGGAAGCTCTGTCGAAACAATGCTGAACGACCTTATGGAGCATAAAACACAGCAAACTGTCGATTTCTTTTTCCGTGTTTACGGGAAAAAGCCAAATGCCGACGCTATCCGTCTTATTATGGGGGCGCAGTTCTGGAATTTCCGTCAGCTGCTGGATAAACGCCCGGGCGAAGACAGGATGTTCGCCTGCTTACGCTCGATTTTGGATTTCACCAATGCAGGTTGGCGACAGCTGTGCCTTACTTTGAAATAACAGCTTTTAATTCATGGGCGGTGATGCCGCCCGTTTCTTACAGCATACAGTTAGACTATCCTAACCTACAGAAAAGAGATACCTATGATAGATTTTGAATTTGAATTTCAATATTCGGAAGAAAGTACGCCTACGCTCCGAAAAGTCAGCGGAAATATTCCTGCGGGGCGATGCGTGGTGCTTTGCGGCGGAAGCGGCTGTGGCAAGTCCACACTACTGCGATGTATAAACGGTCTGATACCGCAGTTTTATGAGGGAGAGCTGACAGGCTTCTGCCGCTTAGACGGGCAGGACACAGCAGACCTTAGTATCGGAGAAATCGGGGAGCTTGCGGCATCGGTCTTTCAGGATCCTCGCAGTCAGTTCTTCACTGTAAACAGCTCCAACGAGGTCGCATTCGGGCTTGAAAACCACGGCTTGCCTCAGGAAAAGATACGGGATAGGGTCGATGAGGCCTTTCAGACATTTCACCTTGAGCATCTGAAAAACCGCAACGTCTATGAGTTGTCAAGCGGTGAGCGACAATTAATCTCCATACTCTCTGCGTGGGCAATGGATACGGATATTTTTCTTCTTGACGAGCCTACAGCAAACCTTGACTTTGCGGCGACACAGCAGTTGAAAAATATTCTGCTTAAACTTAAAAAGCAGGGAAAGACTCTGCTGCTCAGCGAACACCGCTTATATTATCTTGCGGATATTGCCGACGAATATTGGATTATGGCAAACGGCGAGATAAAGCATAAATACACTGCCGAGAAGGCAAAAGCACTTTTGCCGCTGCAATTGCACACGCTTAGCCTGCGTACACTTGACCTTGAACAGATCACCGTGTCGGAAAGGCCGCCGCAACCCGAAAATATGCCGCAGGCACTCTCTGTTTCAAACCTTCGGTATGAATACGGCAGGAAAAACAGAGCAATACTTTCAGACGTAAATTTTTCCGTTTGCACGCATGAAATCGTCGGTCTGGTAGGTGCTAACGGTTGCGGCAAGACCACTCTCGGCAAGCTGATCGCAGGACTTTACCACTCTACAGGCGGAGAGATTTCCCTGTTCGGCAAGGCTCAGAAGCCGAAGCAGCTGCAAAAACAGGTTCTTTTCATAATGCAGGAGGCGGAGTTCCAATTCTTCACAAATTCCGTCCTGCACGAGCTTCAATACGGACACAAGATTACGGCAGAGTTTGAAAAGAAAACGGAAACGCTTCTTAAAAGTATGGATATGTGGGAATGCCGTGACCGCCACCCGTTTTCCCTCTCAGGCGGGCAGATGCAGCGACTTACGCTGATGATGGCATATCTTTCCGATAAACCGATTATCATACTGGACGAACCAACCGCCGGGCAGGATGCCGAAAGCCTGAAACGGTGTGCAGAATTGATTCGTGAGATGGGAAAAGAAAAGACCGTTCTTATCATTACACACGATCTTGAACTGATAGCAGATGCCTGCGACCGCTGTATCGGGCTGAGCGGCGGTCAAGCCGAAACGGATTTTTTCATTCGGTCACAGCAGGATCTGCAGGCGGTGCGGCGGTATATGGAGTGCTTCCATCCGACAAAGATTTCGCCGCCAAATCAGTACAAGGAGCGGTTTCATCCTGCGACTAAGCTGCTCTACTGGTTAGTCTTGACTATCGTTATATCCACATCGGACAATCACCTTGTATATGCCGCTTATGCGGCGCTGATGCTTCTGACTGCCGCTGACGGCAGACTCATAACGGCGCTTTTCGGCAGTGCGAGCTTTGGTGCGCTGTGGGCGGCAAACGTTCTTCTGCCTGACACACTGTTCTCGTTTATACTGGTGCTGTTCCCACGAATAATTGCCGTAGGAATTTCTATGATGACACTTATCGGACGAAATGAAGCAAGCCGCACCCTTACCGCACTGCGAAATATGCACCTGCCTGAGCGGTTTATTATGATTGTGGCGGTTATCTTCCGCTTTTTCCCGGTGCTTTCGGGAGATATGAAGCTGCTGCGGCAGTCAATCCGGACACGAGGAGCGTTTGTGACGCTGTGGCAGAAGCTGCGTGCGCTACCATCCTATATCGAAATTCTGACAGTACCTATGGCACTGCGGGTAATACGCATCGCCGAAACGCTGTCAGCTTCCGCAGAAACACGGGGCATCGACCTTAAACGCCGCAAAAGTAATTTCCTGTCACTTCGGTTCTCGGCGTGGGATATTTTGTTCTTCGTTGTGCTGACGGTGTCTGTCGTTGTCGGTCTTATTTTGTGACAGCTGCCCTGAGTGGCTTTCAAATAAAAAATACATATAAAACCAAAGGAGTTTATAACTATGGAAACCGTAAACCGTAACAAGCTTAAAATCAAGGACATCATTACCGTTGTCCTGCTGGCGCTTATAAATGTGGTGCTGTTCTTTGCAAGCTCACTTTTATACGCAACGCCGATAACCATAATTCTTATGCCGGTATTTTTTGCCCTGCTTGAAGGCATTGTCTACTTCATCATCGGCACAAAGGTGAAAAAGCCGGGTGCTATCCTCATTTACAGTATCGTCCGTGCCATTCTGGGCGGATATCTGCCGTACATCATACTTTTCATTCTCTCCGGTGCCATTACCGAACTGCTGCTGTGGAAGATAGGCTACGGCAGTGCAAAAGCGCTGACTATAGGCTATATCATCAATCAGGTGCTTGCCGCATTCGGAAGCACAATAATCCCCTACGCTATCGCCGCAAGCGCTATGGCAGATCAGGCAGTAACAGACGGTCGTCAGGATACTATCCTTGATGCGTCAAAGCTGTTACAGTCGTGGGTATCCGTTGCGCTTGTAATCGGCGTAATTGTTACCGCCTTTATCGGTGCGCTGATCGGCAAGCGGATCGTAAAGAAACATCTGACGGTATAACGCAGACTAAGGAGCTTCAGATGAACAAAACCAATAAAACAAACCTCTCCGTTTTCTCGTGGCTGTCGGAGTTTGCAAAAGGCAGACGGGGCGAATATTTACTTAGCGTTATTACTGCGCTTATCGGTGTTGCCTGCTCGCTTATCCCGTATTTTATCATAATCAAAATCATTACAGCACTTATAAACGGCACAGCAGAACTTTCATATTACCTGACGCTCTGCGCATGGATGGCAGGCTTATGGATTTTACGCTATATATTGCACAGCGTGTCCACTACCCTTTCCCACCACGCAACCTTCCATGTGCTTGCTAAAGTGAGGATAATGCTATTAGACAAGCTGGCGACACTGCCGCTCGGCACTGTGCTTGACCGTTCCTCAGGCTCATACAAGAACATCATCGTGGAACGTGTGGATTCTATTGAAACCACGCTTGCACATCTTCTGCCCGAAATGACCGCCAACATTGTCGGCGCACTGGCTGTACTTGCACTGATATTCGCAAATGACTGGCGTATGGGGCTTTCTATGCTCATTGTTTTGCCGCTGGGTACGCTCTGCTTTATGTCGATGTTCAGAGGCTATAACGAGAAGTTTCAGCGTACCGTCACCTCAACAAAAGCGCTCAACGATACCGCAGTTGAATATATCGGCGGCATTGAGGTAATCAAGGCATTCGGACAATCAAAAACCGGTTATGCAAAGTTCGTGTCCGCGCAAAAGAAGGCGCAGATTGCTTCATCGACTGGATGAAAAGCAGCCTGTTCGGACAGTCCGCAGGAATGGCGATTTTTCCCTCGACTCTGCTCGGAGTTCTGCCTGTAGGATGCCTGCTATATATGCAGGGTACGCTTACAGCCGATACCTTCCTGACTGTTATCGTGCTGTCATTCGGCGTAATGCAGCCGCTTATGACCGCTTTCTCCTATACCGATGATATAGCGCAGGTACGCACCATTGTCGGCGAAGTATCCGAGGTGCTTTCCTGCGAGGATATGCGGCGACCTGAGAAAGCCGCAAAACTGCCTTGCGATAACTCAATCGAGCTGAAAAACGTCCGCTTTGCCTATCACGATAAAGAGGTGCTTCACGGCATCAATCTGCATATCGAACAAGGTACTGTCAACGCTCTTGTCGGCCCGTCGGGAAGCGGAAAGTCCACTATTGCCCGTCTTATCGCATCTCTCTGGGATGTAAAGGACGGCTCGGTGGAGCTTGGCGGCGTGGATATCCGTACCTTGCCGCTTGCCGAATGCACAAAACGCATTGCAAATGTTTCTCAGGATAACTACCTGTTCGATCTGTCGGTAATGGATAATATCCGTATGGGCAGAAAAGGTGCAACCGATGAAGAAGTCATAGATGCGGCGAAAAAATGCGGCTGTCACGAATTCATTATGAGCCTTGAAAACGGCTATCAGACCGTGTGCGGTGCATCGGGCGGACATCTTTCGGGCGGCGAACGACAGCGTATCTCCATTACCCGTGCTATGCTGAAGGACGCACCTGTCGTCATTCTTGATGAAGCGACCTCATACACCGACCCCGAAAACGAGGCGGTCATTCAATCCGCACTGGCAAAGCTCGTAAAGGGCAAGACTGTAATTGTCATTGCCCACCGTCTGTCAACCATTGCCGATGCAGATCAGATAATCGTCGTAAATCAGGGTCATATTGAAGCCG
>ERZ859980.1225-NODE-1225-length-10856-cov-1.332932_pt1 | contig 10856 bp, 16 predicted proteins | sample MGYA00509984_ERZ859980 | MGnify/ENA primary metagenome ERZ859980 (study PRJEB30046, sample SAMN00715173) | human gut metagenome | study: EMG produced TPA metagenomics assembly of the A metagenome-wide association study of gut microbiota in type 2... | reverse complement strand
CATTCATCTTTTACAAAATTGTATAACTGACTGTAATATCCTTTTCTAAACTCACTGCTTAAAGACTCAAGCCAGTCATTTGTATCATTGACATAAAAACTCCCTCTTGTACTAATTTATATACCAATCTGTTGGTACTCATTTATAAACCGAATCATTTATAAAATAAATTATTTGTACTCATTTATCTGATAAACTATTTTTTCTCTTCCTTCTGCAAAATTTCATCAATAAAATTCCTGTCGTTATATACTTTTATCCACCTGGAATATTAATGATTTCAAAATGATTTGACGTCATTTTTTCTCCATCAACATTAAAAGTACATAACTCATCAGTATCTATTATAATCTTATTTTCTGAAAATCTTGTAACGTACTCTGAATTTTCGTGTTTTCCTCTTAACAGTTTAATTAAAATTGGAATAATCTTAGGTTTAGGCAATTTTTCAACAAAATATATGTCAAACATACCATCTTCCAATAAAGCATGAGGTGCGATTCTAAAACCGCCACCATAATACTGTCCATTTCCAACTGCAAGAATTGTGCATGAATTTTCTACCTGAGTTTCTCCCATTGTTATTTTTAAGTCCTTAAACTTATATTTAAAATAAGAGTATACAAGACTTGCATTGTATCTTTGAGAAACCGGAATCCATTTTTTCTTTCTTATAAATGATATGTTATTTGCCACATCTGCATCCAGTCCAAGACACGCCACATTTATAAAAAATCTGTTATTGATTTTTCCTAAGTCAATATTCAGTATTCCATTTTGATACTGCTTTAGGGTTTTATCAAAATCATTTCCACTGCCTGTTGGAATATTTCCAAGAATCTTGTTTTCAGATTTTGCAATTCCGTTAAGTACTTCGTTTAAATTACCGTCACCACCAACGGAAAAAACTACACATTCCTCATCAGGTATTTTTTTTGCCAGATACTGTGCATCACCTGTTTTCTTTGTGTACATAACTTTGTAAGGCACCTGTCTTTTAAGACATGCCTCTCTTATATTCTTTTCTAATAATTGTTTGTTAATTTTTCCACTTATAGGATTAATTATAAAATAATACTTCATTTGTATCACTCTCTTCTGTAATTAACTATTTTTCTGTCTGATTAACTATTACTATTTTCTTTTTTAACTATTACTATTTTTTTTTAAGTATAGCTAATTGAGTATAGTTATAATCTAACAGAAACCCCATTTTTGTTTAGATATTTCTTTAAATCGCTTATTTCCAATTCCTTATAATGGAACAATGATGCAGCAAGAGCTGCGTCTGCTTTACCATCTGTTAATGCTTCTAAGAAATGTTCTTCCTTTCCTGCGCCACCTGATGCAATTACAGGAATTGAAACATTCTCTGCAATTGTTCTTGTTAATTCAAGGTCATAACCCTGCTTAATGCCGTCACAATCCATACTTGTAAGAAGAATCTCTCCTGCTCCAAGTTCATTTGCCTTCATTGCCCACTCAACGGCATCAATTCCCATATCGATTCTGCCACGTTTTTGAAAATGTTCCAGCCACTTCCATCCTCACGTCTCTTTGCATCAATTGCCACAACTACGCACTGACTTCCAAACTTGTCCGCTGCTTCACTTATTAAATTAGGATTCATTATAGCTGATGAATTAATTGAAATCTTGTCAGCTCCCTCACGTAAAAGCGCCTTAAAGTCATCAACAGTTCTAATTCCTCCACCAACTGTAAAAGGAATAAATACCTGTTCTGCAACCTTTCTAACTAATTCCGTAACAGTGGCTCTATGGTCAGATGTTGCTGTTATATCCAAAAAAACAAGTTCATCTGCCCCTGCTTTGTTGTAAGCCTTAGCTACTTCAACAGGATCTCCGGCATCCCTTAAATTGACGAAATTAGTCCCTTTAACTACTCTGTTGTTATTTATATCCAAACATGGAATAATTCTCTTTGTATGCATATTCTGTCTCCATTCTTACTTTAAATATTTGCAAAATTGTCCAGTATCTTCAAGCCAACATCACCACTTTTTTCAGGATGAACTGGCACGCAAAAACATTGTCTTTTTCTACTGATGAATTAAAATCAGTAATGTAGTTTGTTTTTGCCTTTACTATTTCCTCTTCTCTTGCTTTTAAATAATAAGAATGAACAAAATAAACATACGCCTGCTGGTCAATATCTTTAAATAGGCGGCCATTGTTTGTAAGTTCTAGGGAATTCCAGCCAATATGTGGAATTTTAAAGCCCGGTGTTTCAGGGAATTTAACAATCTCTCCCGGTAAAATTCCAAGACCTGCCACTCCCGGTGTCTCCTCACTACTTTCAAACAATAACTGAAGTCCAAGACATATTCCCAAAAAAGGAATCTTCTTATCCACAACATCATATATTGTGTTCACTAAATTGTATTCTTTTAATTTTTTCATTGCATCACCAAAAGAACCAACTCCCGGTAATACAACCTTGTCTGCTGAAAGTATTTCATCTCTGTCTCTTGATAAAATAGTATCCTGACCTAAAAACTGAAATGCCTTTTCAACACTCTTAATGTTTCCTGCATCATAATCAATAATTGCTATCATTAATCAAGTCTCTCCTCTGAATTATTGCAGTCTAACCGGAACCAAAATTCCACTCCATTTTCTTTATTTACAACACCACATTCTTTATTATGTCTGTCCATTATTGCCTTAACAATAGAAAGTCCAATACCGTTTCCACCGTAGGCTCTTGTTCTTGCTTTGTCAACTTTATAGAATTTAATCCAAATATTTTCCAGTTCATTTTCCGGAATGTTTTTTCCGTGTTAAAAACCGCTACTCTTACTATACCATTTTTTTCAGTAATTTCTACTTTAATTATTTTGTTTTCGTCAACATGATTGATTGCATTGTTCAAATAATTAGTAATTACTTCCTCAATTTGGAACTCATCTGCGTATACATATAAAGGTTCATTAAATCAAACGTTACATTAATATCCTTTTCTTCCAACTTAATCTTAAGGGAAGCAATAACACCTTTAATTACTGATACAATATCAAATCTTTCCAGATTAACATGTGTGTCACCAAACTCTAACTGGTTTAACGTAAGAAGGTTCTTAACCATCTTATTCATTTTGGAAGCCTCATCAATAATAACATTACAATAATACTTCATATCTTCCGGATCTTCTGTAATTCCGTCCTGAAGCCCCTCAGCATAACCCTGTATTAAAGCAATTGGTGTTTTTAATTCATGAGATACGTTTGAGATAAACTCTTTTCGCATTTCATCTATTTCATTTTTCTTTTCATATCTTTTTGAAGTTCAATATTAGCAGACTTCAAATCAGTAACGGCTTTCTCCAATTTATCCGACATATCATTCATGCTGTTTCCAAGAACACCTAACTCGTCATTATGATGCCCCTTGTACTTAACATCAAAATCCAAATTCGACATTCTCTTTGAAATATCTGCCAACTCCAACAGTGGTTTAGTATATCTGCTGGTTACAATTAAAATAATTATTGTTGCCACTAATATTGCAACAACTCCTATACCTAAATAAAATTTATTAGAAATACTTATACTTTCCTTAAAGCTTTCCACTGACATTCGAATCATTATTGTATAACCGTTAGACAAAGTGCTGGTTAATTCATAATATTTATCAGAAGACTCCTTATCTACTGTGGAATGAATTTTATACCCATTGCCTTTTTCCACAAGAGTAGGTGTCTTGTTTTGCATAATATTTCGACCAAAAATAATGTCACGCCATCTGTCTTCAAGCATTTTACCGGCACCATAGTCGTAAACAACATTACCAGAATCATCTACTACAATAGATGTAGCCCCTGCCTTTTCACAGGTCTTATTTACCGACTTAGTGCTTGAATCATCAGAAAATGTACTGTCTTCTTTTACAACCTGCTTTATTTTGTAATAAACTTCCTTTATGGAATCCTGTTTTGTTTTCGTATAATATTTCTCCATAAAAAGACTGCTATATATTACAAGTGATGCCATTGACAATGTCATAATAATAACTATTAAAGCAGCCATTTTATATCTTATTGATTTTTTCATTATTTACCTCGAACTTGTATCCCATTCCCCAAATAGTAAGAATGTATTTTCCGCAATCGCCTAATTTGCTTCTAAGTTTCTTTACGTGAGTATCGATTGTTCTAGCATCGCCAAAATAATCGTAATTCCAAACATTATTTAGGATTTTTTCTCTTGATAAGGCTATACCTTCATTTTCAACAAAGTATGTAAGAAGTTCAAACTCCTTGAAACTTAAGTCTACAATTTCTCCATGAACTTTTACTAAATGTGCAGCCTTATTAATTTCAATATCTCCTGCCTGCTCAATTTCATTTTGGTCAATCTTGTTAGTTCTTCTAAGAATTGCGTCAACTCTTGCCACCAAAATCCTTGGACTGAAAGGTTTTGAAATATATTCATCCACACCTAATTCAAATCCTAATAATTCATCACTTTCCTCACTTTTTGCAGTAAGCATAATAATTGGAATCTTTGAGAATTTTCTAATTTCCCTGCATACTTCCCAGCCGTCCATCTTTGGCATCATTACATCCAATATAATTAAATCAAAATCATTATGTTCAACAAATAAGTCAATAGCCTCTTCCCCATCAGCCGCTTCTATTACTTCATAATCTTTTCTAACAAGGAAATCTTTCACTAATTTTCTCATTCTTGCTTCATCATCTACAACTAATATTTTCAACTTTGACATATCCATTATTCCTCCTGCTATACTTTTAGTTATTGTATCATAATAATTTTAAATTAACAAAAAGTTGTGTTTATTATGTGTATTAGAATGAAAAACTTAATGCTAATGCCATTCCAAATATTGATAGCCAACCGTAAATGCCATTTGTTTCTCCTGTGTGTGGGGCATTTGATGCAGCACTATTTGTTGAATTACCTGTGGCTTTTACTGAACCGTTGTTGTTTGTATTTGGAGTATTCTTTGAAGACTCAGTTATCTTTTCTCCTTTCTCCCTGTGCTATTATTTTTTCCTATATGTTCTTAAATTTATTAATATTTCTTATTTTTCTTTATTGTTTACAGTGTTTTTTACCCGTCTTTCCTTTTTTTTATTAGACAAATATTTGTTTTTTTACAATTTGGTAACTTTTTTATTATTGACTTTTATGCCTTAAAAGTTTAACATAATACTTACACAATTTAATATTTATGGGCTAGTACTGGTTTCGACAGGGATTTGGAATCTGGTGAAGCTATCCGTAGGTGATACGTTAAATCACAACTTTAAAATTAAACGCTGAAGATAATTTAGCTTACGCTGCCTAGTTGCAGCTGTCACTAATAAGTCTCCTACAGCTTGTTAGTTGGCATCGACTTTCGTAGGGAACCCTAATTACAAAGCTTTGAGTAATTAGGAGCATTATGAAGCTACTAAGAGGTAAAGGGTGTTAGTTCCCGTTATCTTAAGGGAATGTGAAATAACTGACTATGATAGTAGAAGAACGGTGGAAGGATTTTTGGACAGGGGTTCGACTCCCCTCTAGTCCACTCTATTTTTTTACTCTATCCTATCTTTAGTATATTTCCCTTATTTCTACATACACTGTTAATATGAATTTAATTGAAGGTGGCTTTATGTATAAAAATTTCAAAAAATATATTATCAGTGGCATTATTTTTACAATTGTTTTCGGCTCTCTTCTCCACTTCTTTTATGACTGGTCGGGAAAAAATGCAATTGTAGGTTTATTCTCCCCTATTAATGAAAGTGTTTTTGAACATTTAAAACTTTTATATTTTCCTATGTTATTGTGGATTGTTCTGGGATATTTTATTTACGGAAAGAAAAACCGCAACTACTTCCTATCTTCATTCATAGGATTAGTTTGCGGTTTAATCTTAACACCTGTTCTATTTTATTTATATACGTCATACACCAAAACATCTATTCTTCCGGTTGATATAGGAATTTTTGTAATTAGTGTTGTTGTATCTTTCGCCTTGTTTGCGTATATATTTTTAAATTATAATTTTAATTTCTTCTCCGTAAAATGGGAATACTTCTTTGGGAACTTGTTTTTGCAATGTTTATTATTTCTTATCTCTTGCAGTAAACCAAAACATAAATCCAATAAACAAGCCACCAACGATATTTCCAAGTGTAACGGGAACTAAGTTACTTACTATAAAGTTATACCATGTAAGACCTGCTGTATCTAATCCAAGGCTACCATACTGTGAGTGGATTAATAAGCCACCACTTATATAACTCATGTTTGCAACACTATGCTCGAACCCTGAAATAACGAATACCATAATCGGTAAGAATAATGCCATAATTTTGCCTGATACTCTTTCAGCAGTAAGTGCCATCATAACTGCCACACATACTAATATGTTACAGAATATACCTTTAATAAATGCATCTGAAAAAGAAAGATTACATTTTGCAACTGCTGTTGTCATAATATTCTTTGCTACACCGTTGTTAAATAATGAAAATTCATGACCTAATGCATAACCACCTGTAACAAAAATAGAACCAACGAAGTTTCCAATATACACTACTATCCAGTTTTTAAGCATTGAATAAAATTTGATACGTTTATCTAATACAGAAATAATTAATAAGTTGTTCCCTGTGAAAAGTTCTGAATTATTTAATATTACCATTGCAAGTCCTGCCAGGAATATTAATGCTGCTATTAACTTTCCAAGTGATGCATTTTCTACTGTTGTTGCAGCAACCGATGATGCAACTCCTGCAAATGAAATAAAATACCTGCCATAAATGCCAATGCAAACATTTTACCTAATGGCATGGTTGTTTTTCCCATTCCTCCTTCTGAATATTTTACTGTTGCCTGCTTCGCGTTTAACATTTTTTATACCTCTTTAAATTTTTTTCTGTAGTATTCTAACAGATTTTCCGACAAATTGTTAGTGTTTTTTATCTGCAGGGAAAACTATCCCCTGAATTGCTCTTGCTTTGTCCATAATTTGAAGTGCCATAAGTGAATATTTGCTATGTTTATCACTATAGTCATGGCTATTTATCATTGTCTCCCACTCTTTCGCTTCAAATACCAGATTATTGTCTAACTCTACGTTATAGACTTCCTCTGTAGTTCCATCGTTGTAACGAACTATTACACGTCTTGGACTATCTATGCTTCAATTAAAATTGCTCCTTTTTCACCTTGTATTTCACTTGGTGTAAAACCATTTGAAATTTTTGAATAGGTTATGTCTGCCAACATATCCTTATACTTAAGGGATATAGTTCCTTCTCCGTCTATACTATCCGGTAAAATAATGGCGCTTGCATCAATTTGCTCAGGCATGCCAAATAATTTTACCATTGGATGAACGCAATATACTCCAATATCCATAATTGCTCCATTTGAAAATTTAGGGTTGAAAGCATTTTCCACAATACCATTTTTAAACTTATTATATCTTGATGAATATTGGCATAGTTTAAAACTTGCTCTTCTTACAGGAGCTATTTTTTCTATGACCTTTTCCACCGCCTTAAAGCCATCATCATAAACAGGGCGCATACCTTCAATTAAAACCACATTGTTTTCATTTGCTTTTTCAATTAAAATTTCCACTTCCCTGCTATTACTTGCCATAGGCTTTTCAACAAATACATGTTTCTTATTTTCAATCATTTTAAGAGCCTGTTCAAAATGAAAGGATGTTGGACTTGCAATATAAACAGCGTCTATGCTATCACATTTTGCAAGCTTATCTAAATCATCAAAGAAAAGAGTGCTTCCGTACTTTTCACCAAACTCTTTTGCTTTTTCAATGTTTCGTGAATATGTTCCCCTGTATTTCAAGCTATCGCATTTTGAAGTTGCCTTAATAAACCAATCTACAACAAAATTAGTGCCAACGGTTGCAAAATTAATCATAATTTCCTCCTAATCTATAAATGTTACTTAACGTTTCATCTTATACCTATTAGGATTATACCGTTGGCACTAACTTATTTCAATTTTCTATTAATTGTTTTTTTGCACTTTAGGTAATTCAATGTAGAAAACAACACCGTTCTCAACATTTTCACACCCGTACTTTCCATGATGTAACTCTACAATGCTTTTTACAAGATATAGACCAAGTCCACTGCCTTTTTGTCCATTTAAGGTTGCACTGTCGTTGCCCTGATAAAACATGTTCCAAATATTTTCAATGTTTTCTTCAGGTATATGTTTTCCATCATTTTCAACTTCGACTTTAATATTGTTTTCGCCAGACATAACTCTAACGTAAACATTGCCTTCTTCTTTGCAATGTTTTATTGCTTTGTTATGTAATTACTTACTGCCTGAGTGAAAAATCTTTCATTAACTTCTGCCATACATTTTTCAGTATAGCTTTCATGAAGAGAAATGTTTTTCGTAAAGAAAAGCTTATCATAATCTCTACAAGTGAATTCTACAAGTTCGTTAATATCAGCACTTACAACCATTAACTCTTCCTCTGCACTTTGCATTGAATATATAACTATCATGTCATTAATCATTTGAGACATATTCTCCGTTTCCTCTATGATAGATTGACAATATTCCTTCTTTTTCTGCTTATCCTGCAATAGTTCTAACATTTCCACCTGACTTGAAATAATGGCAAGTGGAGTTTTCATTTCATGGGAAACATTGTTTACAAACTGCTTTCTGAGATTTTCAACTTTTGTTTTATTTTCTATTTCATTTTCCAATTCAGTAATCTGTTCCCTAATCTTTGCCAGCATAATATTAATACTATGTGCTAAACTGGAAAGTTCAACAAATTCCTGGTTTTCATTAATATTAAGTTCAAAGTTATTCTTTACAGCAAGTTTTGTATTTTCTTCAATTTGTCTTATTGGTTTACAAATTCGATTAGAAATTACAACTGAAACAACAACTCCAACAACAGCAACAAGAATTAACATTATTCCAAAGAATAACTGTAAAATGATAAATGTATTTTCATATTGCTTTTTAATTCATATACATATAAATAATATTTGTGGCCATCTTGAGTTATTATTCCACGTCCCGAAATTCTTCCCACACCATTGTTTGTAACTATTTCTTTTTCGGAGAATCTATAGAGTTTGGTAACTATGCTGTTTTCAACCTTTGCTTTTGCCTTTGCATTTTGTGCCATAGGCTTCAAGTTCTTTATTCTTGACGTTACATATATTGGTTCGAATTTTTCATTTGCAATAACAAATCTCAACTTTTGTTCTTCAAATGAAATAATATACCTGTTTTTATATGTAAGACCGGATATATCCTCTTTTTGCAACACACTGAATGATTGCTTAATTACCCCAATCTTTCTGCTGAAATAATAATCTTCTGCAAATGCACTAAATAAAACAAACAATATACCCAATATAAAAAATATTGTAATTGTCTGCATAATTATCATTCGGCTTTTTATTGTTTTAAACATCTTCAACCTCAAAAATATAACCAATGCCATATATTGATTTAATATATGGACACTCATCACTTAATTTTATTCTTATCTGTTTTACAATTGTGTCAACTGTTCTATAAGTCCCGTCATAATCCAGTCCCCATACAGCATCAAGAATCTGCTCTCTTTTCAAAGTGACATTTTGATTTTCAATAAAGAAACTTAACAAATCAAATTCCTTTGGTGTTGTAACTATATATTGATTATTTACATACACTTTCCTTGCTTTGCAATCCAATGAAAGTTTGCCAGCTTCAAGCTTCTTATGTCTGTTCTCTGATTTGTATGTTCTTTTTAAAACTGCTTCAATTCTTGCTTTCAAAAGAGCTAACATAAACGGTTTCTTAATGTAATCGTCTACACCATTTCCAAAACTTTTTACCTGTTCCACATCTCCCGATTTTGCTGTCATCATAATAACTGGAACCTCTGATGTTTCTCTTATCTTCTGTAAAACATACTGACCATCATAAATTGGAAGCATTATATCTAGTAAAACTAAGTCAATTGAGTGAATGTTTTTTTCAAATTGTTCCAATGCCATTTCACCATTTTTTGCTTCAATAATGTTATAGTCATATAATTTCAAAAAATCACTTACAGTTGTTCTTAATTTTTCTTCATCTTCAACAATAAGTATTGTTCTATTAATTTTCATCAGTTAATCTCCTCGTATCTTAAAACTCCATCTTTCAGTAAAAATTCTGTAATATACTGCAGATTTCTAAACCATCGATTATTAAGCCATTATCACAGCAATCTATTACAACTATCCATACTCTATCTCTTATATAGTATCTTAATAAATTGATAGAATTAAAATATAATGTGTCCATTAATCTTTAAATTGCTATTAATTACTGTAATTTACTGCTAATTTAATATTTTCACACAAGCAGTTTTATTTTAGTAATGCTAAAACTTCTTCTTTTGATACAAGTCCCACTGATCTGTTTACCTCAACACAATTTTCAAATACAATTAATGTTGGAATACTCATAATGTTATACTCAATTGAAATTGTAGGTTCTGTATCAACATTTACCTTGCATACTTTTACATCTTCTAATTCTTCTGCCAACTTATCAATTACAGGACTTAACATTTTACATGGTCCACACCAGTCTGCCCAGAAATCTACTAAAACTTTCTTATCAGACTTTAAAACTTCCTCTTCAAAATTATCTTTATTTACTTCAATAATTGCCATAATATTCTCCTCCTAACTGTTTATTTAGCTATTAATTGTTTAAATTATTTTGTTTAGTTTGTTAAATATTAACCAATTGCTTTTTATTGATTATTAATCATTTAGCTAATTGATGTTTATTCTTCAACTATTTGTTTTTTTATAGTATAACCAGTCTT
>ERZ859980.1223-NODE-1223-length-10870-cov-1.427554_pt1 | contig 10870 bp, 16 predicted proteins | sample MGYA00509984_ERZ859980 | MGnify/ENA primary metagenome ERZ859980 (study PRJEB30046, sample SAMN00715173) | human gut metagenome | study: EMG produced TPA metagenomics assembly of the A metagenome-wide association study of gut microbiota in type 2... | reverse complement strand
TGATGCATCACCGCCAAATTCAACAGGTGCCTGATCATATGGTGCGAGTCCTTCTGTTTCTGTATTAAATGCTACATATGCATATTTCTTCTTTGAAGCTTTTGCTTTAAATGAAACTGTATATATATGACCTGCCTTACCTTCAATAGTATTTGTTGCCATTACAGACCATGGATTGATTTTATCATTTCCCCAATCTTTGTCCCAGCCTGTATTTTCAATATTCATTGTGAAACCAGTTGTTGCTTTGCTTGCTGACTGAATCTGCTTGTTATTCTTGTCTCTTTCCCAGTTAGATAATACTTCATCTCCTACATTAACTGACTTGATGTAACCTGTGTTAGTTGGTTCTCCTGGGTTATACTGTCCTCCCTGAGTAAATGACCATGTTGGTGCTGCTAATGTTGTTGCATCATCTGCCTTTACTGAACTTGCGAAATTAACTCCTAATGCAAGTGTTGCAATTAAAGCTACAGATGTTGCACCTGCTACTACCTTATTGAAAACTTTTCTCATTTCCAATTCCTCCTTTAATAAATTTTAATTTTAATTTTCGCTTGAAATTTTTCAATCTCATTTCAATTATCGTCATTATATCATAAACGTTTTTATTTCTCAACACTTAATGTTAAATTTAACGAATAAAACTGTTTTTATCTATTAAATAATATGTAATATTGCATAACGCTTTTGGAGCTGAAACGTTTTTTATCATTTTTTTGGATGATTTTATCTTATTTTTACTTTTTATCAAAGTATTTTTAACCAATTAGAAAATATTATTTATATATTCTGCTTATTTATATCGAATTCATATAACATTATCATCAAAAAGAGCCAATCTCATTTTTAAGATTAGCTCTTTCCTAACTTTATTTTTTTATAACAACTTTCTTCGCCTTTGACCATTTACCATATACTTTACCGGCACATGCTCTTACTCTAAAGTAATATTTTTTCTTCTTCTTTAATTGTTTAACAGTGTATGTTAATTTCTTGGTATTTTTAATTTTTACTTTTTTAGTAAACTTACATTCATTGCATATTGAACCTGATATGATTTTGCCTTTGAAACTTTTTTCCAAGTCAACTTGACAGATTTTTTCTTAACATTTTTGGCTGCTTTGATTTTAACCTGCTGTGGTGTGACTTTTTTTGTTCTTGTTGTAGTTTTCTGTGTTGTAGGCTTCTGTGTTGTAGGTTTAACAGTTGTTGTTTCTTCAGTTGTTGTTTCAGGTACATATACAAACATCTCATCATCTGATATTGTTTGTGCATTATAACCTTCAGGATTTCCCTTTGAAGAATACATTCTACCAAGTTCTGTATAAGCACCGGATTCATAATCAAACATAGCTGTTCCACCTGACCCATTAAACGCATCTATATCATTCGTACTATCGATATCATATGGGAACCAACAGTATCTTTCCACATGTGGATTATTATCTAAAGCATCCATTGCATCTTCAAGATATTTCTGTATTTCTGCCCTTTTTTCAGGAATTTCATAACTAAAGTCAAATCCGTTCCCTTCACTCCAAACAAAGACATCTCAGTTATCCAAATAGGTTTATGATATGAATTCCAAAGTGTTTCCACTGCATCAATTAGTCCCTGCAAATTAATTGTGTTTCTATAATAATGTAAAACTACCGCATCAACACTGTCAGCTTCTCCATCTACCCAGGTTTTTGTAGCGTCATCTTCATAATCGTAATATAATCCCCAACTTCCGTCCCAAGGATTTTTGCAAATGTAATCACCATTCATAAATCTTCTAAGCCATACAGAATCTCCCCCGGAGCTGCAGGTGCCGGTGAAACATTTCTCATATTAAGAGGTTTAATATAATCATTCCAAACACTTGAAGCTTCAAAGAATTCCATGTTTGCCTGACTTCTAATATCAGGTTCATTAAATCCTAAAATATAATTTGATGTTGTATTTAAATTCTTCATTGCTTCTTTGTTATCATCACCGCTTCCCCACATCATAGGAATGTGCTGAACGCCCTCATCTAATGATGTATTAAAAGCATCTGTTGACCAATTGTAATACCATGAGCAGTTAAGTTTACTTAGCTTAATCTTGTCACTCATGTCGCCACCTAATGCGAGACCTTTTTTTGAAACATAAAATGTTCTCACTGATGTTAATTCAACGTCGTCTTTTTTTGCCTTAACAGTAATTTCATGTTTGCTTACTTTTGTTGTATAAACTTCTGTCTTTCCTTCATCACTTGATGTAAAAGTTTTAGTTACAGAAGAATCTGTTTTCTGTTCGCCTAGTTCTTCTCTTACAATATTGTTACCGTTCCAGTAAACAGGATTTCCATCAAGATATACAGTGTCTGTATAGCCTTCCATTGAATTATCAAATTTTACATCAATGTAACCGGCTCCTACAAGTTGTCCCTCACTTGGTACTTTAACTGCATTAGTTTTCCAAGAATCTTCTTTTTCATCAGCTTTTGTTTCTGTAGTATATGTAATACCACTAATCGCCAACGCTATTACAAGAACTAATGAAATTATGTTTTTAATTCTCTTTTTCATAATTCCTCCTATTTGAATTAAAATCTTTTTATACAATTTTACTTCATGCATGTATAAAAGTCAAAACGTTTTTATCTATTATTCACAAAATGCACAAAATCAATGTATCTATATTTAACAACTATTCTATTTTTCACCAGTATACTATACGTCATTTCGTTTTATACATTTTTCCTATCACGCAAAAAGCTGTTCTCAGAATCAAATCTAAGAACAGCTTTTTATTACTGGTCAATATATTCTAGTTTACTAACAGAAACTTCGTACGCTATATGCTTTTCACTTTCCTCTTCGTTAATTTTCTTAACGTACTCTCTACTTTGAACACGTCCCCATATTTGAATGTGACCGCCCACTTCAAATGTAGAAGCATATCTTGCATTTCTCCCCCAGGCAATACATGGAATATAACTGATTTTCCGTATGGACGATTAACTGCAATTAATAAATCTGCAATTTCTCTTCCAAGTGGTGTTTTTCTGTAAATTGGTTCTTTACAGATATAACCATCTAAAAATATTTGATTAGTTTTTCCAGCTTCCAGGTTTTCTTCGACCTCTTCCCATTCTCTAACAAAAATTGATAACACTAACTTATTCTTAGTTCCTTCGTGACGATTATAAGATCTAAACTGTCCTGAAACCTCAACTAATCTTCCTTTGTAGTCTTCGTTTACATCAACTAACCTTTCAGATACCATAAGTGGAATAATATCAGTTAATTCGCTTAATCTGTCAACCGATACATCTACTATGTAGAATCCTTCTCCAAAAACTTCGTGACTAAATCTGAAATCAGAAACAATCTCTCCTATAATACTCACTCTGTTGTTTTCAATTACTTTGTCAATCATTGTATTTCCCCCTTCACCATACTTTGGTTTATTAAATTTTTATCAATATAATTATATGCTATTTTTTCCTAAATATGTAAAAAATCGTTCGACTTCTATCGACCATTTACCCACTACTGATTCCCATATGCCATTTAATAACGTTTATTTGCCGTTATGCGCAATAAAAACTTTTATGTGGTTGTGCACAATAAATCCCATTTAATATTTATATGAGTTGTTAACATTATGACTTATGTCATTAATTTTAAAACAGATGTCAGAATCAAATCTGACATCTGCTTAATATGTATTATTCAGTTAAAAATTATTTAACCTTTACTTTCTTCTTAGCGCTGTATGCACCAGTTACTCCTGATGTCTTAGCTACTGCTGCTACCTGTACAGTTACTTTCTTCTTTGATTTAGCCTTAACTGTTACAGATGTCTTCTTTGTTTTTTTAACTTTGCTTCCAACCTTAACTTTGTAAGATTTTGCTCCGTTAACCTTTGCAAACTTAACTGTAACTTTGCCCTTTTTTGATGACTTAGCTGACTTAATCTTTGGTGTTTCAATTAAAGTAAACTTAGAAACCTTGATGTTTGTAGCTGCTGTGTAGTCACCGTTAGCATCGTTCTGTAATCCTATTTCTGCTGCCTGCTTGAAGTCTCTCTTGAATACATTGTTCTTGTTACAGCATCCGCATCAGTTGATACATCTCTTCTATCACCGACATCTCCGCCTAATCCAAAGTAAACTGAATTAGCATTTCCTGCTGCCTTGAAAGTTCTCTTAACCTTAACAGTCTTGTTAGCTGGCATCTTAACCCATGTTGAGTAAGCTAATTTTTCACCTGTTGAAACCTTAACATAAGCAAACTTTGTAAGGTTTGAAGCGCTGATGTCAAATGAAAGTGTGTAAGATTTTCCTTTTGAACCTTAACATTCTTTGCATTGTCATTCCTAGAGCCATCGATATATACCTGTGCTCCCCAAACTCCACCCCAGCCTACAGAATTAATTGATGCTGTAAATCCTGCTGCTGTGTTTGCTGTTAATTTTCCTTCTGCTCCTTCGTACCAATCTGCATTAGCTCCAAAGTAACTTCCCCAGTTTGCAGCGAAACATGTTGTTGCCATAGCTGCTGTCATTGTAAGAGCCATAGCTGTTGCTGCAACTTTCTTTGCCAATCTTCTCATGATTGTTCCTCCTTAAATATAATTAAATTGTTCATACAATTACGAGCTGATTCCGTGCCCGCATATTATTGTACTAGATATGTGTTTAAACCTAACACCCCTCTTGTGCTCTATTCTATAACATTTATAGGGGTTCCTGCAACCCATTTTTGCAAATTTTTCGAAACGATTTTAATAAGGCGCTCTCTAGTCTCTAAAGGAGCCCATGCTGCATGAGGTGTAATCACAAGATTTTTTGTTTCAATAAGCTTACAATCTTCTGGCATTGGTTCTTTTTCAATAACATCTAATGCCGCATATTGTATAACATTATTGTTTAACGCCCACATTAAATCTTCCTGATTTACAACTCCTCCACGTGATGTGTTTATAAAAAGACTGTCTTTTTTCATCTTAGTAAAGAATTCTTTATTGCACATTTTTTCCGAATCTTTATTTAACGGACAATGAATTGTTACAATATCTGACTTTCCCAAGATTTCATCAACTGCAGCATACGTCACTTCATCAGACTGTATTTTTTCTTTTAATGCACTTCTACTGTATGCCAGAACATTCATCCCAAAAGCATTTGCAATTACTGCTACTTTTTGTCCAATGGAACCATAACCTATAATACTATAGTTTTGCCGAAAAGTTCTTTCATTTCCATAAAAGGGGAAAATTTGTTAGTGTTTATCCAGCCCTTGTTCTTTACAAATTCATCATACCTTGAGATTGTGTTGTAATAATGAAGTATAAATGCAAAAACGTGCTGAGCCACTGCCTCTGTTGAATAGCTTCCGGCATTGCAAACCGTAATACCATGTTTTCTTGTGTATTCCAAATCAACGTTGTTATATCCTGTAGCAAACAAACCTATATATTTAAGGTTCTTTGCCCCGGATAAATCCTTCTCAGACATTGAAGATTTATTACATAAAATAACATCTGCATCTTTAATACGTTCAGGTATTTCTTCATCTTTTGTAAAATCATAAATTTTCACTTCACCAAACCTGTCAAATATAGAAAAATCAATATCGTTATTTATTGTAAGTGTCGCAGCATCTAAAATTACTATTTTCATAAACTATCTCCTATTAATAAAAATGTTGCTTGCCACATTTTACACACCGGGTGCGTGTTGTTGCGCAACTGTTTTCTTTTTGCACTAGGTTGTATCCATAGTGGAACGTTTTCCTTTCACACCAGGGTGCATCTATAGTGGAACATCTTTTATGTAATAGAAATTCCGCTGGAATTTCTTATTACATAAAAAAGGACCACAGAAAATATTTCCGCAGTCCTAATTTATATAATTCAAAAATTATACTCTCTTTGAATATTCACCTGTTCTTGTATCAATTACAATTGTTTCCCCCTGTTCAACGAATAAAGGAACATATACTGTAGCTCCTGTTTCAACAGTAGCTGGCTTTGTAGCATTTGTAGCTGTGTTTCCTTTGAATCCAGGTTCTGTTTCTGTAATCTGAAGTTCAACTGTGATAGGTGGTTCAATTGCAAAGATATCACCCTTACATGAACAAATCTTAACTGTTTCATTTTCCTTAACAAACTTAAGTGAATCTCCAACCTTGTCTGCACCTACAGCAATCTGGTCATAAGTTTCACCATCCATGAAGTAGTAAAGATCTCCATCATTGTATAAATACTGCATATCCTTTCTGTCGATATGAGCATTTTCAAATTTTTCTGTTGGTCTGAATGTTGTTTCTACAACACCACCACTCTTGATATCTTTTAATTTTGTTCTAACGAACGCTGCGCCTTTTCCTGGTTTTACATGCTGGAATTCGATGATCTGACAAATCTTTCCATCATATTCAATAGTAATACCATTTTTGAAATCGCCTGCTGTTACCATAATTTTTCCTCCTAAAAGTTCATCTGTGATAAATCACGCTTCTATCATTATAAAAGATTCTATAAATATTTTCAACCTTTATCTAATTATTAATTTCAATTTCAATATAGCCTTCTTTTTCTAAATAGTTAATTATATTATAGCATGTAAGAATTCTGTCATTAGAGTCCACATTTACCTTAACATTGGCTACTGACTGGTATCTTGGTTCTCTTTGTTCCATTAACTCTTTTACATGTCTTAAACTCATGTCGTTATTTAATATTGGTCTGTGAGTGTGGTCTTTTACTCTATCAAATATTGTTTCAGGAGTAGCTGTTAACAAAACAATAACTCCGTTTTTCTTTAGTATGTCTACGTTCTCATCTTTTAATACAGCACCACCGCCACAGGAAATAATCTGTCCCTGCTTACTTGAAATTGTCTGTAACGCATTTGTTTCAAGTGTTCTGAAATATGCTTCTCCGCTATCCTTAAATATGTCGCTTATGGCTTTTCCTTCATTTTCAACTATGTAGGCATCTACATCAATTTCCTTAAAAGATGTAATTTTTGACAATGCCTTTGATACAGTTGTCTTTCCTGTTCCCATAAAACCGATTAAAGAAATATTTCCTTTTAAACTACAACCTTCATTTACTTTTAGTAATTTTCTTAAATATCTGCCTTAACCTGCCCAGGTGCTGATGCATCAACACCTGCTGCAAACGATACACTTGAAGCTGTAATATTTGTGCATATTCTTGAAACTGCCCCAAGTTCTCCCATAGACATTGTTATTATAGGAACATTTAATATATCTTTTAGCTGCGAAGATACATCCATAAATCTTTCTACGTCTTCTTTTGCTTCAGGCATAACTGCAATTTTGCAAATGTCTGCTCCCTGTTCTTCCATTTTTTTCATTATGTCTATTATTTCACCATTAGAAGGTGTGTTATCAAAATGTGATTTGACCCAATAACTTTTGCACCATTTTTCTTAATTTCTGCAATTAAGTTTTTAGCGATTTTCATGTGTCCCATTATTTCCACATCTACATAATCGCAATTTTCTGCTGCCTTACAGCAAATCTCTGAATACTTCTCATCACTTATACTCTGCTTACCACCTTCATCAGCAGTTCTAAATGTAAAAACAAGTTTGACATTTCCAATAATATTTTTTAACTTCGCAGTTATGTTTTCAATTACATCCGTATCTAATTTTTCAATATAATCTGCTCTCCATTCAATCAAGTCAGGTTGCATTTGTAAAATCTTCTCAGTCTGATCTAACACTTCTTTTTCGTCCTGTCCAATAATAGGAATACAAATTTTTGTTTTCATTAGTACCTCCACTTTTGCAATAATTAAAGTATAGTTTAGCTGTTATTTTAAGTCAATGAGAAGGTTTACTTTTTTTATAAAAGCTCTTATACTTTAATAAGCTAAACTATTTTACTTTGGAGGATTTTATGGGATGTATAAATGAAATCAACGGACATACAAAGCTTACAGGTCTTCTTGGAAGCCCTGTTGCACACAGCAAGTCACCTTTAATGCACAACGAAGCATTTAAGGAATTAGGACTTAACTACGTTTATTTGTGCTTTGATGTTCCTGAAAATAATTTAAAAATTGCCTACGAAGGTTTAAAGAAATTAAACGTTGCCGTTTTAACTGCACAATGCCTGACAAAACACTTATTTGCGAATTGGTAGATGAATTGTCACCTGCCGCATCAATGATTGGTGCCGTAAATACAGTTGTAAATAAAGATGGCAGATTCATCGGCCATAACACTGACGGAATCGGCTATATGCAGTCTGTTAAGGACGCAGGTTTTGACATAATCGGCGATACAATGACTTTACTTGGTGCCGGTGGGGCCGCTTCTTCTATTTTTGTTCAGGCAGCTCTTGATGGCGTTAAGAACATTAATGTTTTTAGTATAAAAGACCGTTTCTGGGAAAAAGCCGAAAAGATGGTTGACGCTGTTAATAGTAAAACAGATTGTAATGCTAAATTAATTGAACTTGGAAATGATGATGTTTTAGGCGAGTCAATTGAAAAAAGTCAGATTTTAACTAACGCTACTTCTGTTGGCATGGCACCAAATGTGGACAGTTGCATTATTCCTGACAAGAAAATGTTAAGAGAAGATTTAATAGTTTCTGAGTTATTTATAATCCAATGGAAACAAAACTTCTTAGGATGGCTAAGGAACAGGGCTGCCAGACTTTTAACGGTTTGTATATGCTTTTATACCAGGGAGCTGAAGCTTTCAAAATCTGGACAGGAAAAGATATGCCTGTAGAACATATTAAAGAACTTTATTTTACAGTTTAAAATATTTTATGAAAAAGAAATTTGGGTGGAATTTCTTTTTTCAGATTCTTTTCGCACAAGGATTCATCCCTAGAGGAACGTTTTTATATAATATGAATTTCCGAATAAATTTCTTACATAAAAAAGCTGTTTGTAATTTTTCGTTTAATTACAAACAACTTTTTTACAACTTATCATTCTGCGTATTCTACGTATCTTTCCATTTACAATCTCTTTATCTTTACTATTTCTGTTCTTTATTATTTCTGTTGCGTTATTTTAGCATTTATATTCTACTATTTCACACAAAATTATTTTGACTTTTTGTTTTTTCTTCTCCAATTCCATAATATGAATTTTTCAGGAATTCTTTTCAAAACAATTTGTATCTCTTCTTTTGGATTAATTTTTTCAACCATAATTGATTTAATACCAACTCTGTTTGCCCCCCACACATCAGTAAAAATCTGGTCTCCTAAGAACAATGTTGTTTCTTCGTTGGTTCCCATTATTTTCATTGCTTTAATGTAGTTTTTTTTACTTGGTTTATGAGCATCAAATATGTATTTTGAATTCACCGCATCTGCAAATGGCTTTACTCTTGGTTCCTTGTTATTTGATATGAGGCAGGTTTCTATTCCTAATTGATGTATTTTTTCAAACACATTAATTATATGTTCATCTGCCGGTGCTCCATGTGGAACAAGAGTATTATCAATATCAGATATAATACCTCTGATACCCTGCTTATAGTATTCTTCAAAATCTATTTCATCTACAGATTTCAAATATTTATCTGGATATAAACTTTCTAACATTCTTTTCTCCCGGTATTTTGTATTTTGTAAGTTTCTTAACACTTCTAAAAATACATACTTTTATTTTAACAATTTCTTTAACTCATCCATAAATGTATTAACATCTTTGAATTCTCTGTAAACTGAAGCAAATCTTACATAGGCAACCTGGTCTAATTCTTTTAATCTTTCCATTACAATCTCACCTATTACTCTGCTGGATATTTCCTTTTTTTCCATATTGAATATTTTATTTTCTACATCTTCCACAGCACTTACTATCTGTTCATAAGAAACAGGTCGTTTGTGACATGATCTTACTATTCCTGCTTCAATTTTTCCTCTGTCATAAGGCTCTCTTATATCATCTTTTTTTATAACAATAAGAGGAATGTTTTCTACTTTCTCGTAAGTTGTAAATCTTTTTTTGCACTTAAGACACTGACGTCTTCTTCTTATGGCGTTGTTTTCTTCCGCAGGTCTTGAGTCTATTACTTTTGTATTTTCTTCACCGCAATATGGACACTTCATGTTTCTTCCTCCTAGTATACTCCATCTGGTCATCAGCCTTTAGTTGTAACTATTATAAAAATGAACTTAATTCATTTTTCTTCTAAGTTTGCTGTTTATTTTAGTTAATTTTACACAAAGCCATTATAAATAAAGTGTTTAGAGAGGTCAAGATATTTTAATTTTATGTTTGACCTCCTTCTCTTCCACACGAACCAAAATAATATCAGGCCCAACCTGAGTAATACAACCAAAAGGTATTATATATTCAAAATCACTGCAAACAAGCCCGCACCATTTACTTGGTCCCATAACAACAATAGATTTTATACAGCCGGTACATATATCAAATTCCAAGTCACAAACATTGCCAAGAATTTTGCAGTCACAACAATTTATAACTTGTTTTCGTTTTAATTCTTCTATTCTCATAAAAGACCTTTTTTATATATAGTATTCTTTATTTTTATTTTTGTTCTCTTAAAATCGTCTTTTTATTTAATATAATTTTTCATGTTTTTAATTGCATTTTTTTCCAGTCTGCTAACCTGCGCCTGGGAAATTCCTATTTCATCAGCTATTTCCATTTGAGTTTTTCCATAAAAAAACCTCATGTCTATAATTTTTCTTTCTCTTTCGTTTAGCCCGTCTAAGGCCTCCCTTAGCACAATGTCTTCAACCCAGTTTTCTTCTTTATTCTTTTTATCGCTAATCTGATCCATTACATAAAGGGTGTCCCCTCCCTGATCATATACAGGATCATATAAGGCTTGAAGGATTTCATTGATTATATTATGG
>ERZ859980.1222-NODE-1222-length-10886-cov-2.205337_pt1 | contig 10886 bp, 4 predicted proteins | sample MGYA00509984_ERZ859980 | MGnify/ENA primary metagenome ERZ859980 (study PRJEB30046, sample SAMN00715173) | human gut metagenome | study: EMG produced TPA metagenomics assembly of the A metagenome-wide association study of gut microbiota in type 2... | reverse complement strand
TTTTGCAGAAGCAACCTGTGTAGTCTGAACTGCAGCTTGAGAAGTTGCTTGCGTTGCCATACTACCCGCACCGGCATTTGATAAACTTCCGGATGAAAGATTCTTTGGTGTTATTACCGATTCGTCAATCAAATCAACGCCGTCTGCCAAATCACTGTATAGCTTTTTCTGACCGAGCTTTGTAAGCGATATGCTTGTATTTTCTGAATTGTATTGAATAAGTCCGTCTTTTTCCCATTTGGATATGTTCTCCATAACTTGCAGAGCCGCTTTCTTATCGGGTGAAAGTGTGACTTCTTCAATATCAAGATTAGAAGCAAATCTGAAGAATTGCAAATCTCGATCTGTACCCTCAAGAGTTATACCGTATCTGATTGTATCGTTTTCCAATCCGTGCTGAATTTCCATTGCACGAATAGCCGATCGTGCTTTGTCTATGTTAGCCGCACGAATGAAGTTTGGATTATTGATATACTCTCTGCCGCTATCTGTCAATGTTATATTACCGCTATTCAGATCTACATCAATCAAACCTTGCTTTTCCGCCAGTTCGAGATTGGATATGACAGCTTCTTTCAGTTCAGCATCAGGGATACTGTCTATAACCTCTTTTGGCAGAATATCATTCGCATTGAAATAGCTGAGGTCGGTAATCTGACCGGAAAAAGAAAATGGTAAACCGTTATCTAAATTTTCCAGAGCAGAGTTTTTCGCACGTTTCAACTGTTCGATGAAGTCGTATATCTGTTTGCCTGTACGAGCTATTCCGGCAACTTTACTGTTCATTTTTTCGGTGTCGTGCATAATCTCATCTTCTAACATTGGTGCCATATAAATGCCTCCTATCCTATAAATTCGTCGATAGTCGGTATTTCATAATCGGCTATCAATTCTTCTTCGTCAATTTCAGCAAGCACATTCTGATGTTCGCTAAGCTGAGCATCTCTTGCGGCTTCTTCAAACTGTCGCTGTAGTTCTGCTTGTTCGACACGTTCTTGTTCCGCCTGTTTCTGCTCGGACTGCTCACGCATTGCCTTTTCTTCTGACACTGACTGTTCCATAAGCTGTGCCATTTTTGTTTTTACCTCCTTTAACTTTTGAATTTGTTCATTATCGGAATACATCTCATTTATATCGGTATTGTTTGGTATTCCGCTCGGAAATGAGCTACCGACTTTATCGATAAGCGGATGTGATAATGTATCGAATTTGTGCAACCAAAAAGGCGGATACTCATCGAGAAACTCGATCATATAACCGCCGTATTTCTTTTTGATTTTCGGTGAAGCTCTGAATGCTCGTAGCAGCTCCGATGTAGTCAGTAAGTCACGTCCCTGATAACTTTCATTGTCAGAACTACTTCCGCCGCTTGTCGTTCCCTGACTGTGACCTTTCGTATCAATTCGTACTGTTGTCTTATCCAACTTTTCAACAATGTACTTTCGAGTTTCCAAGTCCGGTGCACCGAGGTAAGTAAATAAGGAACAGTTACCTATAATACTCTCCCAGTTGTCCTTGTACAAAGCCTTGAGCTGAGGCAACGACTGTAAAACAATACAGGCTCTTATATTGTTTGAACGTATAACGGCTGTGATTTTATCAAAATTAGGTATGCGTCCTATATTAGCAAATTCATCGAGCTCTATCGATACAAGCAACGGCAATCTACCGTTATGCTTGAAATTAGCACAGTACATAAGTCGTGCAAACAACTGCGAATAGAACATATTGCATATAGCCTTATATGTTGTGTCAGCGGGCGGAACAATCAGAAATATAGCCGTCTTTTCAACGCCGATGTTATCAAAGTCCATTTCATCAATTACAGTCAGGTCGTTGACATCTTCTACTGCCCACAAATCAAGACGTGTTGAGAGCGTCTTGGCGATACCTCCCATAGTTTCCTCAGGAGTACCTTTGATGCCGTTCCAGTTAATTGTAGCAGCATCACAAGGATGCTCGATTGAGTGTTTATTAAGGCAACGAGCCAATTCGCACAATTCGTCTATTCTTCCATTTTTATATGTGATACTGTTAAGCAGTCTGACTACACGACCAAAGCATTTCACCTCGCCTTCAGCTTTCCAAAGGTAAATCATAATTGCAGTAAGTAATGATTTTGCCGAACCCGACCAGAAATCTTCTTTATCATCGTCACCGGCAGAGGCGTTAATAAAGGTGTTTGCCAAAACAACAATATCCTGCTCATCATTGATATAAACAAACGGATTGTATGCGTTGGTCTTTTTGATGTTTATCAGATTAAACACACGCACCTTGTACCCATTATCCATAAGTAGCTTTGCAGTATCTCTGTAAAGTTCACCTTTGGGATCGGTCACAACATAGCTTCCATACATCTGAATAATATCAGGTTTGATTTTTCTGAATGTTTTTCCTGCACCGGGACCGCCGATTAGTATTTCGTTCAGATTATGCGGTTCATAGTAACGTCCATGCGGATTGTTAACGGTAACATAGAACTTGTTTCCGATTGGAATACCGGTTTCATCGCTGTTTTCCTTTTCGTCACGCTTAGTTGCCCAATCGGCACTTCCGGCTTCCACGCCTTTGTAATCATCGTAATTTTTACTGAACAGCATAAGTGCAAGCAGTGACAAAGCAACAACGTAAATATACCAAACAGAACCGTGCATTTGCATTATTGCACCGATGTCAAAAGGTGCTGTAAAAGTTGGATTAGTCCAATATGGCATAGATTTTATCAGCACCGACAAATTTAAGTTATCCGATGATATGTTGTTGTCGTATGCGTAGCACTGTAAGCTGTAAATCAGATAAGATATAATCAGGAATGTGATTACACCTATAACGGAGATAAGTATAAGACCGGTCTTTAAGACGGATTTGCTGTTTTTGTGCCGCAATTTGTTTTTATTTGCCATTACGCCCTCCTTTAAATGTGCTACCTGTAGCACGTTTTCGAGCAAGCATTCTTACATAATCTCTATCAAATAGTCGCCCTCTTTAAGATGTTCATTTATAGCAAAGCAACAAATAACTTTCGGATCCGAATGTTCCGATTTGAATTTAAAGCAAATCACCTCTCCGGTATCACGATTGGTAAGCCGTAGTTGCACCTGAGAATGATATGGTTGATTCTTCTTCATCTTTCTCCTCCTTTAATCGCCACCACAAAGGCGGCAGAGCTTCTCTGCCGCCCGGTGACAATAAAATATTAAATGCTGCTTAGCGTTTTCTCTTACGCTTCGATAACGGGAACACAAGCACAACAGCCGCACTCATCATTACCATCGATATAATAATAACTGCCGTCTGCGTAAAGCCGTCATTACTTGCACCTGTCGGGGGATTGTCCGGTAGCTTGCTGTTGTGCATATTGGCAACAAGCATTGCACCGTCACGGTCGATTGTCAGCTGCTTATCATCGGGTAGAAGATAGCCTGCCGAAGCAGAATCATTAACTTCGTGAATGTTGTATTCTCCGGCTCTTAAATCATTGATACGAATTATACCGTCCTTATCGGTCGTGTATATCTTGCTGAACGTCTGACCTGTGAACGTCTTTCCGGTTACTTCAAAGCTGAAGCCTTCAACCTTATTATCATAAGAAGTCTTTACTATCTTGATTTCACCCTTCTGAGGCGAGTTGATAAACGTACCCTTGCCAAGCTCATCGTTGGAAACTTCTACGGTTTCGCCGTCATTTACAATTTCGAAATAGTAGAAATTCACATCACGGACGAAATATTCGGGAGCCTTTGTTTCCTGTACATAGTATTCACCGTATACAAGTCCCTCAAGGCTGTACACGCCTGTTTCGATTTCCTTTAATGTGCCGACTACGGTTTTTTTGTCCGATTTATAAACTGTAAATACAGCACCTGTCAATTTAATTTCGGGATAGTCCTCATCGACCTTTGTCAATGTTACATTTCCTACAATAACCTTATTGACAAACTCTGCACTTGCAGTTGCGTCCTTTGTTACCGTTATCATCTTGACCTGCGTCTTAGGCAGATAACCTTCAGCGTTGTTGATTTCGGTTATCGTGTACTTGCCTGTCGGCAGTTCTGTAAGTTCAAACTTGCCGTTTGTCAGCATAAAACGTGCTTCTGCTGTCTGACTGCCGTTATATACATACTTGCCGTTCTTTGATACTGCCTTTAAGTATGCACCGTCAGCGTTCTTTACAGTGAAGTATACATTCTTTTCAAGCTCTGCCTTCTGATCTGCTGTCAGCCCGTTGGGGTTTGTCCATTTCTTCACGATACTTGCGTTGCCTTGTCACGGATGTTTGTAAATGTCAGCTCTGCCACTGTATTCTTGGTGATTTTGATTTTCTGAGTCTGCTGTTTCGGACTGTAGTCCTTTGCATTGTTGTACTCAGTCACAGTGTAGTCACCTGTAGGCAGTTCTGCAATTGCAAATGTGCCGTTTTTCAGAACGAATTTTGTTTCTGTTTTCTGTGTGCCGCAGTAGATATAGCTACCGCTGTTTTCCTTTACCTTGAGATACGCTCCGTTGCTATCTGTTACGGTAAAGTATACATTGTTTTCGATTTCAGCCTGTTCAGTGGCTGTCATCGTATCAAACTGCTTCCATACCTTTATAATCTTGCCTGTGCCAGTATCACGCTCATTTACAAACGTTGCCTTTGCTGTCTGATTTCTGACTACAGTAATCTTCACGGGATTTTCCGACTTGATTGTGTAATCGGAAAGTGTGCTGAATTCTGTCACAGTGTAGTCACCTGTAGGCAGTTCTGCAATTGCAAATGTGCTGTTCTTCAGAGTATATCTGAATTCCGATGTGCTGTCGCCGTTATATGTGTATATTCCGTCTGCACCTGTTGCGGTGATATACTTGCCGTTTCTGTCCTTTACGGTGAAATACAGGCTCTTTTCAAGCTCTGCCTTCATCTGTGCGATTTCATCGGCTGTCATATCTGCTGTGCCGTTGTCAAGTTTCCATTCCTTGATTATAGCTCCGTGACCGTAAGGATATTCGTTGAAGTCGGATTTTCCGATTTCATTGCTTACCGATACAGTAGCATTTGCTGTTTTAAGAGTTACAGCGTGTACGTTTGTATCAAGGTAGTAGCCTTCGGGAGCTGTAAGCTCCTTGACATAGTAAGTTGTGCCTGTTGCACTGCTTATGGGGAGATAATTGCAAGTATACACTCCTGTGGCTGTTTCGGTAATCTCTGCATTTACAAGTGTGCTGTCAGCGTCCGACTTATACGCCTTTGCTGTAGTCTTGCAAGTGCTGTCGGTATAGATACCGAATGTAGCTCCGGTTACCTTTTCGCCGGTCTTTGCGTCAACCTTGTTGATAACGATATTCGCATACGGCTTGTTCTCGAAGTTAACAGTTGTTACAGTATCGGTCTTGACCTCAAGGTCTTTACTGTTCTCGGTAATATATCCTACTGTCTTTCCAGTCTTGACCTCTGTTACCTTGTAACCGCCGATACGGATATTGCTTATCGTGATTGTACCCTTTGCGTCGGTTGTAAAGGTCTTGTCATAACTCTGACCTGTCTTTGCCGTGCCTGTTACTCGGAACTGCCAGCCACTGAGAACGCCGTCCGCACTGTGCTTTACAATGCTGATAGTACCCGTCATTGCCTTGTTCGTAAATACTTTCTTTACTGTGCCATTAGGTGTTACTTCAAACGTAACGGGGTCGATAGAGAAGCTGTAGCCTGTTGTACCGCTTACTTCGTACACTGTGTATTCTTCTCTTGCGGGAAGTCCGCTTGCTATGAAGTTATATGTGCTTGTATTAAGCTTGAGTGACGTGCCTGTATTGTTTTCACCTTTATATGTGTAGTTGCCATCGCTACCCGTAAATGTAAGATACTTGCCGTTGTGCATTATCTTGAACGATACTTCGGCAAGCTGTTCATCGGTGATGTTCTCAACGGCGCCGTTTTCATTAAGGAACTCTTTGTCGACCTGTACAGATCCGGTCTTAAGCTGATTGTCAAGCTCAATGTCATCAAGATTTATTACAGCATTCGGATCACCGTCACCAAGGTCAATACGCTGGTCCCGGTTATCAATATCGTACTCTGTTCCGCTATAGGATTCAATAACAGCTAAGTAGTACGGAGCTGTATTGGTACCGAATGAGATAGTCATTTCACCATTGTCATTCAGCTTGAGATTTGTTGCTGATGTTTTGGTTGACGAAAGCCCTTTGTATGTATAATTACCGTTAGAACCGGTAAATTGTACATAATATCCTGCGGGAGGATTTGAGGAAGCACTTCCGCTGAAACCGAGTACCTGAAGATTTACAGTAACCTTAGCGTACTGAGCTTTGAGCTGTGCGGCTGTCAGATTGTCCTCATCAGAGAAATGTTTTCTTATCACAACAACAGGTGTTGATTTGTTTGTAAAAGATACGCTTTTTGTTTCGCCCTTATTGGCAATCGTAACAGTCTTTGTCTGCGTTTTCGGATTGTAACCGCTTGCATTGTTTATCTCTGTTACAGTGTATGTTCCCATCGGGAGCTTGCTTACATTAAACTTACTGCCGCTGAGTTTTAAATTGTTCGCTGTAGTCTGAGTGCCTGCATACACATACGCTCCTGCCTTGCCTGTGACCTTGATAAACTTGCCGTCGCTGTCCTTTACCATAAAAGTAACGTTCTTTTCAAGATTTGCGATCTGAGCAGATGTAAGAGTTGTATCGGACAGCCATACTTTCTTTATCTGAGCCGTACCGCTGTCCTCGCTGTTTACGAAAGAAACGGACGACGTTTTATCTCTTGAGATGGTAATTGTCTGAGATGCTTTGTTAACAGAATAGCCCTCCGGTGAGCCATACTCATACACGGTGTACTTTCCGGTCGGAAGGTCGGAAACAGTGAAAGTACCTGTACCGGGATTAACATACAGTGATGTTGCTTTAGTTGATGTTCCTGTAAACGTATATGAACCGCTGTACTTCGAGCCGCTGACGGTGATATATTTGCCGTCTGCGTTCTTAATACGGAAATATATCTGCTGATTTTTTGCGTTTGCGGATATTGCGTTACCGTTTGTATCCACCCAAGTTTTTATTACTTCGCCCGTTCCGGTATTTCTTGTATTCGTGAACGTTACCGTTCCTGTGCCGCCCGCCGTAACCTTCACCGTCTTACTAAGGTTACTGCGTGTATAGCACGGTATTCCTGCTCCATCAGTACCATACTCATAGACCGTATACGTTCCTGCAGGTAACGATTTTACTAAAAAAGTGTTACTGCTGTTGAGCTTGAACTTAGTTACGGAACCGCTTGTAGAGTAGGTATACGAGCCTGCCTTGCCTGTAGCCTTCACGGCCGAACCCGAACTATTCTTTATCGTGAAATAGATGTCGCTGTTACTTGCCTGTGTGCTGGAGCTGTCGTTCTTGTGATTCCAGACTTTCTTGATCTGAGCTGTGCCTGTGCTTTCGGTTTTGAAGTTTGCGTAGAACTGCACAGGGTCATCAATACCGTCAGCCATTGTCTGAGAATCGCCACCGCTTGATTTCCACACAACAAGCTGTTTTCCTGTGGTGCGGTTCGCCTTGTATGTGCAAGCCTTAGTACCGCTTATCTTGCTTGTCGTGCTAAAAGTGTAGTCATATCCGCTCTTTGTTACTGTGACACCGGGAATGTTGAATGCACTTGCCGGCATATTGCTCTTGTTATTGTCCGGCAGTGTAATACTGTATTTCTTCGTCGAAGAGTTGTATTTTAGTGTATGAGTAGGAGCTTCTGATTTTTTTGTATAAGTGAAACTCGGAATAATCGAATACGCCTTCATCTTATTTAAGATGTACTCATAGCATTTTTCAGCGGGTCGTCCTTTCAACTGGTCGTAATATGCTGTTTTAGGTGTATTAGGAATTTTTGAATTAACAGTCAGGTCACTTTTACCATATCCTGTACGCAGTCCCTGTTGAATTTCCCATGATATAATTTGTGTTGCAAATGAGAAATCATCAAGATTTGTGTTAGCAACCGGCGATTTGGTGACGGAGCTGTTAAAACCACAAAGTAAATCAAATTTCAATCTGACACTTACATTATCCGGTAAGTTTTGCATATATTTATCGCTGGTATCTTTACCAACATAGGAACTACCTGTGCTGTATGATACACCGGCTTCGATACAGATTGCCTGCTGTGTTACGCCGTTCTTACTAATGCCTAACTTAGCGTGTGTTGAGGCATAGCGAGTGGCTACACCTACACTACCGTCTGACTTATAGTAGATATAGTCGTAATTATACTTATCTGCATAAGTCTTACCGTCTGATCCGATGTAGTTTCCAAGCATAGCCGCATAAACATTGTCACCGACACCCCAATCTGACGCAAGCGTCTGAATAGGCAGAGCAACTAATGTCATAACTGCTGCAAGGAAAAGTCCGGTCAGCTTTTTGAATTTGTTTTTAAACATAACCTTTGTCCTTTCTTGGTTGATTTTTTAAAAATATATATAAAAAAGCAGTCCTACGGGTGCGGACTGCTTTGGATTTTCATATTCAATTAACTCTCAGAAAAAGAAAAAGAGCCTTGAAAAATCAAAGCTCTTAATGTATATTAAATTGTTGACATATTTCGATATTATGTGATATACTTATCACATTGTCGGCTTCTTCCGCAAGGAAGGAGGTGAAGCACATTGGATTTAATAACTTTCATTTTATCTGTTATGGCAAGTGTAATCGCTAATTACATAAGCAAGTGGTTAGACAGATTTAAGTCCGGCAAGTAGCCCAAAATGAAAGCCCTAAGAGATAGCAGCTCTTAGGGCTTTCGCCTTTGTGTGAAACACATTGGATAGTAACTTTCAAGTTCAACTATATTATATACACTTTTAATCTAATTGTCAAGTGCTGTAATTAAACTTTACAAATAAACTTAGTTTGCTCTTTGACCTTGACCTCTTAAGAAGTATATTGCATAGCCTTCGATGCTGTTGCCGTTTTCGTCTTTCTTCAAATCCGGTATTGTTTCAATATACACCTTGAAGTAATCGCCTTTTTTCATTTGGCACCATATGAAGTTAGCTTCTGCAATTTCATTTACATTTCTTTTTATGATACTGGGATTCATATCTTTTGAAATTACTGTAGGAGCACTCCACGTACTGCCTTCAGGCGTCCAGCTGGGATCATCATCATTTATGAGTCCGTAATTGTTTACAGCGTCATTAACTATAACCTGTTTAATTGCTTCAAGGTCGAATGGATAACGATATATATCGCTGACCTTACCCTTTTTTACATCTTCTTTCTTAACGTATTCTCCGTTAGACAATTTGTAGCAGTTTTTGCTGTCAAACACTTCTACTACTGTGTATTCAGAACCCTCGCCGAGTACCCAAGAGGTAGCATTTGTGCAGTTAATGTCGCTATAAAATGGAACATCTTTCCTAACGGTAACGACTGTAAAGTTAACTTTTTTACCCTCTGCAGGGTTAGGCGTTTCCGTTTTCTTTGTAGCCGGTGCTGCTGTCTGAGTTACCTTGCTGTCGCTCAGATAGTCGCTGTGTATATAAGCACCGGTATCGAGCTTATAGTAGCCTGTATCGGTCTTGGCTGTCACTGTCACCTTGTCGTTCACGCTGTACAGCTTAACTGTGTCGGCGCCGAGTACGGCTTTCTTACGGCTGTAGCAGTCGGTGTTGACGTACTTAGTACCGCTTTCCTTTGTTTCTGTCCATTCGGGAGCGGGCTTTGTAGTAGCGGCGGTTGTTGTCGTTGCCGGCTTTGCTGTTGTGACTGCTGCTGTAGCAGCTGCTGTCGTTTCTGCCTTTTTTGTTTCCTGTGGCTTTGTAGTGACAGCGGTAGTTACTGCTGTTGTCTGAGCAGTAGTTGTTTCTGCTTTCGGCTCGTCAATCCTATCCATTACCGTTCCCGTTACTGCTGGAGCGGTAGTTGTCACTGCCGTTTCGGGTGCAGAGGACGTTGTGCTGTTTGCATTGCCTGCCGTGCAAGCACTGGTCAGTATTACGCTGATAAGGGTTATTGTTGCGAGTATGGTGTGGGTACGTTTACGTTTCATTTTGGGGTCCTCCTTTGTGGGATTTGGTCTGTTTCTTACTTGCCGAGAGCCTGCTTTATCTGTTCTTCAGATAAGCCCATAGCTTTGAGGTTGGCGAGGATTTCAGCTTCTTTTCTTCTTTCGCCTTCCTTAAGTCCGATTGCTTCGCCCTCGGCTCTTGCGTGTGCCTTTTCGGTTGCTTCGATATGCAGAGCCTTTTCACGCATTTCCGCAAGCTCTCTTGTCTTTTCGTCCGCACTCATCTTATGCAGTACAACTACTGCGTCCTGTATCTGCTTTACGCCTGTCTGCTGTAACATATCAAGTTCATCCTCCGTTTCCGCATTGATAAGTCTGAGCCATAGCTCCTGCTTGTTGTTCTTGTCGATATTCTTGCCTATTTTCTTCAGCTCGAAGTAATGAGCTGTAAACTTGTCTGTAAGCTGTTCGTTTCTGCTGTCCTCTCTCATTGAGAACGATGAATGATATTCTTCGCAGTCAAAGAGATTGAAGTTGATGATATTTATCGAAATGCACTGGTTCAGCGAGCCGTACACATCTCCGCTTTTAAGCTGACCGCTGTACAGCTTAGACAGGTAGTAGAGCGAACGGTCCTTGTAATCGCCCTCATCTTTAATCTGCATTTCAACATTGATAAGCCTGTTACCGTCAACCGTCATCTTTATGTCCATACGGCTGTATTTTTCTATAATGTTCTCCGGCATTATCTCGGAGTTCAGTACGATTATGTTGTTTATCGACTCATACGGTATTTCGAGTATATCCGAGAGAAACGCCTGTAAAATATGCTGATTTCCCTCGTCCGTGAACAACTTCTTGAATATTATATCCAGCTTTGCCTTTACTATATTTC
>ERZ859980.1221-NODE-1221-length-10898-cov-4.284608_pt1 | contig 10898 bp, 10 predicted proteins | sample MGYA00509984_ERZ859980 | MGnify/ENA primary metagenome ERZ859980 (study PRJEB30046, sample SAMN00715173) | human gut metagenome | study: EMG produced TPA metagenomics assembly of the A metagenome-wide association study of gut microbiota in type 2... | reverse complement strand
ATGTACAAAACTCTTGCTCAAAAGCTGAATATGTCAGTGAGAAAAGTCATTGAAAGATACCGCAAGGACAATCTCTTTGCAGTGCCTTTTGTAAACAAGGGAGGAGAAACCAAGTACAGGGTATTCTATAATGAGGGATATGCCCGCAAAACGGATTGTGAAACAGCCCCAAGTGACAATCTGCCGTACATGTTCAAAACGCCATCGCTGAGTCTGATAGAAAGGCTTACAACAAAAACGTGCGAACTATGTGGCAAGCACGGAGAAGTGGTAATGCACCATGTCCGCACACTCAAAGAGTTAAAAGGTAAAAATGACTGGGAACGCAAAATGCTCTACATGCACAGAAAGACTTTGGTTGTATGTGCGGAGTGTAACGCAAAAATCCAGAGATGTGTCAAGTAAGATGATGTTACAGATGGAGAGCCGTATACATGGAGACGTGTAAGTACGGTTCGGGGGCAGGTAAGCGAAAACCTACCGCTGTAAAGCGGAAAGGCGTTGTTTGCCGAGCCTACAGGATATCGGGAACGGAAAGCAGAATTCTGCCAATAAGAAGCTTTTGGATGAGGTGTTGAGGAAGCGTTCCTCTGTACAAGAGGTCACCTCTGTACAAGAGTGAGAACTCACAGAAATCGGAATAGAGCACTATAACAGCCGCGAAGATATGCAGATTAAATAAAATAAGCAAAAAAGAATCGCCTTTTTTTCAAGGCAGAAATATCTGTTCCAAGCCTTTTCCGAAAGGGATACATGCGGCAACTGTTGATTCTCAATATATTGAAAATTATTGTACCTCTTGTACAGAGGTGGTATAAAAAGGCTATATCCTTATTGATAACCGCATTTTCCTGCCGTATATCCACAAGGCGGGGAGAAGGGGTTGTCTATCTTTTTTTAGCCTAAGTCCGATACATATTTTCTTGCATGGTTCTGCCCGTAGCGGGAGTTTTCCCGGTTGCGGACGGCAGTGGCTGTGCCCCGATTTTTCCTTGATTTTCTTCTTTATTTCATGTATTGTTTACGGTTTTATTTTTCTATTCATGTCATCATAGCGTATTCGCCGGACTTATAAGGTTCGCGTATTCCGCGGCCTGATAACGTTGCATATCCTTTCCGTTGCAATACAGTTTTTTCGTATCGGACTTACATTTTTCCATCATGTGGATTTTAACTGTATTTAACAAGGAAAGTTATACAAAAACTATTCTGTATAAGCTTAATCCCTACTATCCTGATAGTTCTTTTTGCTCCCATACTGTTCGAGCTGTTTTTTGGAACGGATTGGGTGCAAGCCGGTGTTTTTGCCCGTATTCTGGCTATTTATTTAATTACTCAATTTGTTTACAGTCCTATCAGCGAGGGATTGTTCAATATTCTGAAAAGGCAGTCTATCGTATTATGTCTAAAAATAATTCGCATTTTAATTATCAGTATGGCTTTTGGAGCGTGCTATTATTGGGAACTTTCTCCTATTGCGACTCTTTTACTTTATAGTATAGGAATGGCTGCTAATTATGTTGTAGCTACGTTGGTGATAATAAATGCGGTAAAATATCAAAAATGAATATGCAATGAAAATAGTAACGGTGATAGGGGCAAGGCCCCAATTTGTGAAAGCAGCAGTTGTAAGTAGAGAAATATCCAAGTATGATAATATTAAAGAATGTATCATTCACACAGGGCAGCATTTTGATAAAAATATGAGTACTGTTTTTTTTGAAGAGATGCAAATTCCTTTGCCTGATTATAATCTGAATATCAACGGACTTTCCCACGGTGCTATGACCGGACAAATGTTAGAAGGAATAGAATCGATTCTTTTCAAAGAGAAACCGGATTGGGTTTTGGTATATGGTGATACGAATTCAACATTGGCAGGGGCATTGGCTGCAAGAAAAAATCATATAAAAGTAGCCCATGTGGAAGCCGGATTGCGCTCATATAACATGGACATGCCCGAAGAGATAAATCGTATACTTACAGACCGTATTTCAGATGTGTTATTTTGCCCAACGGATACCGCCATTAAAAATTTATGGAAAGAAGGCTTTAAGAATCTTGACTGCGAGATTTTAAAAAGTGGAGATGTTATGAAAGATGCTATGTCTTTTTATATGAATAAAGCATCTAAACCGGAATACGAAATTCCAGAACACTTTATACTTTGCACCGTGCATAGAGCGGAGAATACAGACAACGAGGAACGAATGACTTCGATTATTGAGGCTTTAGAGGTTATTTCCTCTAAATATAGCCCAGTTGTAGTTCCGTTACATCCACGAACGGAAAAAAAATTGCTAAAGAGAAATTACGATTTCAAGACAAGTAAGATACATTTTATAAAGCCTGTTGGGTATTTTGAGATGATTTGGCTAATTAAACATTGTAATTTTGTAATGACAGATAGTGGCGGGTTGCAAAAAGAGGCATATTTTGCAAATAAATATTGCATTACTATGCGTATGGAGACAGAGTGGGAAGAACTGGTAAAGAGAGGATATAATTTTATTTCCGGCTATGAACAAAATAAAATTATTGACTTTGCAAGAAAAATATCTTCAATGCCGTCTTTTACATTCCAAGACGAACTGTATGGCAATGGAAATGCAAGCTCCATTATTATCAAAAAACTATCTTGTAATATTTGATGAAATGAATATTCTGAATTTATCTTCTTTATCATTATGGGATTTGGGTAAAGGAAAAGGAAGAGTTTCTACCTATCTTCCTATAAAAGGGTTTGTAGATAGAGGACATAATGTATATTATATAACAAACCATGTATCTCAACAAGCTGGATGTTTTGATGGAATAACGGTCATAAAGGCAAAAACTATTCTTACAAATAAGCGACAGTTTTTAGATATCATAGTATATCCTTTTACATTATTATGCTTTCTTTATGTCAGTATAAAAATTTGTAGGAAACACAAACCTGACGTTATTTATTCACATACAGCACACCTTTCATTACCAGCTTTTATCTTATCTAAAATATTTAGAGCCAAATATGTATTAAGGCTTTATGGAGTATCTCATGTAAAATCAATGCGTTTTAAGGTTTCATATTTGTTTTTATATATGGCTTTTTCTTTAAAATCAGATATGTATATTTTGACAAATGACGGTACAGAAGCTGATAAAGTCGCTTTATCATTTGGTATTCCACAAGAAAAAATATATTTCTTAAAAAATGGAATAAATAAAGAATGGAGTACATATCCAATTAATTCAAATTTAAAAAAACAATTTGCCCCTAATGAAGAAAAGATTTTATTATCTGTATCAAGGCTTGCCAATTGGAAACAAGTAGATTGGATAATTAATGTTTTTGCAAAGTTATTAAAGATTGATACTAATGTACGATTGATAATCGTTGGAGAAGGACCTGAAAAGAAATATCTAAAACAATTATCAATAGATTTAAAGATTGATGATTATGTTTCATTCGTAGGTTCGCAGTTACAAGCAAACATCTTTAATTATATGAATATGGCAGATGTTTTTGTCAGTATGAATGCATTAAGTAGTTTGAGTAATCCTGTATTTGAGGCCATGATTTGTGGATTACCAGTGATAGCACTTAATAGAGGAACAACATCTGAATTAATAAAAAATGGTGAGAATGGTATCCTTATTGATGATGAACAGTTAGGTGAATTGCCTCGAATAATAAACAATCTTCTCGAAAACAATGAAGAACGGAAAAGAATCGCAGAAAATGGTCGGAAAACGATTTTAGAACAGTGGCCAAGTTGGGAGGAGCGCGTAAAAAAAGAGATCGATTTGATAGAGAATTTAGTTGACAATAAGGTTTAGGTATGAATTGGATTAGATTTGCATCTGTCAATTTAGGATTATTACTCTTTTTTGCCTTGAATCCTTATCCGAGGTGGTTTATGCCGGAAGGGTTGTTTCAGATTGTCTTCCTTTTTACTACAACAATATCCGTTATAGAATTACGCCGTAATATCAGAAAAGGGTTAGTGATTGACAAATATCGTATCAGAATATGTATTGTAGCAATTGCGTATTTATTATTTTTTACAACACCGGTTATACATGATTTTAGAATAGGACATTTTACGTATTTCCTGATATTCATACAGATTATTTTTTTCAATGATATAATCTTTTACAATTCATATAAGTTTCTGAAAAAGCTATTTGTAATCATTTCTATTTTTTCTATTGTTTTTTGGATTCTTAATGCTGTTGGCGTTCCTCTAATTTATTACAAATGTACCCCTGCTTTTAGAGCAGAAAGTATATTGGATAATTATCGGATTTATGGGCCTGTTTTAAGTTTGTATAGAGGAAATATGCCCATTGGTGGAGGACTTGAACGAATATGTGGTGTCTTTGCCGAACCCGGGCATTTTGGAATTTATTTAGGATTAATGCTTGCTATTGAAAAATTTAATTTTTACGAGAAAAGGAATTTGTTACTTCTGATAACCGGATTCCTTACATTTTCAACAGCCTTTTATGGTATATTCTGTTTGGGTGTCTTGTATAAGCTTCTTAAGTATAAAAGGATTACAACAGACATAATACGGATAGTGGCGGTACTGTTCTTCACTGCCATAACTCTGTTATTTTTCAGCGACCGCTTTGTCGAAACCATTTATGGCAGAGTCGTTGAAAATAAAAGAGAGGAAGTATCTGGTGTGGTTGATTTGCTTGATAATAGAGTCCCGGATTCCCATATCACCAAGTTTGAGAGTTTTATTCACTCTCATGATGCTTTGGTGGGATTTGGATACGATAATGACGAAATGGTAGGAACAAACTGGAGAGGGGTAGTCTACCGGTTCGGGATAATAGGAACCGTCATTATGTTGCTACTGATTTTTTCAATTGCCCGAAAAGGTAGCATGAAGTATGGATTCTTATTGGCCGCAATAGCGCTGTTGATTGTTGCCCACAGGGCTTACCTTATGTTTTCTCCCGCTATATACATGATGTTGTTGACAGGAATATATGTGAATCGCACAAAAGAAACCATTACGTCTATATCATTATTTCTCACAAACAAGACCATAAAAAATGAAAATACTAATCGTTGCAAGCTATAATTGCGGTGAATATTCTCCTTTTGTATTGGAACAGGCAGAGTCTACGAATGAATTGAATATACAGATAGACTACTTCCCTGTGATAGGGAAAGGTTTTAGAGGATATTTGAGCAATAGAAAAAAACTCTTGAAAAAAATAGGGGAGTATCGTCCAGATGTAATTCATGCACATTATGGGTTATCCGGATTATTAGCTAATTTACAACGAGGCGTACCGGTTGTCACAACCTTTCATGGCAGTGATATTCACTCCGGAGGTATTTTGCTCTTACTGTCTAAGATTTGTATGCGCCTTTCTGCTTTTAATATATTTGTGAGCAGGCGTATTTATGAAACAGCGAAGTATAAAAAAAGTAATTATGTAATACTGCCATGTGGAACAGATACACATACATTTTTTGAACTTCCTAAAGATGAAGCACGTAATGCTTTAGGTTGGGAACAAGGCGGGAAATATGTATTATTTGCTGGTGCGTTCGAAAATAAAGTGAAAAATTACACATTGGCACAAAAGGCCGTTGCTTTGGCGAATGGATGTCAGTTGATAGAATTGAAAGGTTATAACAGAACTCAGGTAAACCTGTTGATGAATGCTTGTGACTGCCTCTTGATGACTTCCGAAAGAGAAGCATCGCCTATGGTCATAAAAGAGGCGATGTTATGCGGTTGCCCGATTGTAAGCGTGGATGTAGGGGATGTTAAAGATATGATTTCAGGTACCGACGGTTGCTTTATTGCATGTAGAGAACCGGCAGATATTGCTGATAAACTGTTACGTATATTCGAATTGAGGGAAAGAACTGACGGTAGAAATCGTATTATTCAATCGGGACTGGATTTATCTGATATAGCTCGGCGTATCCAGACTGTTTATGAGGACGTTTGCAAAAGATTTCCCTATCATGAATAATAACAAACGTTATTTTATTTCAAATAACGTATAAACGTATTAGTTATGAAGATAAGATACATGCTATGTCTTTTATTTTATTATGGATTTGCAAAACATCTGCCTAAATCGACTATACCCTTTGTAGGAACCATTGCGAAAAGAATGCGTGGAGCAATATGCCGCCATATATTGGGGTGTTGCGGCAGTGGCAATAATATTGAGCAAGGCGCGTATATCGGGAATGGAAAAGACGTCCGGATAGGAAATAATGTAGGGCTTGGCAGGAATTTCAAGGTGCTTATGCGAATGCTTACTATTGGTGATAATGTGATGATGGGAGAAGATGTTCTCTTTTTAGGAGGAGGCCATCGGCATAGCCGTACAGATGTTCCCATGAATAAACAAGGTTCGGAAGGTAAAACTCCTTTATACATAGAAAGTGATGTGTGGATTGGTGCACGGGTTACGGTGTTGCCCGGTTGCAGACATATAGGACGTGGCGCGATTATCGGTGCTTGTGCCGTGGTAACCAAGGATGTACCGGATTTTGCTGTTGTAGCCGGTAATCCGGCTAAAGTGATGAAATACAGGCAATGAAAAGTACGTTTTTATAGATGTACAGTATATTAAATGGATACGGTTCAATGTGAGCCGAAAAGAGGGTCTTGAAAGGAGTTTTGAGCCAAGTACCGTGATTTTCCGCAATATTTAACATACATAGAACAGATGATATTTGTAAGTGAAAGAATAGATGTAACAGCTTGGGAAGAGCTGATTGCACAGTCTTCGACAGCCAATTTTTTCCAGACAAAGGAATGTTATGATTTTTATTCGGGTTTGTCTTTTTTGGAAGCTTTTGTATTTGGGGTTACCGAGAACGGATGTTTGAAAGGAATAGTGGTTGGCTATATACAAAAGGATGGAGGAAAACTAAAACAATATTTCTCGCGAAGAGCAATTGTGACAGGTGGAGCCTTGCTGGCAGATGATATCAGTGACAAAGCTTTGTCCGCACTTTTGACCTATTGCAGGAATAAATTGAATAAGAAAGCAATTTATATAGAGTTCCGTAATTTTAAAGATTACAGTTTGTATAGAGATGTGTTTCGTGAGAATGATTTTGAGTATATACCTCATTTGAATTTTCATATAGATTGCAGCAGCGAAGAAGTTATACAAAAGAATTTGCACAGTAGTAAAAAACGCGACATAAAAGCCGGTTTTAGAAAGGGCGCAATATTAGTGGACTCTCCGTCTTTGGATGAAGTTCGTGAATATTATCGGATTTTAGTCGATTTATATAGAAATAAAGTAAAGACTCCTCTATTTCCATTCGATTTTTTTGAGAAATTATACCAATCGGATTGGGGAAGGATTTTATTGATAAAATATCAAAATCAAATAATAGGTGGAGTGACATGTTCTATCTTAAAAAATAAGACTTTATATCATTGGTTTGTAGCTGGTTTGGATGAACGTTTTAAGTCAATACGCCCTTCCACATTGGCTACATGGGCTGCTATAGACCGAACTTTAAAGGAGCGGATTCCTATATCCGACATGATGGGGGCAGGAAAAGCCGATGAGAATTATGGAGTACGGGACTTTAAAGCGGCATTCGGCGGAAAGCTGGTAGAGTACGGACGTTTTTTATGCATCTTGAATCCGGTATTATATCATATCGGGAAAATAGGAGTAAAAATTTTAAAAAGAATAAAACAATGAACATTTCGTTTTTTGGATTAGGTTATGTAGGATGTGTAGGCATGGGATGTTTGGCACAGAACGGCCATAAAGTTATCGGGATAGACATTTCTTCCGAAAAGATTAAAAAAATAAACGAGGGGATGCCTACAATTGTAGAGGCAGGTATAGACGAAATAATCAGGGAACAGCATCTGCAAGGAAGAATCAGAGCTACACACGACTACATGGAGGCTGTGAGAGAAAGTGATATTTCTTTCGTGTGCGTAGGTACTCCTTCTACGAATAACGGACATTTGAACTTAAATTATATTTATCAGACCGCCGAAGAGATAGGAGAGGCATTGAAGGAGAAAAACGGTTTTCATATTATCGTCATCAGATCGACCGTATTTCCCGGTACGAATAAAGCAGTGGGTAAGATAATAGAGGATATGTCCGGAAAGACGCGGAATGTGCACTTTGCCGTTGTATCTAATCCGGAGTTCCTGAGAGAGGGAACGGCTGTAAATGATTACATGAATCCGCCACTGACGGTAATAGGTACGGACTGTGAAAAGGCACGGGATATTATGACGGAACTGTATGCACCGATGGGTGCACCCATTGAGACGGTTTCTATAGAAGTGGCGGAAATGATTAAGTATGTAAACAATTCCTATCATGCTCTCAAAGTGACTTTTGCCAATGAAATAGGAAGGGTGTGCAAGGCATACGGCATTGATTCGCACGAAGTGATGCGTATTTTCTGCATGGACAAACAGCTTAATATTTCCCCTTATTATTTTAAACCGGGATTTGCGTATGGCGGCAGTTGCCTGCCTAAAGACCTGAAAGCCCTGAAAACAATGGCGCATGACCTGTATGTGGAAACGCCGGTTCTGAATGCCATAGAAAGCAGCAACCAGCACCACATGGAAAACGCCATTGAGTGGATTCAGGCAGTAGGACATAAGAAAATCGGTGTATTGGGATTGAGTTTCAAGGCAGGAACGGATGATATGAGAAACAGCCCTATTATACATGTGATAGAAGCATTGTATGGTAAGGGGTATGAAATAAGGATATATGACAGAAGTGTTTCTTTGGCACGGCTGATAGGAAAGAATAAAAGCGTGATTGAAGAGAAGTTGCCGCATTTGAACTGTATGTTGCAGGATGATATGGACTCTTTGCTGGATTGGGCGGAAACGATTATCATTAGCAACAATGACGAGATTTTCAAATCGGTAAGGGTCAGAGATGGACAGGCGGTAATTGATTTGGTCAGGATAAAGGAGCTGGAGAAAGAAAATGGTTACAGGGGAATCTGCTGGTAGGAGCAGGAAGAGTGTATGGTTTGATATTTGCCATACTCCGCAATATAATTTCTATAAGAATTTCATCATCCGTCTGGCAGAAGAAGGGCATGTTGTGTATCTCACCGTATTGGACAGAGGGAAAATGCCTTTGATTGTTCGGAAAGAACTGGCTGCGTATCCTGCAATAAAGATTTATGTGATAGGCAGGCACAGACTTGCAAAATGGTCGGCTATCGTAGATGCCAATTTGATACGGATTGTCAAACTGTTTTTATGGTCATTGGATAAGCGGATAGATATAGCTTATTCCAATGCTTTCTTAAGCAGTGTCATAGGTAGAGTGAGAGGCTTTCATTCCTACACTTTTGATGATGACCCGCAGACTTTTGATTTCAGGCCCAAAATATGGTTTTCGAAAATATCTCATTACTGCCTTTACGAACTGCCGCCCGGTTATGTCTTGTCTTCTAAGGTAAAAGTGTTGCCGGCCCTTAAGGAATGGGCATATCTGGCACCGAATGTGTTTACACCCGACAGAATATTCCTGGATAAATATAAACTGCATCCCAAAGAGTATTTCTTTGTGAGGGAGGTGTCGGTAGGTACGGTTAACTATACGGGACAGCATGTGGGTGCTGTTATGGGTATTGCTTCGAAAATACCTCATGGTAGGAAAGTGTTGCTTTCTTTGGAAGATAAATCCACGAAAGAGAGGTATCCTGAAGATTGGATTCTGCTGGAAGAGCCGGTCGAGGGCATCCATTCTCTTATTTATTATAGTTGTGCTTTGATATCTTCGGGAGACAGCATGGCGCGTGAGGCTGCTTTATTGGGAGTGCCGTCGTATTATTTAGGAATCAGATATGATATGCCGGCAAATCGTGCTGCATCAAGGCTGGGAATTTTGCATAACCGGAAAAGCATGGATTTTGAGGAATGGATAGGCCGCTTTAAAGCAAAACAGGATTATGCCGGAGAGCAGGAGAGAGCCAGGGATACCATCAATCATTTATTTATAGATGTAAATGAGTACATGTATTCGTTTGTGGATGAACTTGATAACAGAAAAAGCAATAATGGATTTCACTCTTAAAACTTACCGGTCTCTTTTATCCGCACTGAGGCGGGCAGGTTATACCTTCCGAACATTTGAAGAATTCTTATCAGTTCCTGCTGACGGTAAAGTAGTGATATTGCGGCATGATATCGATAAAAGACCGGAGAATGCCTTACGGTTGGCACAGATAGAACATGCCTCGGGCGTGAAGGCTTCTTACTACATCAGGGTAGTAAAGGGTACTTGGAATGAAGAAATAATAGAACAAATAGTAGCTTTGGGACATGAAATGTCTTATCATTACGAAGACCTGACGATTACCAAAGGCAACTACGAAAAGGCTTTTGAACATTTCAAGGTACATTTGGCCGAAATACGCCGTTTTTATCCGGCCAAGACTGTTTGCATGCACGGAAGTCCGCTCAGCAGGTGGGATAACCGGAAACTGTGGGAGAAATATAATTATAGAGAAGCGGGGATTATCGGAGAACCGTATTTTGATGTGGATTATACGAAAGTACTCTATATCACAGATACGGGGCGGGCATGGAATAAGACAGGTGCGAGTGTAAGGGATAAAGTAGAAGGCGGCTTGGAACTGAAAGTCAAAAATACCCGCCGACTGATTACTTTAATCGGTAATGACGAGCTTCCTGAAAAGCTGATTATCAATACCCATCCGCAACGTTGGTTTGATTTTGGTTGGGGATGGATGAATGAATTTATTTGTCAGCATATAAAGAACGCAGTTAAAAAAGCACTTGTGGCTTTTATGCACTAATCTAAAAAAACAATCGATAAAATAATATGATAAAGAACATGAAGAAGTATGAAGGTGTGTCAAAATGCACCCCTTCTTTCTT
>ERZ859980.1220-NODE-1220-length-10900-cov-1.425081_pt1 | contig 10900 bp, 16 predicted proteins | sample MGYA00509984_ERZ859980 | MGnify/ENA primary metagenome ERZ859980 (study PRJEB30046, sample SAMN00715173) | human gut metagenome | study: EMG produced TPA metagenomics assembly of the A metagenome-wide association study of gut microbiota in type 2... | reverse complement strand
GGGTCGGTTGCAAGATAGACATAATCACTATCTTTGACATCTTTTTTCAGTTCTTTAATAAGAGCTGATTTACCTTTAACAGCAACATAATCAGGTTTAAATCCATTTTCTATATCAACACCTAAGCCATACTGTCCCTTGGTAGATAAATCTCTTATATGTCCTTTACTAGACACTACTTTGTAGTCACTACCTAAATACTTTTCAATAGTTTTACTTTTACTTGGACTTTCGACAATTACTAAATGTTTGGTCATAACACCACTCCTTACTTATACATTTATACAAGCTATAAATATTTTTGTCAATCTTTTTACTCATATGTATCTTAAATAAAATTATTAGTTTTTTCTATTTTTTTATACTTTTTAAAATATCATGTGCTGCTATCACACCAGTAGCAGCTGCAGTTACAATATTTCCAGCCTTACCTGCTCCATCACCAATAAAATATATATCTTCATCTTTTATTTTCATCTTATTATCTGTTTCTATTTCATTAGAAAAGAACTTTATTTCTGGCCCATATAAAAGTGTTTCTCCATTATTTACACCCGGAATAATTTTATCTAAAACCTCTAAACCTTCTAAAATATTCGTTATTATCCTATGCGGTAAGACAAGAGCTAAATCTCCTGCTACATAGTCTTTCAAAGTTGGTTCTACAAAACCTTTTTTTATTCTTTCTTCTGTAGAGCGTCTGCCCCGTTTTAAATCTTTTAGGGTCTGGAGAATAGGCTTTCCTCCACCTAACGTATTAGCAATCTTAGCTATTGCTTCTCCATACTCACGAGTGTTAGTAACTGGTTCAGTTAAATTAACTTTAGAAATAAAAGCAAAATTAGAATTATTACTCTTTACATCTTTTAGAGCATGACCATTAACACAGATATAGCCATAATAGTTTTCTTTGGCTACAAATCCACCTGGATTAGTACAGAAAGTTCTAATTTGATCGTCATAAGTTTTGTTTGAATAAATATAGTCGGATCATAAATAATGGATGTTAGGGACTTTAAAATTTCTTTACGTACTTCTACTCTCACCCCTATTTCAATGCTTTGCGATGTATAGGGAATATTTAGGCTTTCGGCAAGACTTTGAACCCACTTGGCTCCAGTACGTCCAGGAGCAACAATTACTTTTTTAGCAATAAGACTTTTCTCTTCTTTTTTTAGTTTGTAAGAAATTTCATACGTTTCATCTTTTTTTAAGATCTTATCACAATGAATACCTGATAAAGTTTCTACTCCATTTGATTGAAGATATTTGGTAAAATCTTCTATATATTTAGGAAGATGATCACTTCCTAAATGCTTTTGTTTGATAACTAAAAGACTCGCTCCAGATTTCGCTATTTCTTCCTTTATCTTTATAGCTTCATCCATATTAGAGGGATAAATATTACTATCCATATTAAACTTATTAAATACTTTTTCAGTATAATCAATTAATTCTTCAGCTTCGCTTATACTAAGATATTTGTATAAGTCACTCTTGCCAAGACGAGGTATAAAATTTAATTTGCCGTCAGAAAAAGTTCCGGCACCACCATACCCAGATAAAATATTACATGGTTTACAGTTTAGACATTTACCATTATTTTTGGACATTGGGCAAAATCTATTTTCAGCAAATTTTCCTTCATCTAATAGTAGGATGTTTAATTTTTTATTGTGTTCTATTAGTTCGTAGGAAGCAAAAAGACCGGCTGGACCAGCTCCTATTATGATAACATCATATATTTTCTTCATTAACTTCACCTCTATTTCTTAGATAAGTCGCTACTGGAGCATATGACTTTCTATGTTCATTTATGATACCATATTTTTCTATTGCTTCAAGGTGTTCCTTGGTTGGATAACCTTTATTTTTCTTAAAATCATACATGGGATATTTTTTGTCTAAATCATACAGCATATGATCTCTTGTTACTTTAGCTATAACGGATGCTGCTGAGATAGTTATACTTTTTAGGTCTCCTTTAATGATAGATGTTGTTGGTATGCCACATTCTAACGGCATAGCATCAATTAAAATATGTTCTGGTTTTATATTACAGTTTGCAATAGCTTCTTTCATCGCAACTTTAGTGGCTTCATAAATATTTAGTTCATCTATTCTTTTTTCATCAACTATTCCAACGCCGATTCCTAAGGCTTGTTCTTTTATTTTGATATAAAACTCCTCACGCTTTTTCTCACTTAATTTTTTTGAGTCAGTCAAACCATCAAGTTCAAACTCTTCTGGTAAGATTACACAAGCTGCGACCACTGGTCCAACTAAGGGCCCACGTCCAACTTCATCAACACCCGCTATTAAATTGATTCCTTGCTTTTTTAGTTTTCTTTCATAACGATAATTATCTAATTTACATAAATATAAGTCGATATCTTTAATTAATTTTTTATCTTCTTTTCGATTAAACAAGAGTTTATATGAAAGACATCCTTCTAAATCCATAACTTTTATTTTTTCTATTTCTATTATATTTTTTGGATCATAATAAGTATAATTTAGTGTATAATTTTCGCTAAATTTATAGGGGTTAAAATTTTTATCAATGTTTTCTTCCCAATCTATTTTATCTAATAGTCTTTAGGACAAGTTAGCGATACTTCACCTGTTTCTTCTATAAAATCTTGAAGTACTAAACTAGCATTATCTATTACTATTATTTTATTTAAATCTAATTTTTCCGCCTTTATTTTTTTTATAAGTTCTGTCTTTATCATGTTATCACCATTTTTAGTATAGCGCTTCAAATTGCTTTTGAGCAAGAAAAAACTGATAATATTATTTATCAGTTAATCTATCAAATGTTATTTTTCCAAAATGCCCATTCTTTAAATCTTGAATGATAATATTGTTAACTTTATCATAATCAACTAATCCTCCTCGTTTTAGGGCACCTCTTTTTTTACCAATAGATCATACTCTTCCATTAGGTCATCACTCAGATTTTTTATTTGATATCTTTCATATAATCTATCTGGATATAATTCACCTAGTTTTTTTAGAATAAATGAACTGATATCAAAACTGTCTAGCACCTCTTCTTTTATTGATGATAATGCCGCTAATACATGGGCTTCTTCTTGATTTTCTAATTTAGGCCACAAGATTCCTGGTGAATCTAATAATTCTATATCTTTTGATACTCTGATCCAAGAAAGTTCTTTTGTAAATCCAGGTTTATTACCGACTCCAGCCTTGTTTTTACCTACAAGTTTGTTTATCAGAGTACTTTTTCCAGCATTTGGTACTCCTATTACTAAAACTCTAGTTTTTCTTTCTAAGAGACCTTTCTCTTTTCTTTTTAGGATTTCGTCTTGCATTAGATTTTTTGTTTCATTAATAATTGCTGATACGTTCTTACCCGAAATTAAGTCTACGGGTATGACTTTATAACCTTTTTGCTCATAATATTTTATAAATTCGGCTGTTACTTCTTCATCACATAAATCATATTTAGTCATAATTAAGATTCGTTTTTTATTTTTAATTAACTCATCTATATCATCTATCTTTGATGATAAAGGCATTCTAGCATCAATTACTTCATATACTACATCTATTAAGTTGAGTTTTTCTCTTATTTCACGTTTCGTTTTGGCCATGTGCCTGGATACCAGTTTATGCTTGTCTTATGAAACATCTCTTGGTTATTATTCTTGTCCATCATTTTCACTTCCTTTTACTTTAAAATCACATTATATTTCTTTTAAAATTTCTTCAAATTTTGTATATCCAGTTTCTGAATTAATGTGCCCTCCATTTTTTATTATATATTGTTTATTTGTTATTTTATCTGCAAATTCTTTTTCTACTTCGAATTTAACATATGGATCATTGTCAGAATAATAACATACAATATCCTCACAATATTTTTTTACATCCTCTAGATTATCAATAAACATTGGTTCATTAACAGCATCGAAATCTTTATCTATTCCTAAATAATTATTAAATCCACATACAAATATTAATTTCTTAACTTTTATTTTATTTGTAATAAGATATTTACATACGAAAACAGGTGCTATACTATGAGCAATTATTATTGTATTCTCATCTATTTTCAAATTTTTAAATTCTTTAGACCAATTATCAAAATTTTGATTGCCAACACCAACTGGCATTTGTGGAACAACAACTTCTTTGTTTCGATTTTCTAATTGTTCTTTTATCCAAGGAAACCAATTTCCATCTTTTGAACCAAAACTACCATGTAATACAATATAATTTTTCATTAATATACCTTCTTTCTTCATGATCAATTATAACATATCTTCATTCTTATTTATAATCAATGCTAATTGTTTTATCATCATTTATATAAATAGTCTTTACTCTTTCGTAGAGATAACTTCTTGTTATTTGATTTAGTTTTAATTTTTCTAATATCATTCCTTCAAGTTTTGTTTTTTCTATTGAATGACTTGTACACTTTTTATTAAAATAATTAGTACAATAATAATATGATTTATTCTTCCCTTTTTTCAAATGCATTTGTCCTTTACAATCGCTACATTTTAGAAATCCAGACAATGGATCAAGATTCCCTTTTCTATTTGTTCTAACAGCGCAATTATTTAAGATATCTTGAACTTTATCAAATTTTTCTTTACTAATAATTGTTTCATGATGATTTTCAGTAACAATCCAATTTTCTTTATCTATATTTATTTTCTTATCAACTCTGTAATTTAATTTTCTTTTCTTACCTTGAAATAATGTTCCTGTATAGTTTTCGTTTCTTAATATTGAATTTACCATCTCAGAATTCCATTTTTTCATTAAAGTAATATCTTTATTTGTGTTAATTTTTAAGTACTCACTGGGAGTTAATATATCATTATCATTTAAAAAGTCAGCAACTTCTCTTCTACTTTTACCATCAAGTATCATATCAATATTTTTCTAATTATATGTGATACATTTTTGTCAATTAAAAATTTATGTTTATCTTTTGGATCTTTAATATATCCATAAGGTGCTAATTTACCAACAAACTCACCATTATGTTTCTTAACAATTAAAGAACTTCTTACTTTCTTTGATATATCTTTTGCATACATATCATTAAACAAATTCTTTAATGGAACATAATCACTGCCATAGTAATCTAATGAATCCATTTCATAATTTTCATCTACTGAAATTACAGATACTCCCATAGCTGGAAATACTACTTCTACAAAATTACTAGTTTCAATATAATTCCTACCAAGTCTTGATAAATCTTTTATAATTATTACATCTATTTTCTTATTTTTTATATCTTCTAACATTCTTTGAAATTCTGGTCTATCAAAATTAGTACCCGAACAACCATCATCTATATAATAATCAATTAATTTATACTCTTATGTTCTTTTAAATAATTATCTATAATTATTTTTTGATTAGTTATGCTATTTGATTCTTTTTCATTACTATATTCTTCTTTTGATAAACGAAGATACGCTGCTACCTTATATGTCATCTTAATATTACAACTTTCTATAAAATTTCACGAAGAAGATTTGGTTCTTCTTTTTTTATTTCATTTTCAATTATCCATTTTATATCTTCTATCGATTTATCAATATTAAATATGCCATTACCTACTGGATAATAAACAGGATAAACTTTATATTCGTTTTTATTAATTTGTATTTTGTGACATTTTTTTCTATTTTCAGATACAGATATCTTTTTATTTAAAATAATAGAACTAACTTGGTTTCCAAAAGTAATAATTATTTTTGGTTTAATTATGTTTATTTCTTTGAATAATAAATCAAGATATTTTTTCAACACTTCATCAGGCAATGGTCTTGCATCTATTTGTGTACATTTACCTAAATTAGTAATGAACAATTTATTTTTTTCAATTTCTTCGTAAACATAGTTGCAAAACTCATAATCCCATTCTTTTGGTTTCTTTTCTTGAATTTTGTTAAATGTTTCTTCACTTAATAAATCAACTTTATAGAACAACTTCCATATGTTTTTAGTTCCTAACCATGGAGACTTTCTACCTTTCCAAGATTTATCACTGGCAATATTTTTTCCAGTAGGATTCATAAAAACAAAACATATATCAGGATTTTTTTCACATCCACCATTATATATAGAATCTAATTCCTTAGCACCATATTTAACTTGTAATTCGTCATAATCTTTTCTTAAATCTTCTATCTTCAAAAATATTCACCTTCTTATAAAAAAGTTTATTTAAGTAGTTCTTACCCAATTTTTCTTATAATTTTTGTTAATTTTTTATTAAAAAATGTAAAAAGGAATTTAATTAAAAGCCTTATAAAATAAGAGTTTTAAAGAGAGTTTATATAAGTCGTTCTTTACCAGTTGATATCGTTTTTTCTAACCCCCATTATTTTCATTTTTTTCCATAATTTTCACGCCTTTCATGTTTTATAAATAAAACTTATTCATGAATAATTATATCATATTATTTATTTTTAAGATACCTAAGTGTATTTTCATATTCACTTTTAAATTTCAAATTAATATTAACTGATTTATCATTATTAACATAAATATTATCAATAAAGCAATCAACAACATTTCTATCAATTTCTTTAATAACACCTGTTTTTTTAAACTGTTTCATCCATTCAAGATTATAAGAATTAATCTTAATTTTTAAAAGTTCTTCTTTTTCTATATTCAGTTGATTAATTTGCAACATATATTTTTCCTTAAAATCAGTATAATCTGATTGTGAAATATAATTCTGTTCATAATCTCTTAAAAGTTCCTGAATTAAGTTTTTATACTTTTTCAATTGTACATCTATTTCATTTTCAACTATTTTTAAAAAAATTACCACATAAAATTATATGATAATTTTAACTTTACTTAATTATTTTTGTCATCTTTTTTTAGTGTTTCCGTTGTAATATATGCAGTTATAGGTATAACTATAATACAGCCTACTGCACTAAATAATATTTTAATCATTTCTGAAACAAACGTCTTTGCATTTACAATTTCTAAAAACGAATAATCTCCTTTATAAAACCAAATCAATAATGTCATGAATTCACCTAAAAAAGCAAACATTAAGGTGTTATTCGTCGTACATAATATATCTTTCCCTATATTCATTCCTGATAAAAATAAATCTTTTTTTGATAAATTTTTATTATTATCATACACTTCATATAAGGCAGATGAAATTGCTATTGAAGAATCAACCGTTGCTCCAATTAAACTAATTAATATCATAGAAATTGCAATGTTAGTAAAATCTATTTTTACATCATAAGAAAACATATTTATCTCTTCATACGATTCATATCCAAAACCAGCGATTCTTGATATTTTCGTTACAAAAAATATGAGAAAAGATAATATAATTAGAACGATAATAACTGATTTCAAACTAGATTCTGTTTTTACGTTTCTTTCATTTACATAATATAGTATTATATAACTTATTATAAAACAGCCTATTAAAGAACATATTATAGGGTTTAATCCAATAGCAATTAAGTAAAAAATAATCATTAAAATAATGAAATTAAATAATATAGATAAAAATAATTTTATTCCTCTTTTTATATCAATATAAATCATTAATAAAAATAATAAAATAATTAATATTATATTCATTTTGCACCTCTTTTCATCAATTTAATTGATGTATGTGCTGACACTGGAATGGTTAAAACAATACCAATACTACCAATTAAGAATCTTGTTAATTCTAATGTAAAATTACTTGAAATATAATTATACATTGAAAATCCATTACGTAATGCTAACACAAAAATAGGAAGCCCTGAACATAAATAAGTAAAAAACAAAACATTACTCATCGTACTCATTATATCTTTTCCTATTTCTCTAGCAGATTTTTTCAAATTTTTAACAGATATATTATTATCTTTTTGAATAAGTTCTGATATAGAAGAAGAAATTGTAATCGCACATCCATTATTGCCCCTGTAGATCCGATTAATAGTTCTGGCAATATAATATCTTCAATAGGAACAGTCAAAAATGATAATTCATTGAAATTTATTCCTTTATAACCAGCAAAATTTACAATAATCACAATTGTAATGAGCATTACTAATGTTGATATAATTACAGAAATGATTGCCGATAATGTTTTCCTGTTAAATCCACTTGCTAATATTAAAGAAATAATAGAAAAAACAATCATTTCTATTACACATAAAAATAATAAATTAATACCTTTAAAATATAAGGATAAACCAATATAAAAAATTACTAAATTCAAAATAACACTTAATACAGATAACAGTCCTTTATAAGAGCCAACTATATAAAGTAAATTTAAAAATATGACAATCATTAAAGTTAGATAGGAATCTCTTTTTAATTCAATACCACTTGCATCTATTATTATTTTGTCATTAATTTTATATTTATCTGTAATAACAGATGAATAAGATTCATCGTATAAGATGGTTTTTTCTTTTCCTTTCTGGTTACCATTGGTTATTAATCCAGTTATCTTTCTTGTATAGTATTTTTCTTCTAATCCTAATGAATTTTGAGATGTATCTTCGCTAATCGTATCAATTTTTGTTATTTTAATAATTTGCTTAGAATATAAGAAATCATCATTATAAACAAAAATTAAAGAAATTATAGATACTATAAATATAACAATAAAAATTATTTTTTTTGCATTAAACATTTTATCACATCCAACAAATATTATATCACAACTATTAAATCTTAATATTTAATTAAATGAATATTCACGTTTTATAAATTATAATAATTACATATTTTTTACATCTAAATAGCATAAAACTCTAAAATTCTATTTTGAATGTTGTAATGAGCAGACAACCCTCAAAAAAAGTTGCAATTTTTTTGATTTTTTTGCTTTTTTCATATATTTTTAATTTTTTTCTAAATAATAATAAATTATCAAATTCGTTTTTTTCCCTTATTATAAGGGCTTAAAAGTGTCTGTAGTTATAGAATACCACGAAGTACAACCCCTGTAACAGGAATTAATCCTGTTACAACCATTAAATTTAAAAGTGCTTGAAATGATAGTCCAAATACAATACCAAATGCTAAAAACTTTACAAATGGTTCTTTTATATTTTTAGCTATTTTAAGTCCTCTAATTATTATTATTAAAAATAATGTTGATACAATTACAACTCCCATAAAGCCAAATTCTTCACTTATTATTGAAAATATAAAATCTGTTTGTGGTTCTGGAAGATAAAAATGTTTTTGTCTTGAATTTAAAAATCCATATCCAAAAAGTCCACCTGGTCCTATTGCATATAAACTTTGAATAATTTGAAACCCACTTCCTAATGGATCCATCCATGGATTTAGAAATGAGAGTATTCTTTTTAATCTATAAGGTGCTACTACTATAAGTCCCGTTATTCCAATAAGTCCTATTAAAAATAAATAGATAAAAAATTTTAAATTAACTCCGCCTACAAATAATAGACCAATTATAGTAACTAAAATAATAAATCCTGTTCCAAAATCTGGTTGTAACATAATAAGTGCAAATACAAATAAAGTAATAAATAATATTGGAAATACACCCTTTTTTATATTTTTTAGATTTTTATTATTATTGCATAAATATTTAGATGTAAATATTATTAAAGAAAGTTTTGCAGCTTCACTAGGTTGTATTCCAAATGATCCTATTCCAAACCAACTTCTACTTCCGTTTCTTACTGTTCCAATACCTGGTATCGCTACTAATATTAATAAAATTATTGCTATTATAAACAGTAGATTAGATTTTTCATAATATATTTTATAATCTATTTTGCTTACTATTATCATTAAAATAATACCTATTATTAAAAATTAACTTTGATTTTTTACAAATTTAAAAGGATCATTAAATTTATATTCTGCCCAAACATACGATGATGAATAAACCATTATAACACCAAATATACTTATAGTTATAATAGCTATTAAAAGTAATATATCAATTTCTTTTTTTTCATAACCATACTCCATATATAATAGATAACATAGATCCTATTAAACCTACTATCCAAAATAATTTAACAATATCTTTTTCATTCCAACCTAATTTTTCAAAGGTATGATGTATTGGTGTCATTGGAAAAAGTCTTTTTTTAGTTAATTTATAATAGTACCTTTGAATTAAACATGTAAGTGTTTCTATAACAAATACAATTCCTATTAATATTAAAAGTAACTCATGTCTTGATAAAATAGCAATCGTACCTAATGTTGCTCCAAGTGCTAATGAGCCTGTATCACCCATAAATATTTTAGCTGGATTGGCATTAAAAACTAAAAATCCTAATATTCCGCCAACTAGTATAAAACAAAATAAAGCAATTTCTTCATATCCTTCTTTTCTAACTTTTGTTAATCCTGCAATAGAATAATCCCAGTTTGGAGGAAGACTTAACATAAAAGTTAGTAGTCCTAATGCTCTATTACTTAGATTTTTATCTCTAATAAATCCATTACTTAATACAGTAAATCCTTCATTCTTATGGATTTGTACTTGTCTTTCATGTTCGTACATATGCATCTTCCTTTCATCAAAATTTATTGCATAAAAAAACATCATATTGATGTTCCTATGACTCAGGGTTTAGGTTGTGATATCACCTGCTAACTTCTAACCACAAAATAACATGTTTTTTATCCTTTTTTCTGATTTTTTGCCATTTTTTGCTCATTTTCAAGAAAAACGTGCAAGATCTAAAGCTCTGAAAGCCCTTATTCTATAAGGCTTTTAGGAAAAGTTTAGATAAAACGATATCAAGCAGTTAAGAACGACTTTATGAAAATTTTCGTTCTGATTCGAATTTTCTCTTTTTTCTTTTCTTATTTTTCTTTTTTGATACATATCCATATTTTTCACTTTCTTTTAATTATT
>ERZ859980.1217-NODE-1217-length-10910-cov-1.634362_pt1 | contig 10910 bp, 10 predicted proteins | sample MGYA00509984_ERZ859980 | MGnify/ENA primary metagenome ERZ859980 (study PRJEB30046, sample SAMN00715173) | human gut metagenome | study: EMG produced TPA metagenomics assembly of the A metagenome-wide association study of gut microbiota in type 2... | reverse complement strand
TTATCTTAACAGCCTCTAACCTTTTTGTTCTAAGTGTTTCTGGAGGTATAATTTTAGTTTCTTATGTATGCAAATGGGGGAAATTTAGAACAAATCTTATGGAATATTTGCTTAAAATGCTTTTTTTTGCGAATATTGCATCAAATCTTAAAGTTGAATCTATGCACTTGGCACACCGTAACTGCGAATATATTCTTGGAGTAATATATCTTTTTGTTTTTCCTGTTTTGCTTTGGGCTGATAATAAGGTGAATACTTATCATTTTAAATCCATTTCCACTTCGGTGAACTTCCCTACCAATGAAGTCAGGAAGTTATTTCAGGATAGCCAGGGGTATATATGGATTTCGACCTACAATGGTCTCTTGCGTTACGATGGTTATTCTATTGTTGTATATAAACCCGATGGAGTGAATCATGGACGTTCCATTGATAGTTTTGTGAATATGGTGGCCGAAGACAAGGAGAATAATTTGTGGATAGGTACGCACAATGGATTATACGTGTTGCATAAAGAAACGGATGAGATAGAGAAAATAATCAGTCCTTTGTTACAGGTAAGCAATGTAGAAAGTATCCTTTATGCAAGTAACGGAGATTTATGGGTGGGAAGCAACAAGGGATTGTTTCGCAGAAAAGCCGGCAGCCGTACTTTCGATTGTGAAAAAAACATGGATATAAAGTCTGTTGTCGAAGACCGGAAAGGTCAAATATGGATTGGTACTTGGGAACAGGGGCTGCTGCGTTATAGTCCTCAAGAGGAATTGTATTATACTTACGACGGGATTAACCCTGGTAATTCGGCGCATGTCATATTTCAGGATGAAGCCGGGAATATTTGGATCGGTACCTGGCGGTATGGACTGGTGAAACTCATTAATCCGTATGATCCGGAACATTTCTCATTTAAAACATTCCGGAACATCAAGGGAAATTCTCATTCTCTGTTGGATAATATTATCTACGCCATTGCTCAGGATAAAAATTCCGGAAAGCTCTGGATCGGTTCACGCAGTGGGGTCAGTATTTTAGAAGATGAATCGGGAGACGGGAATTTTACCAATATTGTTCCGGGCAACCTTCAAGGAGATTTACCTTTTAATGAAGTGAACTCTCTGTTGTGCAGTAAAGACGGGCTGATGTGGCTGGGGATGCTGGGAGGAGGTGTTTGTACTGTAAATACAAATAAGTTCCGGTTTAATTATGATTCTTTGGAGGCTTTGCGTGAGCATTGCCCTACCAGCTCTGTCCGCAGTGTCTATCAGGAGGATAATGGGAATCTGTGGATGGGAATCATGGGATTCGGTCTGGTATTTTATGATATGAAACAGCATACCATTGTTCCTTACCGCTCTCATCCTGTATTGAAGAATATGGGATATACATCGACGGTCAATGATATTATTTATCGTAAAAGGACAAATGAATTGTGTTTTGCCACTTGGGATGACGGAGTGTGGTTCTATAATGTCAAAGCCGGGAAAGCACACGTGATAAATACCGTTACCAATCCGGAGCTGAGTGATATTTGTATTTATTCTTTGTTGGAGGATTCGAAAGGGAATCTGTGGTTGGGGACACGTTCGGGAGTGTTTATCTTGGATACGGAATCAAGACTTCATTCTTTGAATGAACTGGTGACTTTGACAAATCAGGCATTGCCCCAAATTTCTATTTTCAAAATGGCGGAAGATCAAGATGGCTTTATCTGGATAGCGACTAGTAATGAAGGGGTATGGCGGATAGATACATCCGGAGAAATATATAAGGTTAAGTTTTATACGCCTTCGGATGGTACATTATCCACTGTCGGGGCGATGAGTGTTTGTGTGGATGGATACAACAGAGTATGGGTGGGGTCGAATGGTAACGGACTCGATTTGTATGACCGGAAGAATGATCGTTTTGTTTCAGTCTTGAATGATTATTTCCGGAATGGAGATGTTGTTTTCAGCATGCTGGAGGATGATAAGCATACTTTATGGCTTACTACCAATGCGGAAATGTATCACATTGATATACCTTTGGACGGTGCTGCACCGAAAATACATACCTATACGGTAGATGATGGTTTGCAAGACCATATGTTTAACCGGAATTCTTGCTTCAAGGGTGCGGATGGGAAACTTTTCTTCGGAGGATTCCGTGGATTGAACAGTTTTTATCCTGATAAAATAGTTCAGGATACTGCCTATTCTCCGGTAGTAATTACAGATATAAAGGTACATAATGTATCGGTACGTACCTATCCTCTTTCCGTCAGAGAGGGGATTGCTGCAAACAGAGCTATTGATTTTATTGATAAAATTGTATTAGGATACCGGGAGAATAATTTCAGTCTTGATTTTTCAATATTGAACTATATCAATCCTGAGTTGAACCGTTATTTATATCGGTTGGAGGGATATGACAAGGAATGGTTGTCCGTTGAGGCTGGACGTCGGTTTGCCTATTATAACAATCTTCCGGCAGGTACTTATACTTTTTGTGTAAAGGGAGCCAATCAGAATGGAATCTGGTCTCCGGATATGAAATGTCTGCGTATAACTATTCTTCCGCCGCCTTGGTTATCGTGGTGGGCTTATTGCCTTTATGTCTTGTTGTTCGTTTCATTGGCATGGTATACTTATCGGATTGTCAGAAACCGTATCCGGATGAAACAGGCCATAGAGATGGGGAAGATAGAACGGCAGAAAATGGAGGAAATCAATCATGCTAAATTACAGTTCTTTACCAATATCACTCATGAGTTGCTGACTCCGCTTTCTATTATATCGCTTCGGTGGATGAACTGAAACAAGAAGTACCGGCAAGTTCGTCGGTTTGTTCTGTGATAGCTGATAATACTGTGCGGTTAATCCGGTTGATTCAGCAAATCTTAGAGTTCAGGAAAGTGGAGAATGGCAAGTTGCGGCTAAAAGTTTCGCATGGAAATGTCAGTATGTTCTTGAAAAAATCAGTGTCGGCTTTCGCTCCTTTGGTTAAAAAGCAGAAATTGTCCATACAATTTGATTTGTCTGAAGAATATTCGGGATATTTTGATGTGGATAAATTGGATAAAGTGGTGTACAATCTGCTTTCCAATGCCGCTAAATATACTCCTGAAGGAGGAACTATTGTGGTGTCGCAGGCTCATGATGAGGAAAGGGGAACTTTTAAATTGAGTGTGAACAATCCCGGCGAGTTGATTCCAAAAGAGAAGTTGGATCATATGTTCGAGAGATTCTATGAAGGGGAGTATCGCAGATTCCATACCATAGGAACGGGTATCGGTTTGTCGCTGACTAAAGATTTGGTATTGTTGCATCATGGAACGATACAGGTGTTTAGCGATAAGGAGGAAGGGAATACTTTTGTGGTTGAAATTCCTATAGGACGCGAGGCTTTTGCTGAAGATGAGGTAGACGAGAATACTGAAAATGTGGACTATGCTGTTTTATCGGCAGATGAAATGGAGAATGTTTCGGAGATTGATATGTTGGAAGAGAAACCGGCAGCATCGACTATTTTGTTAGTGGAGGATAATGAGGAGTTATTGGCTTTGATGGTTCGTCTGTTGCATGGCAAATACCATGTTCTGAAGGCCGCTAATGGAACGGAAGCTTTGGAGATCCTTGCCAAACAGGAAGTGGATTTAATTGTTTCCGATGTTATGATGCCCGAAATGGACGGCATGGAATTGTGCCGTCGGGTGAAGACTCAATTTGAGACCTGCCATATTCCATTGATTTTGTTAACCGCCAAGACTAGTGATGAAGACCGTGTGGAAGGGTATGAGTCTGGAGCCGATGGTTATATCTGTAAACCGCTCCGCCTCTCTGCTTGTTTGCCAAGATAGATAACTTGTTGAAACGGCGCAAACGTATGGGGGTGGATTTTCGTAAGCAGTTGGTCTTTGAAGCTAAAGAATTAAATTACACCTCGATGGACGAAGCTTTTATTCGGAAAGCGGTGGATTGTGTGAATGCCCATTTGAATGATTGTGATTTTGAACATGCACAGTTTATGGCGGAGATGGGTATGGCCCGGACTACACTAGCAGATAAATTGAAACTGTTGACCGGACTTACTCCCTCTGCATTTATCAGCAATGTCCGTTTGCAAGCGGCTTGTCGGCTGATAGACGAGAAAAAGAAAATCCGTATAGCCGATTTGGCGTATGCCGTAGGTTTCAACGACCCTAAATATTTCAGTTCCTGCTTTAAGAAGAAATTCGGACTTTCTCCTACAGAGTATATGATGAAGTATGATGGCTGATTATTACCGAAAATAGGCTCTATAGGGAATAAACAGCCTTTTTCCGGTAATAATTCTCCCTGTTTCTTTTCTGTTCCTCTTACTTTTGCTAGCAAATAAAACGAATTATCTTTATTTGTTAGACCTTTAAAAAAAGTATTATGAACATGAAAACTCTGACAGAAACCAGTACATTCCGGGTACTGAGCCTATTGCTGTGTCTCTGCTTCTTCATTCCTGCGATGAATGTGAGCGCTTCCAGTCTGCAAGCAGACAAGTTTAAAGTTTCCGGTATTGTAAAAGATGCCACAGGCGAACCGGTCATCGGTGCCAGTGTGGTTGAAAAAGGAACAACCAATGGAACGGTGACTGATTTGGATGGTAATTTCAATCTCACGGTGGCTTCTAATTCTACTGTTGTCATTTCTTTTATAGGATATTCCGATCAGGAATTTCGTATTTCGAAAGACAACATGGTGCTGAATGTAAATCTGAAGGAGATACGGAAATGATTGACGAAGTGGTAGTAGTCGGTTATGGCGTGCAGAAGAAGGAAAATCTGACGGGTTCTGTTGCTGCTGTAAATTTCAAGGATGTAGCTTCTATGCCGGTAGCGAATACTGCCAATATGCTTCAGGGTCGTTTGCCGGGTGTTATGTTGACCAACAATGGTGCCCAGGCCGGTCATGACAGTCCCGAAATCCGTATCCGTGGTGTAGGAACTTTTGAACACAATGATCCGATGGTCTTGATCGACGGAGTGGAAAGCTCGGTGAGCCAGATTGCGGAAATCCCTGCTGATGATATTGAAAGTGTTTCCGTATTGAAGGATGCGGCTTCGGCTTCTATTTATGGTGTACGTGCTGCCAACGGGGTTATTCTGGTGACTACCAAACGGGGCGGTGAGCAGAAACCTACCATTACATATTCCGGTAGTATCGCTTTGCAAGAAGCTACCGTACTGCCCGATTATGTGGATTCTTATGAATGGGCGAAGATGTATAACGAATGCTGGCCTTCCAAAGCATACACGGATGAAATGTTACAAAAGTTGCAAAACGGATCAGACCCCGATCATTTTGCCAATACCGATTGGGCTAAGGAAATGTTTCGTACAGCAGCCATGCACCAACACCATTTGTCTGTGAACGGTGGTAGTAAAGCGGTACATTACATGATTTCCACTCAGTATTTCCAGCAGGATGGTATCTTGCGTGAAACGGCCAATCAACGTTTTAATTTCCGTTCCAATCTGGATGCACAATTGGGTATTGTAAAATTAGGTCTGAATCTTTCGGGAAGCCGTCAGAACATTGACGAGCCTACTACCAGTGTTACCGGTGAAGGTTTGATGCGCTACCTTACTTGGTTTACCCGTCCTACTGTTCCTGTGCGTTATTCTAACGGACATTATGGATTTTTGGATGGAAATCCCAATATTTCCCAATCCGTATTCAAAAATCCGATTGAAGCTTTGAATATGGGCTATAAAGATAACAAGCATTATCGTTTTGATGGTAAATTCTTTGGTGAAATTGATATCATAAAAGGATTGAAGTTCCGTTCAAGTCTGGCTTATAAATATTATATGAACGATGTGACTACTTTCAATCCGAAGAATAATATAAGATACGATGCTGAAGGAAATGCGCTGACCACAGTCGGTACCAATAAACTGACAGATTATCATTATCTGGAAACGACTTATATTAATGAAAATATTCTGACCTATGATTTTTCTGTAGGAAAACATTCGTTCAATCTGTTGGCAGGCCATTCTATCCAGGCTACCCGTTGGGACAAGAATGAGGCGTCCAAGCAGGGATTCGCTACCGATAATATTTATGAAATGGATGGAGGTACTATGAATGACCATGTGACCGGATCAGCGGAAGAGAGTTCCTTGCAGTCATTCTTCGGACGCTTGAATTATAATTACGGAGGCCGTTATCTGTTAGAGATGAATGTCCGTCACGATGGTTCGTCACGTATGCCCAAGGCACATCGTTATGCTACCTTCCCTTCATTTTCGGGTGCATGGATCATGACAAATGAGAAATTTATGGAGAATGTGAAGTTCCTCCACTCATTGAAATTGCGTGGTAGCTGGGGTAAATTGGGTAATCAGGAAATTGGTAACTATGCTTATGCGGCTACATTGGCGGCTAGTGGCAGTTACTATTTCGGTGATAGCAAACAGATTGGTATGAAGACTGCCAAGATACCTAATGAGAACATTAAATGGGAAACAACTACTATTACAGACTTTGGTTTTGATGCTGCTTTTTGGGGTGGAAAGATTAATGTCACTTTTGACTGGTATGAGAAAAATACCTCGGATATTTTGATGAAGCTCGCTATGCCGGGTATTTTCCTGGGGTCCTTGGATGCTCCTTATCAGAATGCGGGAAAGGTTCGTAACCGGGGTTGGGAACTGGCTGCTAATTATTTCGATCAGAAAGGTGACTGGGCATGGCAGGCAGGTTTCTCGCTTTCAGGTGTGAAAAATGAGATTACTGATATGAAAGGGGTAGAAGACATTAAGGATAATACGATCAATCGTGAAGGTGAAGCCATCGGTTCTTATTATGGGCTGAAAGCCATCGGTATCTATCGTACCCAGGCAGATTTGGACCGTGTAAATGCGAACGGACAGAAGATTCTGCAAAACAACCAGGAACCGCAATTAGGTGATATCATGTATGAAGATATAGACAATAATGGTAACATAAATGATGCTGACCGTACTATTATCGGAAATCCGTTCCCTAAAATGCAGTATTCTTTTAACTTGGGATTCTCTTATAAAGATTTTGATGTCAATACATTCTGGCAAGGCATTGCAGGTGTATATCGTTATAATTGGGATGAAACTACTATTTCCAACGGTGGAAACAAGACTAGCCGTTGGTTGGACAGATGGTCTGAAAGTAATCCGAATGGAAGCATGCCTCGTTTGGGAGGAACTATTAATAATAACTATTCTTCATTTTGGTTGACAAAAGGTGATTATTTGCGCCTGAAGAATTTGGAAATCGGATATACTTTCAGGCAAAGAGAGTTTTTGACCAAGTTGGGCGTCCAGAGTATCAGACTCTATTTGGCAGGAACTAATTTGCTTACTTTCACTTCCTTGGACGATTATGATCCTGAAAAACTGAGTACAGATTCCCGTAATGATGTACATCCCAATACAAGAACTTATTCATTTGGTGTTAACGTTAAATTTTAAAAGCAACAACTATGAAATCAATTAATAAATTTATAGGGCTGGCTCTGTTGTCAGGAGCTTTGCTGACTTCTTGCTCTGACAGTTTTTTGCAGAGGGACTCATTGACAGAATCTTCATCCAATACATTTTGGCAGACGCCGGATGATGCTTTGATGGCGTTGGCATCTTGTTATGATGCTTTGCAGAGCAATCAGCTTTATAATTCCGACCAATATTCATTGGGCCCTTTATATATGGATTGTATATCAGATAATGGCGGGCATTTTAATTGGAGTGGCTGGATGGAAGGTTATGATATGGCTATGGGAATTCATACCCCAAGTTCTTCTATCATTGGCAGTTATTGGAAAGATTGCTATGAAGTGATCAGTCGTTGTAATGTGCTGATTGCTAATATTGATAGAGTGGATATGGATGCTTCCCAAAAGGCGATTTATCAGGCTGAGGCAAAGACCATACGTGCATTGATGTATATAAACTTGACTATGACGTATCAGGATGTTCCTTTCCTGACCGCCCCTTTGACCATTGACGAGGCTGAATGTGAAAAGACGGACCGTGCGGCTATTGTGGCTCATGTTATGACTGATTTGCAGGATGCGGCTGAAGTACTTCCGCAAAACGCGTCTTCACGGGGACATATCACCAAAGGAGCTGCTCTTTCCTTACTGGGGCGTGTGGCTTTGTATAATGAAAAATGGGATGACGCGATTGCTGCTTATAAGCAGGTGCAAGGTTTGGGATACTCGCTTGATCCGAGTTATGCCAAACTGTTTACTCAAAGTGGAGAAACTTCTCCTGAAATCATTTTTGCAGTCCGTTATGAAGGACCGGGTATGAGTGAAGGTGCTGCTTTTAATGCGCATTGGAATACTCCGCTGGAAGCAATGAATGGTACTATAGATTTGGCGGATGCTTATTATTGCAAAGACGGTAAACCGACTACCGATACGAAGATAGCCGAACTGAACGGTGGGGGTGGCTTGGATGTCAGCAAGCCTAATCCTGCTCATTTTGAGAATCGTGATCCGCGTTTATATAGCACTTTGTTTGTTCCCGGTATGCTTTGGAACGGTAAAGGAGGTATAGATACTTCGGCTTCAAATCCGTATGCCAATGTATATGGCGGAGCTGCCGCTTCTCTGTCTACCGTATATGTTTATAAGTATTTTGATCCTACGGATACTTCTAACTCTTGGGATAATGGACAAGACTTTTATGTGGTGCGTTATGCCGAAGTTTTATTATCTTTAGCGGAGGCGATGGTACAGAAAGGAGGCTATGTTTATAGTGATGTAACTGCTTTGGTTAATGAAGTGCGGCAACGTGCGGATGTGAACATGCCCACCGTAGAGGAAGTGGAAGGTACTTCTCTTTCTAAAGATGAATTGTTGGAAGTCATTAAGCATGAGCGTCGTGTGGAACTGGCTTTTGAAGGTTTGCGTTTGTTTGACCTTTATCGTTGGAAGGAATTGGATAAGGCGGTAGCCAATATAGAGAATGAACGCACTATGTATGGCTTGGCTTATGAAGCACGTAAGTTCAACGGTGAGAGGGATTATGTATGGCCTTTGCCGACTGCCGAACTGGATACTAACAAGAAACTGGTTCAGCACGACTTGTGGAAGTAATGTGGAGTGCAGGTTTTCATCACAGGGTACACGGACTGTCACAAAGAAGTAGGAGGCAAATAACCTTTAAATCAAAAAACTGTGTGAATTTGCGTAATCTGTGGTGAAGCCTGGTTGTTCTGACAACTTCTGGAATAAAATTGATAACTTTTTAAAAGCGGAAGAGAAATGAGAAAAACAATGATCCTTCTTTTATTTTCCTTCCTGTTGGCAGCATGTTCTGATAGTCCAGTGTGCTATTATCTGGATGCTACCGGCGGTGTGATAATAATAGTGGGTTAGCCCCGGATGAAGCATGGAAAAGTCTGGAAAAGCTACGTGGTGTGAAATTACTGCCGGGCAATAAAGTTTTGTTGAAGCGCGGTGAGGTTTTTAATGGCGAACTTGAAATCACCGGACAGGGTATACCCGAAGATCGTATTTATATAGATGCTTATGGTGATGGTGAACGGAAACCTTGCATTGTGGGATATGATACTTCCTTGTATGCAGCCCGTATCTGTAATTCGGACTATATAACGATGCAGAATTTGGAAATCGTGAATACAGGCAGGCAGCCTCTGCCTTATCGTTCGGGCTTGAAGATAGAGTGTATGGATTATGGCGTATCGCAGAACATTGTTGTCAATAATGTGACTGTACGGGATGTCAATGGTTCGTTGGTAAAAGAAAAAGGCGGAGGGTGCGGTATTTATATAGTGAATGGCGGTGAAAAGAAAATTTCAACATTCAATAGGTTAACCATAGAGAACTGCCATATTTTGAGATGTACCCGTAATGCTATGATTTGGGCTGCTTATAGCGACCGGCAGAACTGGCATCCCAGCAAGCATACCGTGATACGGGGAAATTTGATAGAGGAAGTACCAGGGATGGTATTGTACCTATCGGTTGTGACAGTACCTTGATAGAATACAATGTAATGCGTGACTGTCCTGATATGCTTCCTGACACAGAGGCGGCAGCAGGTATTTGGCCGTGGAGTTGTGATAATACTTTAGTGCAATTCAATGAGGTAAGTGGTCATAAGGCTCCGTGGGATGCACAGGGATTTGATTCGGATTGGAATTGCCGGGGAACGGTCATTCAGTACAATTATAGTCATGATAACTATGGTGGCTTGGTATTGGTTTGCAATGACGGCACGGCCGACGCATCTTTTAATGTAGGTAACTTGGGCACTATTGTCCGTTACAATGTGAGTATAGGTGACGGAGTGCGGCCTGAACCGACTCGTGCCGGGATTTCTCACCGGCTGTTCATCTGGCAGGTCCTGTAAAGGATAGTCGCATTACCCGTAACATTATTCATGTGAACCGTAAACCTGCGGCTGATATCGACCGTACTATGATTACTTTGGATTCATGGGGCGGATATCCGGATAGTACATTTATTAGTGGGAATATTTTTTATGCTCCCGAATCCAGCAGATTCCAGTTGACAGAATCTACACATAATTTCTTTGAAGGCAATTATTACCTTGGCCGGTTCGAGAAATTACCTGAGGATGGTAAAGCCTGCCAATCAGCTGAAATTTATCAGAAGGAAGTACTGGCAAAGGATGAAAACGGTTATCAGGGCTTGGCTTTGTTGATGGATACGGTGGAAGTGACCGGAGTAAAAGGAGTTTTTGTCAATAAGGAAGCCATTGAGAATTTCTTTAGCCGGTTAGAGAAATAAGTAAATAATAGCTGTAATTTAATGAGGGGAGCAAAACTAAAATGACCTGATCATATAGTTCGATAGGTTGTTTTAGTTTTGACATCTCCCTTTTTTATTTATGGTTCATTCTTTCTTCTTTAGATCCATTT
>ERZ859980.1216-NODE-1216-length-10926-cov-2.025665_pt1 | contig 10926 bp, 14 predicted proteins | sample MGYA00509984_ERZ859980 | MGnify/ENA primary metagenome ERZ859980 (study PRJEB30046, sample SAMN00715173) | human gut metagenome | study: EMG produced TPA metagenomics assembly of the A metagenome-wide association study of gut microbiota in type 2... | reverse complement strand
CATCTGCCCCGCCCCCCTCTACAAGTTCCCCAGCCACTCAGGGTGGGCGGTGATGCGAGGGTCGTTCATAGGTACGCTTTCCCAGCCGATTCCTCCAGTTTTCTGCCTACGAACATGGGGCCGATGGTCACCTGGCGTACTGGGGTCATGCCCTGCCGGAGAAATTCCTCCACAGAGCCCTCATATTCGATTTCCGCAAAAATATCCGCCAGTTCCTCTTGGTTGGCCTTGTCCATCCCTTGGACAAAGCTCTCCCAGCCAAGAATCACGGTATCACCTGGGATAAAGACAAACTCCCGGCCATCTTTTTCAAACAGGCCGGTGGTGCAGCTTTGTCCCCAGCGGGAAAAGGCGTATAGTTCTTTGAATGTCAAATTATAACGAGTCGCCAGCGTCTGCATCAGCCAGAGCTTATCTGACAGTTTTAATGTATCAAATTGTGGGCGAAATAAATTCTCGTTCATAACAAGACCTCTTTCAATTTGCTCCGGCAGACTGTGATTCCTTTTCCACAAGGCGAACCGCCTCCGTCAACAGCTTGGGAAGCTGATTTGTTTCTGTCGTTTCATACTGCTGGACTGGATTCGCCCAATCGAAGTTATGAATGACAGAAATGATGTATCTGTCCTGATACCAGCCCATATCCAGCAGAAAGCAGTTCGGATATTCCACTTGCAGCATATCTTCTTTTCGCGTGGCATCCAGAAAAATGACCTTTCCAGTGTCAAAATCTATCTTTGACCAGACTTGCACGGCAAAATTCCTCCTCACGATTCTCCGAAATGCTCCAGGTACAACTTCCGCACGGAATAGGGACCAACAAGGGTCGTTTCCTTTCGGCCATCCCAAGAATACACATGAATTTCGCCTTCATCCCCAATGTACCGCTGTTCCTCAAAGGGTGCGGGAAAGGGGAAGCTTTCTACGATGCTCCAATCAATCTTGGGCTTCAGCCCATCAAACTCCTCGCGCTTGAGCCTTTTGAAATTGAACACCAAGGCCGCTCCAATTCCATCGAAAAGCAAATCTGCGTATTCTCTGGGGGTAATATTCTCGCTCACATTGGCAGCTTTGATGTCCACATTCAGGACCTTGTCGCCGCAGTTTGTCCATATTTTATTGGGAGAGAACCAGGTAGTCCGCTCCTTGCCGCCTACAAAATCCTCACGGAAATAGCTTCGTTTGCGCTGTCCATCTCGACACCTTCCCGAACGACCCATTGTACGGGGAAAGCGGATAATATCGGTGTTTTGCTGGGTCAAACTGGTCAAACGAAATGTCCAACAGATACCCATGCTTCTCACTGCGCATAAGCTTGTGTGGCTTCACAATGTTTTCTTCGATGAAACTCCAAATGTACTCGTCCACATGAATAGATACACGAGGGCGACTGAATAATGTGATTTTGTAGTGATCCTCTCTGTCCATTCTCTCCGTATTGAACCAAATACGATGAATTTTAACCATAGTTATCCCCTCGCATGATTTCTGCCAACGACACTTCTGTTTCCGCCTAAAAAAGCAGTTCACCGAAAAACAGTCTGAGAACCACGGCAGATAATGATTCAAGCTGTGGCTTGCTGAGAGGAGTGTAGTGAAGGACGATTTCTCCATACAACTCCGTGTTGATGTGGTGTTCTTCCAGATACCGCAGAACCTTTCGGTTGTTCCGCACGATATTTAGACGAAACCTGGTATTATCAAGGGCATATTCAAAACAGTCCGGGTCAATCAACTGACCATTGGCTGGATCATTCATTTCCAAGCGGAGTGTTTCCGCGCCGGTCTTGCGGGAGAGTGTAAAGTAGCCATCCTCCAGTTCAAAGGACAGGCAGGACAGTCCTTCCTCATTGTCCAGCTCCCAAGTCATTCTTTTTGCAAATAATTCCATTGGTTTACCTCATAACTGTTCCAAGGTCATTTCACAAAGAACCAGCTTGTCTTTCTCATCGCTGAGAAATGCCCGATTTCCCCATACATCCAGCACATGGAAGGAAGCGTATCCACGGGGCATGGCAAGGTCGATCAGCACCAAATCCGAAAGGCGCAGCACCTTTTGTTTACCCTTCCAGTCATCATTCTTAAAAATGGGAGATAGGATCAGGCAAGTCCTGTCACCGGAGAATTTTCCGCGCATCCCGTGTTTTCCGGGCAGGCGGCTTAAATTATCTTTGCCCCACAGTTTCTTTTTGAATAGTCCGTTTTCCTCCAGTTCCAGATACCAATAGTAGCCCATGAGAGAAAGACCCGCCGGATTGATGGTGCTGCTTTCCAAAAAGGCATAAAACTGTCCGTTCTGTTCCAGTATGGAGCCAATCATAGGATAGTTGTAGTGAAAGTCTGCCTGGGCAAAATTGCCGCCAGCTCGCTCTACCGCCGCCAAATGGGTCTGTCGGGTTCCTGCTTTGCTGTATACGCAAGAGCCGCTTTCTGCCCAGTGTGCAGTCATGGTTTCAAAGTCTACCGTCAGGCTGGTAAAACTGTTGGTCGCATCAGCGGAGTTGTCCACTCGGCACACAATAGGGAAAACGCCCTGGCTTCCGGTGACTGCCACCGGCTTGGGAATACCCTGGGCACACCAGTTATCCATGGGGATCGGAATCACTCTCCATCCATCTGCGGCATCCACCAAAGGGATTTACTGGCCGGGCAAACCAACAGTATTCCTCTGTCGCATGAGAGCAAGACAGGATCTTCCCAAACATCTTGCTGCTCTTTCGGCTCCGGGCTGGGAATCCACCTGGAAACTTCGCCTTTGACCCACAAAACGCCGCTGCACTTTTGCACGAGATGATAGGTCCAAAACACAATTTCATCCTCGCTGCGGGCTACCATACCTTTGCATCCAGTCGGGCTGTATTTGAAGGAAGTTCCCGTCAGTTCAAATTCCTCAAACTCCCAGTTCTTTATCACTTTTAGTTTCGCTTTCATGCTTTCACCTCACAGCAAGTCTACCTTGATACCGCACCGTTCCAGAACGGGCAGCACCTGTTCCGGCTTGGAGGACATGAGGGTAATATGTTTGAGATTGGGGAACTGGCGCAGTTCCGCCTCCGTAATGGTATTAAGATCAAAGGCTCCATCCTCGCCATCCCAGAACGGACAGAGCTGGGTATAAATCTCGCTGCCGCCATCCATCTCGATTTCTGTGACCTCCGGGGCCAACCGCTCCGGGACAGGGTATTTCTCCAGCCACTTCCGAATCTCTGGGATGGGTTCATACCCTTCCGCGTCAATGTCGATCTTGCGTCGGCTATACTCTCTGGCAAACTCATGGGCATCCAGTTTAGGAGCCAGTAAGCCTTTCTCGTACATCAGGACTTCCATGACCGCCAGCTTGAAGTTGAAGCTGGTAAAGGTGAGCACTGGTTCAGTCGGCTTGGATAACTTGTATTTCTGCGCTTTCGCTGCCTTTTGCTCTGGCTCTTTCCAGCTGATCTGCACCATGGCGGAGAGGGCCTCCAGCTTTGCTTTCTGCGCTGACTGCTCCTCTGAAACAGGACCCGGCAAGCGGGTATAAACGGTAAAGCCGCCTAATTTGAGGGTATGGGCAAATCCGGCGAAATCCTTCCAACTGGCCTCCCGGTAGTCCTTGGACCCGATCCAAACCGTTCCGTCAAATGTCTGCCGAACCGCATACTCTCCCTGTGCCGCTACCCGGACACCAAGGGTTTTGATGGTCTGCTCATCTTCATCTAACCAGCCCTGGAGTCCAAGCTCGTCCCACAAAGCAAGTGCCTGGGTATAGGGACTCTCTCGGCCTGTAATGGGGCTTTTCCGTGTTCCATTTTGCAGGACAATGCGGGCAGGCCCCAATTTTTCCGCCAGCTGCGACAGGGTAAACGGCGGCGTAAACACCGACCCCAGGATGGTCAGGCTGTCTTTTTTGATAATAATTTTTCGCTCCGTGGTCTTGGACGGTAGAAAGAAGGGCAGATTCGGGTATACTTCTTTGTACTCCCGCCATTCCAGCTTTTTGGGCTTGTTTGCCGTCCGAAGGAAGCCCCAGAAGTCGATGGGATAACGGAACACCGGCCCAACCTTGTCCCGCCGGGTAACGATGACCACCGTGCCATCGGTGAGTATTCCAATGTGCTGCATTTTCTCCCCGTCGAACATTCCCGGACGGATACGCAGCACTTCACGGGTGTTCATATTGATGAGCTGGGCAAAGTCATCGGAGAGGATCTCGCCGTTTCCCTGCACCAGCAGCCAGTCCCCGGTAAACCAGCGAAGTTTCAGCTCCTCACCCATTCCGGGCAGGGGGGCGATGCGGCACCACCCGGTGTCCATGTCCAGTTCCAGAAGGCATTCTTCCACCCGTCCCTTTCCGCTGACGGCGTGGATCATGGTAATGCGGCCTGTGCCGGGAACAGGAACAGCCTCAGAGAGATGGTCGTATCCATCCAGAGAGAAGGTGTGTTTTGTTACCTTGCCGTTTTCCCACGGTAAATCTGCCCCTTGTACCACTCGTTGGAAAAGTAGACCCGGCCCAGACCATCTGTCGTAATGCCACAATGGTATTTGGTGCTCCATCCATCTTCCGGCAGAGTCCAGTTTTTCACATCCTGGCAGGTGCCCCGGTCAGTCAGTTCAATCCGTGTAGCGTTGGTGGGATCACCCACCCAGAGGGAATGGTCAGCCCAGCACAGGGTCTGGGGCGGACCGTCATATCCAATGGGGGACGGTTCGGCCCAGTTGAGCGTGGTTGGATTCTTGCTCAGTAATGCCCGGCCAATCGTCCCGCTGCCAGCGGCCCTCGATGCAGCATATAGTTCATGTTCCGGGGAATAGGTAAGGCATCCAAGGTGCGGCAAGCTGTGGGAGCGGATTACTTGCGGCGGACGGTGGCGCAGATCGGCCACACAGCCGTTTTTCCACTCCTCTGCGTTTTGGTTTTTCCTTCTCCCGCCGCAAAATCACCCGCCAGAGAATTGAAGAAATAATCGTACCCATCCTGAAGGATGTATTCCTCGCAGGGCATCAGTTTCCCAGGGTCCTGCTCCTTGGCATGGTCGCCCCATTTTCGCCCTTGCTGTTTCATCAGGTGGCAATATTGCCCCTGCTTTTTGCAGTAGCGTTCCCATTCGCTGCGTTCTTCCTCTGGGATCAAGGCAAACAGATACTCGTCCTCATCATCCAGGTTATACAGCGCCCAGCCGAAGGCAGACAGCTCCTGCCCCAATGCCGCCGCCCCTTTTTCATGGGATAGCTTCATATACTGAACGCCAACGGCATCAAAGCGTTCATCCAGCAGCGCCGGGACCTGCGCGCCCCATTTTTCTCGCAGTTCCGCCAGAGTGTCCTGTACGGCTCCGTCAAATTTCAGAATGTCCAGCGCATCGGATATGATTTGTGCCCAGTCTGGCATGAAAGTACCCCCTTTTTAGTGACTCAAAGTTTGCTGCTCAGCCGCTTGACTGGCGCAGACATTACATCTGGAAAATGCTTACACAGAATCTTTGTGAATAAGGTCATTGCAAGAAACGGTTTGAGATTACCTGCTGCAATCTCAAAATATTGAGAATAGCCCCAATCCAACTCATCTTCTCCGCACCAAAAGTTGAGAAGTTCTGCCCCCAGATCCATCCGCTGACTGGATAGGGATTTCCATGGAATCTGTGACCGCAGATACTCCTGAACCTCTCTGAGCTGTTCTGTGGCAATGTGCTGATGGGCATAATCCTGCACATTCTTGAAATAGGTATCCAATTCTATGTAGCTGGGAAAGAGGCTGCTGCAATCAATCTTGGAAAATATCTCCGCCATACAGAGAATGCGCCGCCGGTGAAAATCCTCCATTTCCCGCTCCAAAGCCTCGGCCTGAATCATTTCGTGTTTCTCTCTACAGGCATAGGCTTTATTTTCTGGTACCTGGAACGCTTCATCTACTTTCTTGGCTATGGTAAACATCTGGATTTCATCGGTATTCTTGCGCTTCCGCAGATCATCCCAACTGCCTCGTTCCAATTTATCCTCTTTTGAATAACAAACAGAGCATATCGCCTGTGCCGGATCAATTTCTCTCGTCAAACAGTAAGGACAAAGAATTTTCGCATTCTCACACAATCTGGTCGCCTCCTTTCCGTTGTGTTACAGCGACAGCCATGTACTCAAAGCACTTATTTCCTCCCGTAGCAGCGGGGACTTGCCAGCGGCGGCAAAGGCTTTTTGGACACCGCCATAGCGCCGCTCGGAGCGGTCTACCAGCTGGAGTGCGGCTGCCTCCAAATCGGGAATCGCCATCACAGCATCTGCCAGCGCCTGAGCGGAGAGTTTATCCGCAATCAGAGAGGCGGCAAAGTAGCGCAAATGGCTGAGAGATAGGGCGGACAAATCGCTGAGTTTATGCAGTTCATAGAGTTTCAGGGCATAAAGGGAAGGAAGCCCATCCAGAGCCGGTAGTTCCTGTACAGCTGGAAGTGCCTGGAGATAGAGTTTCTGAAGCCGGGTCGCTGGAGTCAGGAAAGGGGCAATATCTTCCGTTTTCCGCATTTCCTCCAAATGGAGATAGGTAATGCTGGTGAGAAGTGGGGTGATGTCGCCATTCTTTTCCCCACGCAGGTGGAGAACACGCAGGCCGGGGAGAGAAACATTGTCCCAGGAAACAGGGGCCGACAGCCATAGGGACAGTGTATGAAGCTGCTTTAGCCCGGAGAGAACTTCTACACCCTCACACTTTTCCATTAGGGTCAGTTCCTCCAGATTGGGATAATCCCGCAGGAGGGACAGATTCACCTTCCGCTCTCCCGTCACAGACAGACACCGTACCGCATCTGGTTTTAGTCCATTCAGATCAATCTTTTCTCCGCCACGCCAGAAAACTGCGGTGCAGTATGCCTGTTCCATTTTGCTTCTCTCCTTATTCCTCAAACTCGCCCTCAATCATTCCATTAAGATATTTTCCGGGATCAGCAATAAATTCCTCCCATTTGGCTAACGGATGAAACTCCTTATGCTCAATGTCCAGATACCAGAGTTTCTTATCTCTGGGACTCCACAGCAGCAAATAGTCGCTGTAATTGTCCATTTTCGCCATAAGGGAGAGCAACTTTTTCCGTTTCCAGGTCATCTCCTGTACATCCATGTAGGGGTACAGTTCCGCCCATTTCACCAGTTCCCGCTCTGGAAATTCCAGACGCAAGGGGCCGGTCTTTAAGTATTCCACCAGCTTGGCAGGCAGCTTGTAAGGCATGAGTTGACGCGCCTTTTCCTGTTTGTTATGCCATTCCTCCGGCTCCAGAGCTTTTAAGTAGGCGGCCATTTCCTGATTTTTGTTCTGTACTGCCACGGTGTAGGGCCGGTCACCGTATTTATCCGGGATGGTGATGTCTGCACCCTGTTCCACAAGCCAGCGCACCATAGAAAAATCGTTGTGCCGTGCAGCTTCAGTGACAGGAGTCGAAGCGTAGGGAAACACCATATCTGGCTTGTGATAGTTGATGTCCGCCCCGTTTTGAATCAGATACTCCACCAGCAGCTGATTTCCATGGCTCGCCATACTGCGCAGGGCTTCACCGCCGTATTGTTTCAAATCCATGCCCATCCTTTTCAAAATGGGGAGTACATTAGGCTCATCCCGATCCATCAAGTGGAGAAACAGCCTGCATATATCCCTTTGTGTTGCGGGGATTCTGACTCCCACATCTACCAAAAAGGAAAACAGGGTCAGGTCTTGACTGCGCAGGGAACCACAAAGCAATTCTTCCGGGTTATGGGTCAAATCTGCTCCGCATTCGATCAGGAGCTGTACCATGTCCATCCGATTTTCCAGTACAGCCAATTCCAGCGGAGAGGCTTCGTCATCCCGCGGCCAATCTCCAATCATTACCTGATAGCATTGTGGCTCATTGGGAGAATGCCCTGCGTGAAGCAGGGAACGAATCACCTCTATGTCACCACTTTTGATGGCAGCCATCATGGGAGGTACATTTGAATAGCTTACTTCACTCATCCGGGTCCTCCTTATAGTCTATTGAAAAATTTTCTGATATTGTTCTCTCAGCTCCTCCGGAGCTGCTTCCACCACTTTCTGACCACCCTTGGCGCTGGCTTTGCCCCAGATCACATAGCAGACCGTTTCCCATGCGTATTGCAGTACTTCCTCCGGGCTGGCTTCTGTTTCCTCGTCGGGTTCCTCGTCCTCGTCATCATCGTCATCCTCGTCGGAGGAAAAACCGCTTGGAACGATCTCGGACAGATGGATTTTTGCCTCCAGCAGAGCGTCCAGGCTTTCTGCGTTTGCCATCCACGCGGCATAGTCCTTGGAATACTTCATGTTCTGCATGGACAGCACCCCACGGACAAATACAGGGACGGTATCAGCGGTAAATCTGAACTGTTTCACATACTCCCGGAGGAATTTTTCCTGTAAGTGGGAGTGCTCATCATCGCAGAGATCGAGATAATCCCATACCAGTTGCCACCATTCTTGCCCCAGCATTCCCAGGGCGAACACGGCAAAACTTCCGGGGAGCGCGCACTGCTCATCGCTGAGATTGGTGTACTGCTCATATTGCCGCATGGCAAGCCGGGCGTACCGTTCCATCAGGGGGTGGAGGCCAGGGTACTGCACGGCACAGGCAAAGAGCTGGTTTACTCCCTTTTTGGGCAGTCCTGTGATGGGAAGATAGCTCTTTTCCGGCCCTTTGAACTCCACCGCATAGCTGCGGGGAAAGTCCTCCTGCTCCAGAATCTCACACAGGTAGTCCAGCACTTCGTGGCAGCATTCCTCTGTGTTGTCCCTGGCAGTAATACGGATCACAGCAAAGGCATCGTTGGCCGATGCGGTGAAGTGATCTGTTTTCCGCTTTTGCAGGTTTAGGGGCAACCTGCCGGTTCCATGGTCCCGGAGTTTTTTTACCATATCGGGACGGACTTTCTCCACCAATCCAAAGAGGTAATTGGTGTCCAGATACTGAAAGTCCATACCATATACCTTATAGCTCACCGCCACATAGCAGGCAAAGCGCAGCAGTGGCTCCGGGACCTGCTCTGCACGAATACCTGGTTTCAGGGAATACTCCCGATTCCAGAAGCGATCATCTTCATCGCCTGTTGCAACAAAATACTTCTCTTGTAGTTCCCGTTTCAGCATATCAAGTAGATGGTGGTCAATTTCACCCCAGCGGCTCTGGCGGCGCAGGTTTTCGCTGAAGGCGATGGCCTTTTCCGCATCCAGGGTCTCGGCCCGCTGTATTTCGGTCCATGCCCTAAGCAGTTGCCATACCTCAAAGGGTGCACCTTGACTGCTGACCACTACCGGCGGCCAGTGGGAATCATCAAGCCGCGTGATTTTCCCGTCAATGGCATCCTGGATGCACTGGTCAAAGAGCGGTTGCAGTTCTTCCTGCACCTCTGGCTTCATCCAGTAACAGCGCCCGTCCGCACTATTTCGTTTTGGTAAATTCATATCAGGCCACCTCTTTCCGAACAATAAAAAATGCCCCACGCCGCACTGTCATAAAGACAGGCTGACGCAGGACATGAAGAAGCCGCGTTGAAGGAGCCGCATCCACCAGCAGATGTAGTTTCTTCAACAACCAAAATATTTTTTTCGTATCTTAAAGCAGCAAATTGCTGTCCAATATATTTGTTCATAGCGGCACCATTTGTTCTGAGCGTAGTTTTATATCTTATTATATCACAGCACCCCTTCAATGAAAATATTTTGTTGGAAATGCTAATGAAAAATTTTTGTGAATTTGTTAAGGCGCAGGGGCTGTTATCTCCATAGTGTCTGGATGGATCAGAGTGATTACTTTTCCCTGATGCAAGGCATAGTTGACTGTCTGTGCTGTACCTGAGCGCAGCTTTTTCTGATTATCAAACACACCGATAAGGTACTCTGCATGATCGACCATATAATAATTTCTTTTTTTATAACTGGAAACATCCGCAGAATGTGAAATAACAATAGAATCGTTTGCGTTTTGGATCAGCTTTTTCAATCTATGTTTACTCTGATCCGGCCATTTAGAGTCATAGCCGATGAAGGGAACTACAACGATAATTTTAATATCCTCGTATCCCGTTTGTGCTCTCAATGTCAGCAGCTGTTCTCCAGCCCACATATCCACACCAAGAGCACCGCCGACAAAAAAAGTACGGACAAATTTCTCGTCATGAAGTATCCGAAACTGCTCCAGGAGACATTCTTTTAATTTTTGGCATAGGGGATCTTCCTCATTATATCCAAAGCAAAATCTTGTTGGTCGGTGGCCGGTAATGGCGCAGGCATACTGATTCATATAAATCACCCTTGATAACTGCCTTGATTACGCATATAAAGCAAAAATAACGCAAATAATAATGCGTATAAAGGTTGTATTATAAAATTATAACACAATACATACGAAGTATCAAGAATTGCTTTCTGCTATGCTAAAAGAGCAGAGAGGTGAGCGTATGGACGAAGAATTTATCCGCAATCGAATCACAGAATTACGATTGAAAAAAGGCGTTTCAGAATATCAGATGAGCATGGAGTTAGGGCAGAACAGAAGCTATATTCAGGCGATTTCTTCCGGGCGTTCTATGCCGTCTATGAAGCAGTTTCTCAACATCTGTGAGTATTTTGAAATCACGCCGCTTCAATTTTTTGATGCACAGGAAAATAACCCTCAGCTTATCAAGAAGGCTTTGGACGGAATGAGAAAGATGTCAGATGACGATTTGATTATGCTGATTGGTTTTATAAGTCGCTTAAACACAGAAAACTAACGATAGGAGGCAGTAAGCGTCCCGTCGTTAGTTTTTCATTTTATGCGCAGCATATTGTGGCAAGCAATGCTTGTGGCTATCCATTTCGCCACAAACTGCTTGTTGAGGGCAGTGCCCCCAAGCCCCTTTGAACACAGAATTTCATTCTGTGGCTGCGCGTTCTGCGAACGCTTTTGACCAGGACCAGCTTACCGCTGGCCGTGG
>ERZ859980.1214-NODE-1214-length-10934-cov-1.974446_pt1 | contig 10934 bp, 6 predicted proteins | sample MGYA00509984_ERZ859980 | MGnify/ENA primary metagenome ERZ859980 (study PRJEB30046, sample SAMN00715173) | human gut metagenome | study: EMG produced TPA metagenomics assembly of the A metagenome-wide association study of gut microbiota in type 2... | reverse complement strand
TACAGATAGGAATATTTCTTACTGCTTTCACAGTTATGATTTTCACAATCATTTCTTTTAATAAAAAGAAATAACCGCCCATGTCTCTCCAAACTGTGTGCGGTTATTCATCGTAATCAGGGAGCGACCGTCTGTCGTTTCCCTCTTTTTGTATCTATAATATAACATAAAATCAAGTCGGTGTCAAGTGCATCGCCCTGCATAATCCGAAGAACCGCCCCGATTAAAAGGCGGTTTTCCTCACAGGCCTTATATACTTCCAGTATCTCCTGCAGTCGTGATAGAAGTAGAACACCCTGCCCTGCGTTTTGTCAAGCTCATAGCCCGACTTTTCATAGTCAAAGTCTTTCATAGCCTGCTCAATTTTCGCTTCAACAGCACTGTTTTCGGTCTGAAAATCGAACGGTCCGTGCTCAAACACGATATACTCGCCCTCAGGCACGTCCATAATCTGCATCTGCCTTGGTATCTCTCCGCTGTAGTCGGCAGGAAGCCTTACGCCGTAAGCCTCAGCCAGCGGAATGCCCCAGCTGCATATTCTTCCCTCAGGCTCGTTTATGTACGCCATGACCTGACCGCTTCCGCTGTTCGCCTCATTACCGCCCATATCGTCGAGCTTACCCTTGATACTGTCAAGCAGTCCGCATATCGTTTCGCAGTCCTGTCCGGGAATATGGCTCTGCTTTTCCCAGAAGTCGAAATACCCTATACTCTCGAAGTTTCTGATATGCAGGAATTTATGAGCCGGTATCGTTACGAAATACACCTTAATATCACTGTTTGTCTGTGCCATACCTGTTCCTCCTATACCTAAAAGATAGCAGTCGAAAGGTCTTATAGCTGTGCGGAGAATTACAGGTACAGGGTGTAAGCGGTAAGCGCTCGGAGTAATTCCGTATGCCGCTTTGAATGCCCTTGTGAACGCCTCGTGAGATGTAAAGCCATAGTCAAGTGCTATGTCAAGTATGCCCTTGTCGGTATCTCTCAGTTCCCTCAGCGCAAAAGCAAGCCTGCGGTATCTCATATAATCCCTGAGCTTCATTCCCGATATTTCGCCGAATTTCCTTGAAACATAGTATTCCGAATAGCCAAGCGTCTGCGACAGCCTGCCGAGTGTCAGCCTTTCGTCCTCGCCGCTTTTTATACACCTGTCTATGTCGTCAACAATATTCTGAATATTCATACACCATTCGTTTATCTCACTCATCTGTTTTCCCCCTTACAGCCTTCTTCCGTCTTTTCGACTGTATTCATTTTATCACAAACGAGAAGCGTCCGCTTGATACGGCTTGCTGTTTTTACTGAAGGCAGCACAGTATTTTCATATCAGATCAAGATAAGTCTTGAGATCGCCGACAAACTGATTTCCGCACCGTGCAAGCTCACCGAGCACTCGATCGGTTCCTTTTTCGGTCGTATACCAGTTTTCTTTGGTGATGTTATAGCAATGTACGGGGCAGACCGTCATATCAACATTTGGGAAAGCCATTTGATACAGCATTAAGCATCGGCGAGCATGAAAGGCTTTACAAACAATTATACCGCTTTTTATCATTATGCCCTTTTCATCAACGGCTTTACGAGAGAGAAATGCGTTATCACGGGTATGCCCCGACTTGCTTTCTTCAATGATCGCAGTCTGCGGAACGCCGTTTTTTACGAGTACATCTGTAAAAAACTCGCAGTCTGACCGGTAATCGCCACTATAAATTTCCGCTTTTGAGCGGACGCCGTGCCATTTTTCCTCTTTAACGCTTACTCCTCCTGACGGGACTATCCAATCAGTCAAACCTTGTCGGTATAATTCTGCGGCATATTCGGGCTGTTCAGGGTGTGAGCCGCCCGGCAGAAAAATCGCATCGACCTTTTGAGGTTCTCCTGACACAAAGATATAATCTGAAATATCTGTGATGATCCGGTTTGGCATAGGGGTTCTCCTCTTAGTTTTTTTGTAAAAGAAAAATGCGTGATCGATACAGCTTGCTGTTTTTACTACTCTTCCGGCGTAAAGAACACATTCCCGTCATCGTCTGTCGTAAATACCGTGAAGCCGGTATAGCACACGTTTCCGTAAATGTCGTTTATAACAAAACTGTATCTGTAGTCGCCTGCAGGCAGATTGACAAACTCTATCATATTGTCGCCGCTGTAGGTGCATTCATCACCCTCGGCTTTGCCTGCAAAGTTACCCTCGCTGTCGTAGGTGTTGAATATCGGCACTATGACATCTCCCTCTTTAAGCGGAACAACGCTTCTTGCCGACTCGCCGTTTTCGTTTACACCGTCCCATGTTCCAAGCGCCGTTATGTCATACGCATTACCGTCCTGCGTCATAGCTATACGCAGATTTGTTTCCTTGCCGTTGAGCTTTATAGGTGACGTGTAAACCGAGCTGTTGCCGTTCTTCTCCACTATGAACATAGGGATAAGATTATTCTCAATCATATACCACTGACCGCTGAAATTATCCTCGACCAGTCCCGATGAGAAATCAACCTTTGTACTCTGGTCAACACCGAATTCGATAAGCTCGCCCGTTTCCTCGTCAACACGGTAAACCGAACAGTTTACGCTCGCAAGGTTGTTTATAGTATCGTCCGTAACATTGAAGTAGAACGTTCCCTCATCATCAAGCACAGGGCCGACATCTATCTGCACACTGCTCTTATCACCGCAGAAGCCCATGTTGTCGGTCTTGTTGTTGTAATGCTCCCAGTTGCTCTCGTAGTCGGAATAATCCCCGTCGCTCCAGTACACCGCACCGTCCGCAAGCCATGTTTTTTCACCGCTGTACCCGTCCGTACTGCCGTTTTGTGCGCCGTATGCGATTCTGTCAACAAACGTCATATAGTACGGGCTTACGCACACCTTGCCGAATGTGGCAAGCTCGGTAGAGCCCGAAACGCCGAACGGATAGTAGGTCGAAAGTCCCGTTGAGCCGTCCTTGTCCTCACCGTAGATGTTATACACTACCGCCTTTTCAAGCGCCGACATAACCTTGTCCGCCTTGTCGCCCGATACCGTAGCCGCTATCATAGAGCCGAGATCCACCATGTTGGTATATCCCTCTGTATCGTTGTTACTGCCGTATGCTCTTACGTTATAGATGCTTCTTACCGCATTTGCAAGCAGCGCAGGGTCGGAAGAAATATCGTTCATTTCCTCGGCGGCGTCATTCACCGCCTTTACAAGTTCGTCTATTCGGCTGAGATCCGTTATCGAAAGCGTAGCCTCGCCGCCTGCGCCGATAGCCTCGCACGATGCCATAAAGCTGTCAGCGACCGTCTTTCCAAGTTCTGCTGTATCCGCTGTCGGATTACTTTCCATAAAGCCTGCTATCTCGGTATAATCCCAGCCGTAGCCGGGTTCTGTTTCTTCCGATGCAAACATATAGTCTGCGTGCGGAACAAGCATATTTGCCGTTTCGACCGTTGCCATAAGGCAAGCGTCAAAGCCGATGAACGCAAACTTATCCGTCATCTTATCATATATCGAGGTAAGCGCAGTGTCTATCTCCTCAAGCGACAGCGAATCGTTCTCGTTAAGCTCGTCGAAGCACACGCCGCTGATACTTCCTCCGCCGTGATTCCAGAAGATAAGCCCCATTTTAGCCGCCGCATAGTTTTCTACACCCCAGCTTAAAAAATCGACAAGCACATCCTCCTTGCCCATATTGACAGGCTCTTTTTCTTCGATAAGGCTTATTTCTCCGCCCGTTACAACATAACGCTGTGTCTTTTCGGCAGAGATGCCGTATGTATCCGCCCACGCTCCCGCACCGCCCGTCTGAATGACAAACTTCACGTTCTCGCTTTGTGACCCTGCAATCATTTCCTCAATGTCGCCGCTTGCAAGCCCGTTCTCGCTTTCAAGGTCGCTTCCGCACATATATACAAAGACCGTCTGTGTGCCGTCCTCGCCCATAGGCTTTTCGGCTTCACGCTGTTTTCTTGCAATGCTTATCCCGTCCGAACCGCTGAACGTCAGCTTTGACGCACGACTGCCCGTAACATTCCCCTCATATTTATTATCACTGCCTTCACTGCTTTCCTCATTGCCGCCGTCACTCGTCTGCCTGTTGTCGCTTGCCGTGCTGTCGGAGATCTCCTCCTCATCGTCAAGGCAGCCGCTTGAAGCACCGCCGTTGCAAGTACCGATACCGCAAGCAGTGTCCGTAATATCTTTTCGCTTGTTTTTCTCATAAGCTCTCCTTTTCTCTTAGCCGTAATTATAACCATATTCTCACATATTAATTATAATCGTTTTTCTCGGCAATTGCAACGAAAAGGCACAAACGGTATTTAATCGGCTGAAAACGGTAATTTCCCTCCCAAGCCGCCCAGAGTAAGTCCTAACTAACCTATTTTTTACAAAAATTTTCAAAAACCTCTTGACAAATGCCGAAGTATCGGTTATAATAAAATCAACGAATCAGTAAACGTTACTGATTTTGCTAATAACAATAAGAAAATAAAGATTTTATTACTATGAAAGGATAGGTAATTTACTATGAAAAAGTGGGTATGTCCGGTATGCGGTTACGTTCATGAGGGAGATACACCTCCCGAGTTCTGCCCCCAGTGCAAGGTTCCCGGCAGCAAGTTCACAGAGCTTAAGGAAAACGATAAGCTTGTATTTGCAGACGAGCACAAGGTAGGCGTTGCAAAGGCAGTTGAGGATGAAGAGATTCTTGCAGGCTTAAAGGCTAACTTTGAGGGCGAATGCACAGAGGTAGGTATGTATCTCGCTATGGCAAGAGCCGCTCACAGAGAAGGTTACCCCGAGGTAGGTCTTTACTACGAAAAGGCAGCTTGGGAAGAGGCTGAACACGCTGCAAAGTTTGCAGAGCTTTTAGGCGATGTTGTAAGTGCATCGACTAAGGAAAACCTTGAAAAGAGAGTTGCCGCAGAGCACGGCGCTACACAGGGCAAGCTCGACCTCGCAAAGAGAGCAAAGCAGTTGAATCTTGACGCTATCCACGACACAGTTCACGAGATGGCTAAGGACGAGGCCCGTCACGGTAAAGCTTTCGAGGGTCTGCTGCACAGATACTTCAAGTAAGCGGCGGCTGTGAGCCGCACCAAATTCGCCGTTCCGGCTGTTTCAGCTCGGCTAAGGTTACGTTACCGGCGGGTATTAACGTTATAATTAGGCAAATCGAGCCGTAAGCACCCTTGCTTACGGCTCAGTTTGTTCTTATAGTAAAAACGCATCTGATACACAAAAAAGAACACCGGTCGCCCGGTGTTCTCTTTTTTTACTGTCAGCTTATTTGGCTGTCTTCACATTTGCATAAGTATAAGTGCTTGTATTTGCACCCTTATAAGACGCAATCCTTACCTTATACACGCTTCCGGCCCTGAGTCCGCCAATAGTGACAGTAGCATTCGTACTGCCCTTTAACGTCTTTTTGACCCACTTGCCGCCTTTGTAAATTTCAACCTTATATCCGTCTGCACTGGCGTTTTTACCCCACTTAACGGTTATCGAGTTTCTTTTTGCCGATACAACCTTGATATTGGTTACCGGTGAAAGCACTGCAGTAACCGTAGTATAGCTGTAATCGCCGTACAGATTGTCCTTATACGCTCTTACCATTACTTTACATGTGCTGTAAGGTGTAAGTCCGCCAAGCACAGCCATTGCTGTCTTATTATCGGTTATGGTCTTTTCGACCCACTTACCGCCGATATAATATCCTACGTTATATCCGTCAGCGTTTGTATCCGCGTTCCATATAACTACTGCCTTTGAGTCAACTGCGCTCTTTACCTTAAGACCGCTGACCTTTGTCGGAGCGGTAGTGATATAAATATCGTCGAATGTACTCTGAAGCTCACCCTTATAAGCCTTTATTCTGACCTTGTAGGTTTTGTAGCCCTTAAGCGAGCCTATTGTAACGGTAGTTTTTTTATTGCCGGTCAGCGTCTTTTCATTCCACTTACCGTCTGCATAGTACTGAACGGTATAACCGTCCGCACTTTCGTTCTTATCCCATGTAAGCGTAAACGAAGAAGATGTGACTGTCTGCGTAATACCCGTAACTTTTGACGGGAGCGTATTGATATAGCCATATGTATACGGACTGTAAAGGTCACCCTTATATGCGCTTACCCTTACTTTATATCGTGTTCCTGCACAAAGTCCGTCTATAACCGCCGATATATTATTGTTGCCGGTAACAGTCTTTACGGACCACTGATTATTAATGTACCACTCTACCTTGTAGCCGTCCGCTCTGGCGTTTCTGCTCCAGCTTATTCTTACCGTTTCATCGGTAGCCTTCACCGTATTTATATTCCATACGGGAGAAGGAACAGTATCAACATAGAAACATCTGAATTTGGCGGTGAATCTTCCTGCATAAGCCGCTATCCTTACCTTATATTTAAGGCCTGCAGAAAGACCGCTCAGCTTTGCCGCTACTCTGTCGCCGTCCGTGCTGAAGCCGATCTGCTTCCACTGATTGCCGACATAGCATTCGACATAATATCCGTCAACGCCGCTTATATTCTTCCAGCTTATATCGACTTCATTGTATGTCGTCTTTTCAACCGCTATTTCTTCCACATCGGGAATAGGCTTTACGGGAACACGGTTTCCGATATATGAATCCTTACATCTTGTGCATTCAAATACGCTGTAGCCTTCGTTGCGATAGTCAGGCTCAACTATGTTGATTACAACATAGTCGTGACCGAGAGGTTCGCCATACTCCGCACCGCATATTTCACACTTTGCCTTTTTGGTGCAGGTAGCCTCTCCTCCGGAATGCTCACATTCGGTTATCGTAGCCGTTACAACGTCTGACTTCATCGAAACTCCCGCCGTTGTAGCATTGCTGTAGGTAAGACTGCAGTAGTACCTGCCCGTTGTGAGATTTTCGAGCGACAGCGTTTCGCCTGTAGCGCCCTCTATCACTGTTTCGTAGCCGTTTTCATCAATGGCGATCCACTGATAAGCAACTTTTGCGTCGACCTCGCCTGAATACCACGGCACTGCGCTTATTTGAAGTGACGGTATACCGTCGGGATAATAACCGTTGGTGTAATATACAGTATCAATCGGCTTGATTATCTGCATCGGACACAACCGTACCGTAAGTCCGTTTGTCGATGATGCCGTTGCCTTATTAAGACTGTATATATCTATCCACTCTTTTGTTCCTCTGTCCTGTACCCAGAAGCCGTGATCGATATAATCGGCTATCACCTTATCACTGACCGTAGTTACGATTTCGGCAAACCCACCTGACGAAATGGATACATTACCGCCGTTTATAGTAAGGCAATTTATATTGTTTGCGGCCATTGTAACATTTCCGCCGTTTATGGTCACATTGCTGCCTGTTGCAAGCCCGTCAAATGTGACATCACCGCCCCTCACTATGAATGCGTCTTGATTCTCAAACGCTGTCACCGCACAACGTCCCGTAACCGTCAGCTTTGCCTTGCCGTTTATGATGATCGGACGTGAGAACGCTGTACGAACTGCGTACTTGAGCGTGAAGTTACCTTCGGTTATGACTAACTGACCGCCGTATCCGTTCTTGTTATAAAGCGGATATAAGGTACAGCCCTCGTTTTCGCTCTTCTGAGCGTCTTTCGCAGCCTCGTCAAGATCATTATAATACTTGACATCGTCGCCCTTTGTTATCTTTGCATTGAACTTGCTCTCGCATATCTCGCAATATGTCGGCTCGGTAATATTACCTGCGGTTTCCTTGTCCGCTGTAGGATCGACCACCTGAGAATGATCACAGTCAACAAGGTCTATGCTTACAGTGTTCGACTTTATTTCATAGCCGTCACCGGTAGTAACTACGAAGTATATCTCGGCAGCATCGCTGTCGCCTGCCTTATCAATTATTTCGTCTGCCGACAATTTAGCGTCCTTTACAAGTGCGCTTAAGCTGCTATAAATTATATCTCCGCTTACATAGGAGTTTATACCGTATCTCTTACTTACATACGAGTCGTTCAGGTTCGAGCCGTGAGCAAGAGCAAGGTTGAACTTCAGCGTGGGGTTTGCGTTGCTGTTGCGATACAGCTTGTTTATTTCTGTGCTAAGCGTTGCGCTCTTTATCGGCGCTTCTTCTACATTCACCGGTTTATTGTCGTTATTCACACTGCTATAAACGCTCTCTGCACGTTCTGCAATTGAAAGCCATGCACCGCCGTCCTTTTTATATGCATAACCGTCAGCCAGAACAGATTCAAGACTGCCGTTTGCTATCTCGATGTTGTAGAATTTACCGCCGCTGATTTTTGCTTTAGCGTTACCAATAATGGTCAGAGCGTCTATAACGCCGCCGCCTATTTCTGCGTCGCCGTCTATGTAAACCATCACCGATGTGAATTCACCGCCGTTGATGATTAACTTTGAGTTTGCGTAAGCTTTAATAGGCATCCGCATTTTGCCATCGCCGCCTACGGTAAACATACCGCCGTCGGATACTTCTACAGGTGCGTTGAAAGCAAAAGTGCCACCCAGTTTTTTACCATTCAGTGCAAGCGTTACATTGCCGGTAATGGTAACGCCCTGTGTAAGTTCGCTGTTTGTAATATCCTTATACAGCGTTACAGTAGCCGTACCTGCCTCGTTAGCCTTGGCAAAAGCGTCATAATATCGCTGAACAGATCTGTCTGCTCGCTTCCGTCAGCCGTATAGCTTACAGTTGCGGCGATTTCCTCATTGCAGTAAGGACAAAGGTTTCCGTCAAGCGCATAACTGTCGTTTTCGTCCTTATGGTCGCACTTTATAACATTAAGATAATTGGCTTTGGTCATGCTCTGAATTTCAGCATATTTGAAACCTGAACCGACAATCGCATTTAAGCCTATAACTCTGCTTCCGCTCGCAATTGCCCTGCCTAAAGTATAATTGCTTTCATTTTCGCAAGTGAAGATGTTGAACGTACCGCTTACTATAGAGACATTATATCCGCTTCCACCGGTCGTGTCTGCTTTCATGCTTAAATAATCGGCATTAACATCATTGATGACCGTGTCTCCGCCGTTTATCGTTATTGCGCCGATATTAGCACCATCGGCACTAACCTTTCCGGAATTTACAACTAAATAATTCAATGTGGCTTTACTGTCAATTAAAACATTGGCATTCTCACCCGATACCGTTACACCGGTAAGTGAACTTGAGGCTGCTTGCGATGCCGTAAACGTTATATCTCCGCCCTTGACATCAAATGCAAATGTTGTGGTGCCGTCATTTCTATTTAAATCAACGGTAAATCTACCCTTGCTTATGTCAAATATTTCACCATCATTAACACCACTGTAGTCTAACAGCTTTAATGTACAGCCTTCGCTTTCCTCGGCAGCGCCGATAGCGTCATTCCAGTTTTCGTAATACGATAACGTGCCGTCAGACAGCTCTACCGAAGCCGGTAGTGCTCTGTTGCATATAACGCATACACAACCGTTATCGTCACATTTTACGCTTTCGCTGGGGTGCCGGCAGGTAGCTACTGTAAGCGTTACCGCATTCGACTTATAATCATATCCGTCATAGGTAAATATGCAGTAATATTGGATTTCTCCGTCTTCTGCCACCGCTTTATCAACTTCACTGCTGAATAAACTACAGTAACCGTTTAATAATTCTGTTTTTTCGCTTATTACCGTTCCGTCAATTAAGCATCCGGTAATATAGAGTGTTTTATCTCCCGAATATGTCACATCGGCCGCGAAAGTTACAGCCTTTTTACCGTTACGGTATATAACAGGCGCTTCTCCGCCTGCCCACGAAATACTTGCACTCTTTATCGGAGCTTCTTCTACGGATAACGCTCCTATAGAACCGCCCAAATAGCTATCTTTTTCACGCTCATCAATCGAAAGCCAAGTGCCGTCAGCATTTTTATACGCATAACCGTCTGCCAGTACAGATTCGATTGCCTTGCCGTTGTACATAAACAAATACTTGAATTTACCGCCGCTGACCTCTGCTTTACCCGTACCATAAACGGATAAGCAGTCTATTATACCATCCAGGATTACCACTTCACTGTCTGAAAGGGCATACACATCGTTGTATTCGCCGTTTGTAATGGTTAATTTCGAGTCCGGCTTAGCTTCAATTGTGCTCCATACTTTACCGTTTCCATTCACGGTAAGCGTGCTGCCACAAATATATATTTTATTTGCTTTATTCGTAGCACCCAATGTTTTGCCGTTCAGCGCAAGCGTTACATTGCCCGTAACATTTATTTCATGTGCAATTTCACTGTCTGCAATATCCCTGCACAGCGTTATAGTAGCCGTACCTATCTCATTAGCCTTGTCAAAAGCGTCGCATATATCGCTGAACAGATCTGTCTCTTCGCCGCCGTTTGCCGTATAGCTTACAGTTGCAACGATTTCCTCATTGCAGTAATTGCAAACATTTGCATCGTTTAAATTAGGACGACCCATATTGTTTTTATGGTCGCATACACCAAAGACTAAATCAGTACCTTCGGTCCGATTTTTAACACTGTCATAATAACAAGGTTCTCCCTTTTCAAATACGCTGCTTCCGCTCGCCATCACCTTGCCTATATTATAACCGCTGTCTGCATTGCAAGTGAAACTGCCGAACCTACCGCTTACGATAGAGATGTTATATTCGCTTTCACCGGAGCGGTTGTCAAACATAGCTAAAGAATCGGCATTAACATCATTGATGACCGCTTCACCGCCGAAAGTTCTCAGTGCACCGATTCTTGCACCGTTTACAACAGTCTTTCCGCCATTTATTGACAGTTCTTTAATATAACTCTCGGCACTGTTTACTGCAAGCGCACCGCTTGTTAATGTTACACTTCCCAGCTTGATTTTACCGTCAATTGTAACCTTAGCGTCAGTTCCGTTAACTGTGATTCCGCTTATCAGAGTTTCTACATCGGCTTGTTTTACCGAAGAAGTGAAAGTCAC
>ERZ859980.1213-NODE-1213-length-10940-cov-1.511805_pt1 | contig 10940 bp, 17 predicted proteins | sample MGYA00509984_ERZ859980 | MGnify/ENA primary metagenome ERZ859980 (study PRJEB30046, sample SAMN00715173) | human gut metagenome | study: EMG produced TPA metagenomics assembly of the A metagenome-wide association study of gut microbiota in type 2... | reverse complement strand
AAATTAAGGCTCAATGAAATATAAAATTTGGTTACTATTTCTAAAAAATACACACCATTTTTAAGTTGGGACAGATAATACTTTTAGCCTTTATTTAATTGTTTTTGTATCTGGTTCTATCTGGTTATTTATCTCCTGTGAAAAGTTAATTTTTTGCATATAAAAACCGCAATGCTAAGTTTTTAATTTAACATAACGGTTCATATATCTAGAAGAATTCAAAATATGGCTTTCTATTTTCTAGTTTGTAGCCTTTAGCCTCTGCCATTTCAGATACTGTAACTAACTGATATCCCTTTTTTAGTAGTTTTGGAACAATCTTTTTTACTGCATCTACTGTCCATCCATGAATGTCATGCATCAACACTATATCTCCATCATGAGCATCATTCATAACAGACCTTATTGTTTCCTTTTTGCTTTTTGTCTTCCAATCCAATGTATCCACAGACCAGCAAACCATAGGTGCATTTACATATTTACTTACCTTCTTATCCCTGATTCCTGCTCCGTAAGGTGGTCTCACAAATTTAGTTCCATGTCCAACATGCTTCTTAATCAAATCATTAACCCCTTCCACTTCCCATTTGATTTTTTTCGAGGATAATGTTAGCAATGACTGATGATCCATCGTATGATTTCCCATGTCACATCCTAATTCATCCATTTTCTTTAAAATTTCTTCCACCTTTATATCGTTTCTGGAAAGACTTGTACCACACATAAAAAACGAAGCTCTAACTTTATATTTTTCCAATGTTTCCAGCAATTCCAATGTTCTCTCCCCCGGCCCGTCATCGAAGGTTAATGCAATCATAGGTTTATTAGGATCAATTACTCTTTTATTATCTTTTGTTGTTTTCGCTTCGGTTTTACCGTTTTCTTTCTTTGTTTCAGTTGAAGCCTTTTCACCATTAGCTGCAAATTCTTTGTATTTTCAACAACTCCACCATTAACTCTTACAACTATTTTACTCCCTTTGTTTTTTTCTATTAAAGTATAACCGCCTACTCCGATTACTAAACACAATATTAATAACGTGGATACTACACGCATTTTAAGTTGTCTTATTCTCTTTTGTTTTTTTTCATCTCTTGTCATCTTTTTCATCTCCATCATCTGTATTTATGTTTCTTAATTATTTAAAATATTTTTTACATATCTTTTGATATTACAAACTTAGGCGTCCCTGTACATCCTGGTCCTACCTCGTACTCATCAAATGCAATTACTATATTTCCCTCATTATTTATATAGTAGTTTTGATTGCCTGATATTTCTTTAAATCCTGTAGAAATACCATTATCTTTAATAAAATATACAACGTCTTTAGTCAACATTTGTCGTTTCATTTGTCGTTTTATATCATTACTTATAATCTTTATATAATCAGATTTTTTCTTAAACATATCTTTTAGACTAACAATCTTTCCACTTGATTTATCTATATTGTAATATCTATGAAATTCGTATCCACTTGCTCTGGTTTCATTTATTGTAAATGCTATTGTAAACCACTTATCATTATTAACAACAATTTTATAATCCATATATAAATCACTAAATCCACTTGAACCTAAATCAGCTTTATATTGATTCACTATCTTGTTTGTATATTTTTTTATATCATTATTTAACTTTTCAACTGTTTTTTTGTTTTTAATATCTCCATTAGAATCTACTTTTGCCATATTAACTTTGATATTTTTATCTTTATCATATTTTCTAACTGTTATTACAGTAAAAATATTTCCCACCAAAGGTATATTTTCCAAAGATGATGCCAATGTTTCATTTGTATTTGGCATAATTACAACTAACAACAATGCAGCAACAGAAATCATCCATCTTGCAATTATAACTTTTTTCCTTTTTCTTTTTTTATCAATCTTAGCATACTCTAAAACTTCATTTAATTTCATTTTTTCATCATCAGGAACTTCGACTCCAATATATTGACTTTTTAGTTTTTTTAACATTTCATCATTTACCATCTTAATTTCTCCTTCATATCACAATTTATTTAACTATCATATACTCTTTTAACTTCTCAAGTGCCCTATATATCCTACTTTTTACTGTACTTAAGTTTTCACCTAAAATGTACGCAACATCATTTAAACTCATTTCTTCAAAATATCTTAATACAATTACAGCCCTTTCTTTATCTGTTAATTTGTTCAACGCCTGTTTCAATTCAATCTTATTATCTTCAATCTCAAACACATCTTTTTCATCTTTCATTTCACTTACAATATCTCTATCCCAATTAAACCTGTTTTTTTTAATATAATTATTGCTTCATTTATAATAATTTTGCATATCCATGTGTCTGCATATTTTACCTGACGTAATTTTTTCGAATTATATATAGCCTTATACGCTCCTTCTTGTACTATATCCTGTGCATCATTTTTATTTTGAGCATAGCTATATGCTATATGATAATATTTGTCATAATTATTTATAAGAAGTTTGCTAATTATATCTTCTTTTTTCTCTTTCAATTTTATCTCCTTTACGCTTTATACTATTTAGACTATTCAAAGTACCAAAAAGTTTCATTTTTTTATAAAAAAGTTGAATGCAGTTGAATGCAAAACTAACTTCTGGTTTGCTTTTTCCATTTTCATTTTGCAGAACTAACTTCTGGATGCCTGTGGATTTGGCTATCCTTTTCGTATCCTCCTGCCTGTTTTCCCAGGTTAAGTGTTGTACTTTTTTTCTTTTTTCAGGCATTTTTCCTCCAATCCCAGGAGGATACATACCTATTATATCATTGCAGGACTAACTTGTGGGTTGGTTGTATAAAACAGAACTTTGAAATTCATTTAAGTCTTCAGAGATTTCCCCTATCCATTCATGTTTCAAACATAAAATAGATTGCTTCAGAATAATACCCTTTAACTCTGTGTTACATTTTCTGTTCCTCATAAAATTATGATTTTATGTGTAAATCAAGACCTTTGAAAGCCCTTAAAATAAGGTATTTCTCCAATTATTAAAAACTGCTGTCAATAGCCTGTTTTAAGCCTATTTATTAGCAAAAAAGACCCTGACGGTATGTATTTCTACAGAACCATCAAGGTCATTCTTTATGCTTGGACACTCTCACAATCCATGTGAGTTTTATTTTTGCCTACTGGCACTATTGATTCAGTTTTACATTACTGATTCAAATTGATTCATTACTGGCTGAAAACTTTGCCCAAAAGTGGATAAAAGTGTTTGCCCTGCAATACTTACTCGTGTATTTATTACTTGTTAGCAATAGCTGCCTGTATTGAGTGGCAACCTTGTGGGAGTCGTTTTCTAAAAAAATAAGTTTCCTTGTTTCCTGTAACGTATCTACAGTATTTCTTGCAAATCTACTAACTTCACGGGTTAAAATTAATGAAAACATGCCATTTTTAGCATCCTCCATCATCCTCAAAAAGTTTTTTCTCTTCTTAACAGATGTTCCTGTAATTCCTTCATCAACATATCTTCCAACAAGTTCCCATTCAGGATGCTGTTCCAAAATATTGTCATAGTACTGAATCTGATTTTCAAGAGCATTAATCTGTGCTTCATGCTCCGTTGATACTCTGGCGTATATTGCAACTTTTCTCTTCATAATTTACTCCTATCCACCAGGTTATCAAATATAGATTTTAGCATAGTATAGCATCATAACCTGATTAATTCAATATTTACAAAGCCAAGGTGCAAAACATCTCCAATAAACATCAAACCATAATTCTGCTCCATCATGGTCTCCCACTTTAGAACGTATTTTTGTGCAATTTCCATTTTAGGATTTCGACCATCATCATTGTCAAAATTCCACTTCCGCATTGCCTTATTGCTAAAGCAATCGTTTTTCAATTTTGTTACCTGCTCTTTTTTCTTTCTCTCTTGCCCTTTGTTAATTTTCTCCTGCTCGGCTTTTTCATCGCAATCACATCTGCAACGAACCATCCTTGATTTTTTGTCCCAGAAATTAAAACGTTTTGTTATTGGTTTCCCACATACTTTGCAATATTCTATTTGTTCTGATTGATTTTCTTCTATTGCTCTGATTGGTTGTTTTTTATTTGTTCTAATTCATTGATATTATAATTTTGTTTTTCCATTGCAATCTGTCTCCTTGTCTATATTTATAATTATTTTCTATATTATTTTTATTAATATATTTATTAGTATTAGGATTACTTAAGGTAGTTTCTTTTGATTTCTTAATGTCATATTTATCGTTTTCTTTAGTACCCGTATTAAATTTGTTTAAGTCCTTACTTACATTTTCTTTATATGGTTTAATCTTTACATAAATATGATTAGGATTTTCTTTGCCTGAACTTTTCCTCTCTATTAATCCTTTTTCTTCTAACATTTTCAGTGCAGCATAAATCGGTGGTTCCGACCTGGACAGTTTTTCTGCCATATGCTTTACTGTATAAATTACATACACTCTTCCCTGCTCATCAATCATATCGTTTTGTTTCGACAATGAAACTCTTCCAAGCAAAAGAGTATATACTGAAATAGCCAAGCTTGATAAACCTTCATTCCAGATAAATCTTGGACATGGATCAAAGTCCGCTAATCTTGTTTCTTTTTTTATGTATTGTTTCATTTTTCCCTCCTGTGCTTCGTATTTTTTAGTGGTGTAAATGTATATTTCAAGATACGCATTTGTGGCCACAAATGCATTCTTGTTAGGGACACCCTAATACCCTGATAACAACAAACGCCAAGAGTAAAACCTACTTTTTCTGTAGATTACTTCTTGGCGTTTTTTATTGTTATTAAATTGTCTTTCCCAGGTCTGACATAATTAGTTTAACATAAAGATTTATTTATTCATAAAACTGCGACTGCTAAATTTCTTTTATTTTCACAGTGGGAATGTGAAAATAGTAGTTTTACAAAATGCACTTCCCGACATGATGTCGAAAAGTTAAAGTTTGTTCTACTAAACTTTTTGTTTGTTATTAAATCTTTATGGCTATATTTTACTCTATTAATATTGCAATGTCGAATTCTAGGATGGTCTATTTTTGTAGAAAAATGCATCTACTATGGTTTATTTTTTAGAAATAATAAAGAAATGGTTGGGACACGGGGTCCCAACCTGATTAATATGATTATGTATAATCAACTTTTTACTTTATATCTGTTTCCAATTGCTGACACAAACTCTCCTCAATATCACTCGTTTATTTCTCTCCATTTATCTGCCATATTTATTACAGTTAATTCCAATAGCCATCGAACTATTAGTTACCTTTAAAGTTAAATATATGTATAAATTAAAGGATAAAATGCTCTTGATTTTTTAACTCCATCTCCACCCTAATGAATTTTCACCACTTTCTTTCCTTGAGTTGCTATATATTTTTCTACCATTTCCTCCACTGTAATATAGGGATTCTCAGGAATTATACTAATGATTATCTCTTCATTTGAAACTTTAGTGGTATTTATATAATGAAATATTACTACTCCGTCTCATCACATTCTATAATAACTCCTAATTCAAGTAACGCCATTCCAACAAGCGAAAGAAGTGAAAAAGTATCTTCTTTATCATATTTTTCTTGTTGGCTGTCATAAACAGCTAATAACGTTGGTGCAAGATTATCCAAATCATATGTGTTAATTCCTAATGTCATTAGTCCATTATCCATTTCGTTTATTGAATGAACAAGACGTTTTTCTGCTTCAATTGTTTCGTCCGAAAAAACTAAATCAATAGTCTTCATATGTACATCTGTTTTATCCTCACAATCATCCTTGCATATTTCTTTCATAAGAATTGGTTTAACATCTTTTCCAAGTTTAAACGAACTATTAACTGTATTTTCTTTAATGCAGGATAGTAAATAACTTTCTATTGCTGGATAACTTAATAATACTTGCCCTTGATATCCCTCTTTTGTGCCATATGGGTCTGTATATTTCATTACATATTTTTTTCTTAATTCATTACGTTTATAACTAAGTACATCTCTATCATACAAATAGAAAATAGGGCAATTTTCAGGTTTTATATTAAATTCTTCCTTTAAGCGACAAAACAACTTATCAATTGATTCCTCCGTTAATTGAGTTAATTGATTTTTTGGAAGATTCAATGCAAACACACGAGAATTTGAATTTGGTCCATGTGCAATAAATTCTTCACTTCCACGTCTCAATTCTTGAACCTCATATCCTAAAATATCTGTAAAAATTTTTTTCAGTAATCTTAGTTCAGTTCCACCTGTATCTGGTCTTCCCCCCTCAACAACAAAAATTATATTACCAATATTTTTTGTTTTGTCAATTCTATATTTCTTCATATATAGGCAATCCTTCAAACATACCTCCTAAATACATCTTTTCTAAATTTTGTGCTTCTCTAGGCTTATATTTTGAAATTCGTTCCACTTTACTTCCACCTTTATTTTGGAAAGTAACTAGATCAAGCTGATCTGGCCTAAATACAGAATTAGAAATTAAATTTGTATAATGTGATGTAATAAAAATTTGGGAATCATTTGCATTCTTCATAAAAAATCTAATAATTCTTTCTGACAAATTATTATGAAGGCTATTTCCAAATTCATCAATAATAAGCATTCCTGAATTTTCTATAACATTAATTAAATTTGGTAACAAATCAGCAAAAACTTGATTTCCCTGCGATTCATTAATAATAACATTAGGAATAGGAAAGCTTTTTCTTTTCATAAAAACTGCTTTTTTATCTTCTCCTATAACAATTTTCAAACCTTCCCCTCACTTTCCGTTCCATATTCAATATTGAAATCATAACCAAATGACTCAAGATATTCATTTATCTTTTCAACTCCAAAATTCTCTGCATACCTAATTATAGACTTTCCATATGATGCTCCTCTATTATATCCATCAACAATATATGAATTTTGTAAAAAATCCATAAGTTTTCTAAGCGTTGGCTCTTGAGGAAATCGACAGTGTTAAATGATGCTGTCCTAAAAAATAATGTTTCAGCATCAACATGTTCATCTACAATAATATTTCCACCTATTCTAAGCTCTCCTTTATTACCTTTTCTATTTAAAACTGTAATATTATCAATTTTTATATTTTCTGAAATCGAATTTTCTTTAAAATTATGTTCAATTTCATATTCTACTTTTTATGTTCAAATTCAAATTCATATTCTACTGTTGTAATTGGATTATCAGAAAAAATACAACGATATTTTTGAAAAGCAGTGCCTTCCCCTTTTATCATATCAATAATAAATGAAATACCTTTTAAAGCATTTGATTTTCCAGATGCATTTGGTCCTAAGAATAATGCCCCTTTAAGTATTTCATTATCATATACATTTGTTTTACTAAGTATAGAATATTTTGACGCACTAAAATCAAATTCTGTTCTTTCTTTAAATGAAAGAAAATTTGTTAAATACATTTTTTTCAGCATATTCTTTTCCTCCTCACATTTATTTTATTCTCAATTTATCACTTAGTCAATATTATATGTAATTTTTTTACTTTCTATGCGTAATTTTTTTACTTTTTATATTTTGATACCTTAGCACTACTTAAAGCAATAATACAATCTATATTTTTCCTATATCCACTATGCTTTCAATTTATTATTTACCCAATCGCATAATTCTAATTTTTCTATTTATTTTATTAGTTCAAAAATACTTATGTTTACATTATTATTTCAGAATCAAAGTACTGTTCTGTAAACAAAACTTTTTCCCATATTTGTTCTTTAGTAAATATCATATTTTGAGGTGCAACAACCCATTTTTCCTCTACATCATTATTGCGATGTATTATTGCAATAATTCTTCCAACAAATTCCTTTACAGGTTCATCTACACCTATAATATACGCATCTTGTTCCTCTCCATCTGGAGCAATTATCCCTTCAATATATCCATAATTAATCGTATAATACATATCTTTATGCTTAGGATGATAACTTCCAAGTGGTCTGTCAACCACTACTTTTACAATATCGCCAACCACTATATTTACCTCCTCTAACTTCAATTCTCGGAATTTTTTCGGGTGGTTGTCACCCTACCCGATTTTCCTTTCTTTTAATTTCACGAGACTTTTGTCTCTTTTTTCGTTTCTGCTTCCTGTCTTGGATTTAGCCATTCTTCTTCTGAAAAACTCCAGTATCTGGTTTCTCTTGCCCATCTTTCTGGATGTCTTTCTTTTGCTTTTCATAACCTCTTTTCGCTTCCTTAAAATCTCCTGATCCAATCCCATATGTCTCTGTGATGGTGTCACATAGTTTATCCCACTGTGACGATGTTCGTTATTGTACCATTCCACAAATCGCTTTACCCACAGTCTTGCTTATGTCAGTGTGGCAAAACCTTGAGGCTGAAAATTCGGCACATATTTTAATGTCTTAAACAAACTCTCTGCATATGGATTATCATTACTTACCCGAGGTCTGCTTTTCGATGGCGTAATTCCCAGTGCATACAATGTTTCCAACATTGTTGCTCCCTTCATCGGACTTCCATTATCAGAATGTAGCACCAATGGCTCTTTCTGCATATTTCTGATATATATCTTTTCATCCCGATAAATTCGTTTTACCAATTCACTTGCATGCTTTGCTTCTTCACTTTTCCAAACTTCCCAACCAACAATCTTTCTGCTGTATAAATCCGAAAACATATACAGATAATAATGCTTTCTTTTGATTGGTCCATTTAAGTATGTGATATCCCACATCCAAACCTGATGGGCTCCCATTGCCTTGTGGGTTGATATTGGTCTCTTATGTTTCCGTTGCTCCCGCCCTCTATGAGTCAACTGTTTTGCTTCCTTTAACACTTTGTAAAATGTATTTTCGCTTGCTATATAGCTTCCTCTGTCTGCAAGTATTGGAACAATCTCACTTGGTGTTTTTGATGCAAACTCTTCAGAATTACATACATCCAATATCTTCTTTTTTTCTTCCATAGTCAGTTTATTCGCCGGCTCCGGTCTTGCACATATCGTGCGTTTGTCTATATAATCACTGTCTGTATTCTTCCAGCGGTTATATTTCGTTTACTGATTCCAAGCTCTGCGCATGCTTTATACAATGCTGCTCCTGAATCTACTGCTTCTTTGATCAACTCTACTGCTTGTCTGTGATCTGAATCGTTGATCATTCGTCCTCTTCGTTCGTTCCCCAAATCACATCTGCTTTTTTTCGTAGCACTAATAATGCTGCTGCTTCAGCCAATGCCTTTTCTTTTCTGGCAAGCTCTTTTTCTAACTTTTCCTTTTCTTTACGTTCTGCACGGAGTTCTTTGCCTGCCTGTGTACCTTTTTCCCTTGCGTTATCATTTGCGTTTATACAAGCCTCTTTCCATTCTTTGACCTGCTCCGGATAAACACCTTTTTCACGGCAATACTCCGAAAACTCTATCTCTGTTAAATTTGCAGTTTCAAGAACAACCATGAACTTATCCTGACTGCTCCATTTATCTGCATTCTTATATTTTGTTGTTGCTGATAAGCCCTTTTGATGCTTAGCCTGATCTCTCCATCTGTACAAAGTATTGATCCCTACTCCTGTATCTCGCTGGATGTCTGTTACTGTTTCATCGCCTTCAAGCATTCTTGCCATTATGGCTTCCTTCATTTCCTTTGGATATTTGTTATAACTCATAGCAATCACCTGTCCTTCTGATACTTATCATATCAGCTTGGGAGGTGGGTGACAACTACCCTACGCTAGAGGGCCCTTAACTTATTACTCTACCTATTCAAACCACTTTAATTTCATAACAAAATTATTGGCATTTCTATAACCAGCTTTACCATAATAGTTTTCGTGCATTTCATCATTTACAGCTTGTAATTCAACACAAGATGTGCCTCTTTTACTCTATTTCCTATTTCGTTTAATAAAAGTTTTCCAAATCCTTTATGCTGATGTTCTGCTGCAATAATTATTTCTTCCAATGTATATCCTACAATATCGTCATATTGCTTGAAATATCCCATTACAAATCCGATAGTTTCACCGTTATCTTCTTTCATAATCAAAGAAAAAGAATCCATCATAGTTATTACCTGTTGAATTCGTTTCCTTGCAGTTTGCTCCGTCCAACGGCCTTCTTCATACATATTATAATAGTTAATATATAATGGTAATACACTTTCAATATCATCTAAATTCATTTCTATAATATTCATTTATCAACTCCTATGAATTCTCATACTATACTTGTTTGTATACCAATTTGGTATGTATTTGCTAAAGTCATTATAATTGTCAAATGCTTGTTTTGCTCTTCTAACCATTCCATCAATATCACTTTGTCCAAACTTTTCAGCCCACTTAATTGAAAATAGTGAAGAATGAGCAACGTATACGGCATGTACTTTCCAAAAATCTAATGGTATATCATCATCAAAATATGCATCTACCTGACCTATACAATATGGCACACTAAGTTCAATACCAAAACTATCTAGTTTATAGAATTCTTCGTATGGATCTCCCACTTCCCATCTATTGAAATCAATTACTCCTATTGAACCATCATTCATATATATCAAGTTCCCTGGATGAAAGTCTCCATGCATATATACTGGTTCTTTAGTCCATATATTTTTGATATTATCCTTAACATATTTTATTGCAATTTCATCATTTTCGATTCTAACATTTGATTCTTCATACCTTGATAATTGCAATAATTTTTTATCCTTTTTGGTAGTATTTGGAACATCTACAGGAGCAACATTTATTGAATGTATTTTTTTTAGAATAACACCTGCTTGCCTACCTAATAAATATTGTTCTTCATCAGAAAGATGTGGCAACACACTCTCCAAGTCATTACCTTCAATCCATGAAAGTAACATAATACTGATTTGCCTTCGTTGCATATTCCAAATTCCTTTGGCATTGACATATGTATTCCAAGTTTTGAATACTTTGAC
>ERZ859980.1211-NODE-1211-length-10948-cov-1.464427_pt1 | contig 10948 bp, 11 predicted proteins | sample MGYA00509984_ERZ859980 | MGnify/ENA primary metagenome ERZ859980 (study PRJEB30046, sample SAMN00715173) | human gut metagenome | study: EMG produced TPA metagenomics assembly of the A metagenome-wide association study of gut microbiota in type 2... | reverse complement strand
GGTAGCGTTTTTCCTGCAAGGCACGCAACAGTGCCCTTTGTACTTCGGCATTCAGATTACCCACCTCGTCCAGAAACAGTGTCCCATGGTTGGCGGCGGCAAACATGCCCGTCTTGTTTTCCGTCGCTCCGGTAAAGGCACCCTTCACATGACCGAACAGTTCCGATGCCGCCAGTTCCTTCGGAAGTACCCCGCAATCCACTGCGATGAAAGAAGCATCCGACCGACCGCTCAACACATGTATCTGCCGGGCCACATACTCCTTGCCTGTCCCTGATGCGCCACGTATCAGCACGGCTAACGTATCCACCGGAGCCACCAGCCGGATATGCTCCTGCAATCTCAATGCCAAAGGGCTTTTGCTTGTATAGAATCTTTGTTTTGTATTGCCGTCCCTTCTCTTACGTTCCAATGCTTTCCGGATAATACCGAGTACCTTTTCTGTCTGCACAGGTTTGGGCAGATAGTCCACGGCACCTTTTTTAACCGCTTCCACGGCACCGGGTATATCCCCGTAGCCTGTCATGATGAGGAAAGGAATACGATAGCCATGTGTATTCATCCATTCCAGCAGTTCCATCCATTGCCGTTGTCGAGACGAAAATCCGATAATACCAGATCCACATCATGGTTGTCCAAAAACTCCTTTGCATTGTCCACGGATAATACATAACGAGCATTGATACCATTTTTCCCCAGCCAGTTTGTGGTAGCACGTGCATACACACGGTCATCCTCTACTATCAATACAGTTTCCATATACTCTTTTCTTTATTCTTTTTGCTTTCTCTACAGCATGTTCCACAGCTTTAATCAGTTCCTCTATTCTTTCGTCCGATAAGCCACCCCATTTTTCGGAAGGCATGGAAGCCATTTCCCTCAGTTCACTTTGGGGAATGTTTATACGGATCATTTCCCAAAGCGGCGCGGCTTTGTGTATGATACTTCCCAACTTCTTATAATCTCCCGTGGAAAAAGCGTCCCTTATTCCGGCAAGTTCACCCATGGTATCCTTTATGAACGGTCCAGCATCTCTTCCACGTTTTCCTCTCCTTCCATGATGGCAGCAAAAGCAGGTCGATCCATCTGTGAAACTGCCGCCAGCAACTCTTCCTCAGAGAAAGGCTTATACAGACAGTCGGCAAAACCTGCGGTAAGATACTCTCCCTTTTTATCGGAACGTGCCGTGATGGCTATGACGGGAATCTCCCATGCCCGGGGAATGTTCGAGGTCCTCAACAGCTCAAGGACCGAGAAGCCATTCGTACCGGGCATCTGTATGTCGGTCAGCAGAAGGTCGTATTTCTGTTTGTTCAGACAATCCATCAACTCCCGGACATCCGAGCAGCAGTCACAGTGAATCTGATTACGGGAAAGCATTTTACTGATGACTCCCAGCTGGATACGGTTGTCATCAATGACCAGCACACGGATATCAACGGGCAATTCACAAACAGGAGAAAACTTCTCTTCCGGACAGACGGGGTGTCCGGCCGGTAGCATAGGCAGGAAAACAGAAAAACGGCTGCCCTCACCGGGTACACTCTCCACTTCCACATGCCCCTGCATCAAGGATACGAGTCGGGCCGTGATTGCCAACCCCAACCCGAAGCCGGGGATATTACGCGCATTGTCGAGCCTTTCGAAAGCTCCGAATATCCGTTTTTTCTCCTCAAGGCCTATTCCCATACCCGTATCCAGGACAGAAATATGAAGATTTCCCGGCCGGTATTCCACCTCAAGAAACACCTTCCCGTGAAATGTGAACTTCAAGGCATTGGACAGCAGGTTGCCGACTATCTGCCGGATATGCGAGCTGTCACAGTTGACCATAACATCCAGACCGGAGAAAGATGCAGTGAACGCAAGTTTTTTCTGCCGGGCGGCAAGACGGTGGCTGTCCGCTATTTCTTCAAACAGAGTTTTCAAGCTGAAGAGTGTGTTTTTGGAGTGCGTCCCACCTTCATCCATCCGGTGATATTCCATCAGCGTGTCTACCAGAGCGAGCATATAATCGGACGAATGCAGGATATTGTCCAGATAACCGACCCTGCAACTACCATCGCTTTCCGAAGACAACTGTTCCGCACAGCCTCTGATAGCTGCCAGCGGAGCACGCAGGTCATGGGCCACTGAGGCCATCAGCTCCTTACGTGAACGGAGCAATTCTCTATTCCGATTGTCGGACTGTTCAAATTCCCTCTCATACCGAAGACGACGGTTCAAATCCCGGTGAATGAGGATATACAATACAATTGCCAGTAAAGAGATAGACAAAGCCAAGCCGGCTACCACATAGTAGGAATTATTCCGTTCAAGGACAAAGGTTCTGTAGCGTGCAGCAAAACGTTCGTTATTCTCCCGTTCAAATTCAGAGACTATGCTGTTCATCCTTTCGTTCAGTTCCATGCCGCCAACGTATAAGCTGTCCATCTGTGCCTGTATTTGCACTAATCTTTCAGCCTGTTCCAAGGACAGAGAGTGGAGCATACATGTTGCCATTCCGATTGAAGGGACAATGAACAAAGAGCAATGCCTACATTCGCCATCTTCCTTCTGTCGCTGACAGGCAAATTTATTCTCTTTTAATGGAAAAATATCCCAAATTCCCTTCTTAGAACTATCTCTCGTACCGGATTTAAACAAGACCATATTCCTCTTTTGCTGCACAGCTTGTCTCCCAGCAGTCAAAATAATGGAAGGGATACTTTCCTGTACAATATCGCCAATACTCTGCAATTCATTGAAAGTATGCATTGTCTTGGAAAGAAGAATTTCTTTATTCCAAAGAAGAAGACACAATGAGTCAATACGGTTTTTTTGTAAGGGAGTATGGACATACTCCTTTAGGAGTTGCAGACTGTCACAAACCCCATATCGTTTATAACTGTAGTTCTTCAAATCGTTGTCATCCCATGTTATGGCAATTTCCGCATGAGTAGAAAGATCCAATAGGCCTATGTAACTTTTTTCTGCTAGACTATGTATCGCTGCCAACTCCTTCTCTTCTTTGCGCAGCATGTGTCTTAGTACCTGTTCCTTGCGGAACTGATAGACAATGAAAGCTAACAGTAAAACTAAAATAGCATAACCGAAGCATATTTTTAACTTTAACCACATAATGATACCGACTGTAAATTTATATAATGTTCACATCAATAAGTGCAATATCTGAAAAGGCAAAATAAAAAACTTATTAGTATATAGTGACACTAATACTAAATCATCTTGTATTGATAAATTGCACTGATAATGTAGTGCTTTTAGCTGATTGACAATCAAATTTTACTATACATTAAAGCTCTTTTTGTTTTTATAATTACACGAACTTTTCAATTTTAACAATATTAAGAAGAGAAATAGAACATATAATTTGTATATAGTGTATCTAAAAGGAAATAAGAACAAATATTCACATTATAAAACGGAATAAAATAAGGTGTTTTTTTTTAAATCCTAACAGTTTCATCACCGGACTTATAAAATGACCTATTCTGCCGATATAGGAATTTTCCTGTTGTTTCAAGTTTCGGAAGGCAGTCAATTCCTTTATCTTCTGTTCTTTTGTTGAAAAGTCTTTTTCTGTCTGTTCTATCCGGCTGATTTCTTTGTCGAGGGCATCAAGCTTTTCAGAATGATGGGGATAATATCCAAGAAACCATACGATGACAGAAGCTACAAGAATGACACTTCCCCTTTTATGCAGATACTGTTTGGCTTTTTCCCACATATGTATACAGATGGCGCGTGTAGTAGGCATCCGGTAAGGAGGCAGTTTCATTACAAAAGGAACATCCTCGTTCTTGAATAAAAACTTTCTGAACAATCTGGCCATGCATACCGCAGCTGTAATACCTGTAAGGCATAAGACTAAAAGCATGGTTCCCGCATATTCCGCAAAAAAAGTTCCGCATATTAATACATAGAGAGGCAGACGGGCACTGCAACTCATCAGAGGGACAGCCAGCATGGTTATCATGCGGCTACTCCGGCTTTCTATGGTACGGGTAGCCATTACAGCCAATACGTTGCATCCGAATCCCATAATCAGCAGAATGAACGACTTGCCATGCAAGCCCATTTTGTGCATCAATTTGTCCATAATAAATGCTGTCCGTACCATATATCCGAAATCCTCCATCAGTAATATGAAAAAGTACAGAATCAGAATTTGCGGCAGGAACACAATGATACCGCCCACACTGTTTATAATTCCGTTAGTCAGCAAATCCGCCAACGGACCGGGAGCAAAATTCTCCTGTACCAGTTGTTCCATCCAGCTCATCCAGGAGTCGATCCATCCTTTAGGATATTCTCCGATGACAAAAGTGGCTTCGAACATGAGCCATAGGAAGAAAATGAACAGAGAAAAACCAAGCAACTTGCTGGTGGCAATATGGTCAATCAACTTTGTTTTGTCTTTTTTATGCATGGGATTTTCATGATAAGTCTCCCGGAGTGCTCCTGATATAAAGCCATAACGGACATCTGTGAAAGCGGTTTCCGAATCAGTCTGCAACAAATCTTGAATGGTGTTTATAGCCTTTTCCCTCACTGCCATCAGCCGGGAATAATTCCCCCATCTCTTGACCATTCTTTCTATCTCCACATCCTTTTCCAATAGTTTGATGGCAAGGAAACGTTTGGAAAAACGCTCGGCTACGTTCCCGTAGATTTTCAATTCCTTATGCATTCTATCAATTTCCGTTTCCAGCGTATTGCCATAGTTTATGTGTATATGGCGCGTCAGCGGTTCTTTGCCTCATACACTTCTATGATTTTTTTCAGCAAGCTGTCTATGCCGAAACCGGTTTTACCGATAGTGGGTATAATCGGTACACCTATCATCCGTGCCAGAGATACATAGTCGAACCTGTCGCCTTTCTTCTCAAGTTCATCATACATGTTCACGGCAATGACCATGTGGGTATCCATGTCAATCAACTTGCTGGTAAGATATAGATTCCGTTCAAGATTCGATGTGTCAATCACATTGACAACAATGTCTGGCTAGTCCTCTTTCAAGTATTTACGGACATATAGTTCTTCCAGAATATAGGTGGACAAGGAATAAGTTCCCGGAAGATCTATGATTTTAAATGTATATTCGTCCTGGGTGAACACCTCTTCTTTGGCATCTACCGTGACTCCACTGTAATTGCCTACATGCTCATACGCTCCAGATGCAAAATTGAACATAGATGTTTTTCCACAATTCGGATTACCGACCAGTGCGATATTGATAGTTTTCCCTCTGTCTTTAGCAAATCGAATAAAATCTTCGTGTGACAGAGTAGTAAGTGTATTAACCTGTGACTCCGTGTCTGTTATTGTACCATATTCGTGTTGATATTCATTCATGCTTACAACTTCCACCAGCTCTGCATCACTTTTGCTAAGAGAAACATTATAGCCCATCACCTTGTAATAGACAGGATCGCCCAAAGGCGCACTCCGGACAGCCTCCACTTCTTGTCCCTGTACAAATCCCATCTCGATAATGCGCTTTCTGAAAGGCCCTCTACCGAGTACTTTCGTAATGATTCCTTTGTCATCCCTTTTTAAATCAGAAAGTTTCATATCAATATTTTAATGTTTGATTTTTATCTTTTATCGGCAAAGTTAGAGCGGATTATTTGCAATCTTGTTGCATGTTTTTTTGTTGTTTCGATAAAAAACTGTAATTCAATAATTAATGTTATTTCTAAACATATTTGCAACAAGATTGCAAATAAAAAAATGTATTTTTGCAGTGCTAAAACAGATAAAGAATACTGCATGGAAAAGGCGGTATAAAATACCGCCTTTTCCACTTGATAGCTTTACTGATTGTTGAACTTTAAAAATTCATATCCATGTCAATAAAGCAATGTGAAGACAGACTGCTGGACAGGGGACTACGTCCGACCCCGGCAAGAATCCTAACTCTACGTAAATTATCCGAACTGGAATATCCTGTTTCTCTGCTTGAACTTGAGACTATGCTTGACACATTGGACAAGTCTACCATTTCCCGTTCATTGGCTGTACTCCTGAAACGTCATGCCATTCATTCATTTGAAGATGGAAGCGGATCAACCAAATATGAGATTTGCAGAAGTACGGTGGAACATTGTCCTATAGAAGAGCAACATGTACATTTCCATTGTGAAGCTTGCAACAGAACATTCTGTATGAAAGAGCATAAAATCCCAATAATCAGCCTTCCCAATGGCTATGCAATCGAAAACATCAATTATACCATAAAAGGGGTATGTCCTGAATGCCAATGTCAACAACGAAAGGTATTGACAAATTAGGAGAAAGACAATACCACATAGGTGTAAATATTGAGTTTAATATAGAAAGAGACTCCTTATAGTAATTCTTATGGAGTTACTCTTTCTTTATCATCATTGTTGTCAGTGGGCTAAAATTTCGGGCTCTGACTCTGTGATTAAAATGGTATACTCCCATTGTGCAGACGGCAGGCGGTCTTCTGTATAACAGTCCATCCGTCTGATTGATCCATCACGACTTTCCAAGTACCCATATTAAGCATCGGCTCTATGGTTAATGTCATACCAGGAACCAATAGCATACCTGAGCTCTTTCTACCATAATGCAACACTTCCGGCTCCTCGTGGAACTGTATTCCTACACCATGACCGCAAAAATCACGAACTACAGAAAAGCCATTGCGCTTGGCATGGCACTCTATTACATGACCTACATCACCCAAAAAAGTAAACGCCTGAGCGGCTTGCACTCCCTTTTTCAGACACTCTTCAGTAACACGTACCAGCTTTTCTTTTTCTGAAGAGGTTTTCCCAATAATAAACATCCGTGAAGCGTCTGCATAAAAACCGTTAACTATCGTTGTACAGTCTACGTTTACAATATCACCTTCATGGAGCACCTGATTCTCATTAGGAATGCCGTGGCACACCACTTCATTAACCGAAATACAACAGCTATTCGGAAAACCGTGATACCCCAATGTTGCAGGAATACCCTGGTGATCCATGGTATATTCATACACCAAACGGTCTATTTCTGCGGTACTGATACCTTCCCGAATATTTTCCTCCACACAATCCAATACAGCTGTATTCAACATCCACTTTTCCTTATTCCTTCAATTTGTTCCGGCAATTTAATGAGTTTTCGTGAGGGAACCAGTCTGCCTTTTTTTCCCAATACATCACTTTTTTATCAACTTCTGTCAAAGGCATGCCCGGAATGGGATGCCATTGATACTTTGCTTTCTTCATCTTATTTAAATTTTTTAGCCAAAATACGGATTGAATTCAACACAGCTAATAAAGCCACTCCTACATCAGCAAAAACAGCTCCCCATAATGAAGCGTATCCCAAGACCCCTGCCAACAAAATGATAACTTTCATGCTGATAGCCCCAATGATATTCTGCCATACTATACATTGTGTGGCACGTCCTATTTCAATGGCTGTAGCCACCTTCGATGGTTGGTCTGTTTGAATTACCACATCAGCACTTTCAATGGCTGCATCCGACCCTAGACCACCCATGGCAATACCTACATTGCTAAGAGCCAATACAGGTGCATCGTTCATGCCATCGCCTACAAAAGCTACAGTACGAGTAGCATGAAATGACAACTTCTGAATATAGGTAGCTTTGTCTTCAGGTAGCAAGTCACCATGTGCCTGCGGAATTTCCAGTTCGCGAGCCACTTTTTCCACTAATGATTGCTTGTCGCCTGATAGCAGATGGATATCTTTTACGCCTAATTCCTTTAGATACCGGATAGCTTGTACCGCATCCTCTTTCAATTTGTCAGCCAACCATACAGCTCCGGCATATACTCCGTCTATAGCACATACGACAACCGTCATTTCAGATTCAAGTACCTTAGATGGTACTACCGTCTTCCGCATCAAAAGTAGTCGTGGATTCCCTACCAGTACATTTTTTCCATCAATAATGGTTTCCACACCATATCCAGCTATTTCCTGCATGGATAAGGCCGAATGTAAGGAAATATGCTGCCCCCGCACATACTGCTGAATGGCTTGTGCAATAGGGTGAGTACTCTTCTGTTCAGCCGTTCCGATGATTGCAAGCAATTCCTCTTTCTTCAAGGTAGCAGCTTGGACAGATGCTACTTCAAACTGCCCGGTAGTCAATGTTCCGGTTTTACAAAAGCAATGCTGTCTAATTTTGTGATAGCATTCAGATAATTACCTCCTTTAAAAAGGATACCCGCACGGGAAGCAGCACCGATTCCACCATAATATCCCAAAGGAATACTGATGATCAAGGCACAAGGACAGGAAATCACCAAGAAAACCAGTGCACGATAAAGCCAGTCGGCAAATACATAATCGAAAGAAGGAGCTAACCATTCCACCACTGCAGGTATTATAACTACCAGTGCCGAAAGGAATAGCACCAAAGGCGTATAAATCCGGGCAAAACGCCGTATGAACAGTTCTGTCGGAGCTTTCCGTGCGGATGCTTCCTGAACCAAAGAGAGAATACGAGCTAATGCACTCTGCTCGTTAGGACGTTTCACTTCTAAATCAACCTTCTGGTTAAAGGCAATCATGCCTGCCAGCACCTCACCGTTTACCTCAATAGAACGAGGCATACTTTCACCTGTCAAAGCCGAAGTATCAAACAGTGCCGATTCGTTTATCAATGTACCGTCCAACGGTATTCTTTCTCCCGGTTTCACCTCGATGCGCTCACCTACCTGCACCTCCTTGGGTGCCACTTCGATAAAAGCTCCATTCCGGAATACCTGGGCACGTTCCGGACGGACATCCAGCAGTTCTCCAATATTCTTAGTAGCACGTTCCACAGCTCCATGCTGCAACATCTCCCCTACTGTATAGAGTAACATTACAGCTACAGCTTCGGGGTATTCACCGATACAGAAAGCTCCGATTGAAGCAATGAGCATCAAAGTGAACTCATTGAAAAAATCCTTGTCACGCATGCTGTGCCAAGCAGCATGCAACACCGGCAAACCTACAGGCATAAAGGCAAGCAGATACCACACAGACTGGATTGTACCCTGAAACCAACTTAGCTGGATATAGCTCATCACGATACCTGCCAACAACAACATCCCCGAAACAAGAGAGCTCCATTTACCGGACACTCCATCGGCATGATGATGGGCACAGCAAGAGTCGGCATGAGGTGAAGATACAGATGGGGATACATACTGGGCTTGGCAGCAGGATTCTGCTGCATGTAGTTGTTGAAACGGATTAGAATGTATTGTTTTCATACTGAGATATATTTTTCTTTCACACTGCAAAGGTAGAACATATCTCATACAACTTGGTTGCAAAGCACATATCAGCACCTGAAAGAATAAAGACGGATGCCCTATAAATTAAGACATCTGCCTTCTTCTTTAATTACACGGTCACACTACATGCTTACGACTCTGATCCGGTCAGTAAAAGCGGACTAAGCAGCTTTTGCCCCTTCTCCCCATGGATATGACAATCTGCTTATACGCCATATCAGAAACGTCACAGGCAGCATATACTTCCGGAACAGAGAGCCAGTTTGTCCGTGATGATTTCATCCGCATTGTTTACTTGAACAACATCCCGGAAGAAAAAACTTCTATAGAGATCATATTTTTTCTGTTCTTTAATTATATACATTATCTGTAACAAAACACAGAGACATTAAAAAGAAAGAAGAGAAATACACATTAATAAGGTATTTCTCTTCTTGGCACAATCATCTGTGGTTTATTTATGTACGGAAAAAATGACTATTTTCTTTTAGTTACCTTGAGAATGTCCGTCATGGAGAGGGATTTCATAAAAATCTTCTGCCCCGATTTCTTCGATAATATGTGTACCATCTGATGAAATATATCCTACAGATGTAGCATAACGTTCCCAATCGGAAACTAACTCCTTCAGTTTGTCGGTATATTGATGAGACAAATCTTTTTTCTCGGAATAATCACGACTTATATCATACAGCTTCCAGTGCATACCGTCCCCATAAGGAGGAAGTAGAAGGGTCGCTTTCCACTGTCCCTTTATGACTGCCTTGCTTTCTGCCATTTCAAAACAGATGGCCTCGTTATCCGTGCGTGACGGTGTTTCTGATGAGAAAGTAGCACGGAGAGATTTTCCATAAAGTGGTGCAAGCTTCTTGCCCCTGTACACATCCGGTCTGGAAATCCCGACATAATCCAGTACTGTAGGAAACAAATCAGTGACATGCATCAAGTTGCTGGTATCTATCTTGCCTCGCTGTACATCCAGACCAGAAACAATCAATGGTACACAAATACCTCCTTCCGCTGTAGTCATTTTATAATACGCATAGGGCGTGTTGCAAGCCTCGCCCATGCCTTTCCTAAAGATACATCAGTACATTTGCGATCATGACAGTTTTGTTACGGCCAAGAAAGTATATAACCGCTATGCAGGTTTCTCAAAGGAATGCCATACTCTTATGGTACTCTTCAGAGAACAGATTGAATCGTATAAAGAAAAGATAGGCAAAGGAAAGGCGGAAAGCACTTACCGTGGACTGGTTGCCGACTACAAGAGTCTTTTGCTTTTCATGAAAACCAAAAAGAACATCGAGGATATAGCTATTGACGAGCTTGAAAAGTCGTTCATTGAGGACTATTACACATGGATGCTCGGCACGGCAGGCAATGCGAATGCCACCGCTTTCAACCGTGTCAATACCCTGAAATGGCCGATGTACATCGCGCAGGAAAAGGGTTGGTTGCGAGTCCATCCTTTCACATCCTTCGAGTGCAAGCCGGAATACAAGAAAAGGTCTTTTCTTACTGAAGAGGAATTACAGAGAATCATCCACGTGGAGCTGAAATACAAACGCCAGCGTGCCATGCGAGACATGTTTCTCTTCATGTGCTTCACCGGTCTTTCCTATGTGACCTGAAAGCCATAACATACGATAATATCCATACCG
>ERZ859980.1209-NODE-1209-length-10992-cov-1.627960_pt1 | contig 10992 bp, 10 predicted proteins | sample MGYA00509984_ERZ859980 | MGnify/ENA primary metagenome ERZ859980 (study PRJEB30046, sample SAMN00715173) | human gut metagenome | study: EMG produced TPA metagenomics assembly of the A metagenome-wide association study of gut microbiota in type 2... | reverse complement strand
AAATCGGAACAATCTGTAAAAGTGGACTTTGACGAAAAGTCATTTATAATGGAGTTGCCAAAAGCTTCTGTACTTGCTGGAACGAAGCCTTGTCTGTGGTAAAGAAGCATATCTGGAAACAACAGTCGGACACATTGACTTTTTCGCTATGGTTTCCGAAACTCATTGAATTATTCAAGCAGAAGTCCAAACTTCTTGAATATCTTTATCGGCACGTTTGCGATTACAATCTCAACCGTATGAATATCGAGGCGAATACCGACAGTATATTAAGACGGCAGAATGAGATACTTGCAAAAATTAATGAGTTGAAAAATCCAGTGACCATTATTCCACCCAATATCAATGGGATGTTTATACGTGGCTATTATATTAAGTTACGATATGTCGTGGCCTTCGTGGTCGTTATTATGATATGGGCTGTTGCTGCTTCTATTAGTAGTATGAAGTATAAGGAAGAATCCTTTGCTCATTATTCTATGTATCGGGCGGTGAGGGAACAGCATCAGTACTTGATGGGAAAAATAGGACTAGAGCCCCAAAGGAATACGGAATAGTCCTTGGAGAAAATAAGCAACGGCTTTTTACTATTGCTCCTTTCTTCCATAAGTTACTTCTGGTTCTGCCACCATAGGTGTATTATTTATATCAGGTAAGTCGTATGTTCTTATTTTCCTGTCTTCAAGGAAAATATGATTCAAAGTATAAGCCAATGATTCAAGTGTTTGTATGCGGACTTTAGGTTTTAGTTGACATTCCCAAACTGTAATACAATGCCAGCCCATAGCAGCAAGTTGGCATTGTTCTTTTTTATCACGCTCTTTGTTTCGCTCTATTTTCTTTTGCCAAAAGTCAATGTTTGTTTTAGGTAGGCGAAAGTATCTGCAATTATCATGACCATGCCAAAAGCAGCCGTTCACAAAAATAACTGTTCGATATTTGCGAAGCACCAAATCAGGATGACCGGGAAGACGTGGGTGATTAAGCCGATAGCGAAAACCACGGCTGAAAAGGAATTTCCGCACCAATAATTCAGGTTTCGTATTTCTCCCTTTTATTGCGGACATACATTTATGACGCTGTTCTTTGGTTAGTTTGTCCATATTGATGACAGAAATTGCATATCATTTATAATGTTCAATTAAGTTTGGTTTAATATTCTCGCAAATTTTCTCTATTGCTTTCTGTTTTATTGTAGATTTGTTTCTTTGCCAAATGAGCACTTCGTTTTTGAATCTACACAATCTTTTTATTCTGTAAACCCTCTTTTTTTGAGAGCTATATAGTTCATATACATCCCTCTTTTCATCCTTTCATCCAATGGACGTTTCCCCTTGGCAATCTCATCCATAACTTTCCATTGCCAATCTTTGAGAACTCTACGCCTGCGATCCCACTCAACCATTTTTTGAACTAACTCTATTGTGATATTATCGTTATCATAATCAGTAGAGGAGGAATGAATTGCGCTCGATGCCCTATTGTCTTCGGAAGCAAGTTTGTCTGCCTCAAACAATAAATCGATGTTTTTTTCACAAACGATATTATAGATATTTATGGCCTTTCTTCTATCTGAATCAGTGAACTTATGATTAAACTTCAACTTATGAGCAGTTTCTTGGGCCGCAGATTGATAGTTGATAGATAAACAATCAGTTTCTTTTCCCCATTCTGCAATTTTTCTCCACAGTGAATATGGAATAGATTCTATGATTTCCATATCATGCGCAACATCTTCGTCATTTTCGTCAGAACTCAGTGAGAAACCTTTTCTGGCTGGAGTCGACGAATTAATAAGATCTGGTTTTATATCATTCAAATCGTAAGACCATGTATATGCCTTAACCTTTTCCCAACACTCTTCTTTCTTAGACCACTCAATATAGTGCGATACAGGCGATTCTTTGAGAATAAAATCATTAATTTGTTTCATTAGCTCATAGATGAAATCTGAAAGAGCATTAGAAAGGCATTGGTTTTTCCATATTTTGTAGAGGTTTAGTTTGCCCTTCGTTATAGTAGTTAATAAAGATATAGCATATGGAACAACTACCTGTTTTAGCTCACCAATATTATTTCCTGATACCTTGGTTCCATATCTTTTATCGGTAGTTCTGAATAATATCGTTTTTGCAATGGCATCTTCATAATATATACTATTGAGGTTTTTAATATTTTCAGGTAAGTTGTTATTAATGAACTTGCTGTAGTTCTTTTCGTTACCACGTACAACAATAAACGGTCCGATAGCAATTTTCTTCCCATCATATACTTCTTCGTATGCGTTTATATACTTAGCTAACTCTACCTTTGTTATAACCTGCTTCTTGGGGTATTTTAAGTCAAAGGCGGCTTGGCGAGATTTGGTAAATCCCTCCTTCTGACGAAAATTCTTATACTGTCCTCTTGCCCTTTCAAAGAACCAATATGTCTGGATGTTTGAATCTTCTGTTATTGGTGTCAAGATATATCGAGACAACTTTTCGAAAGCTACAAGATGCGCATTATTGGCAGTAAAATCAGCATCATTTACCTTGTTTTGAGTATTTGCATATCGAGAAATGCGTGACACAATATCTGCAAATTCTTCTGCCTTTTGATAACAGATATTTTTGCTTGAACAAAAATGCCAGATATATCAGCCTTGTCTTTTTTCCATGTGTGATAAATAGACGCTGTTGTTTGACCGCCATTTACTATCTGTAAATTAGATATTTTGACAATGTTTCTACCGGTAGAATCTAATTCGATGTGATCAGCAGTAGCCGCTAATCCATTGTTGAAAGCCAAGAACATATGTGGCTCTTTTTTTATTGTATCTCTGTACCTTTATTGATTTTTCCTGTAAACTGGAGGAAAGAACGGACATTTTGCTCCAATAATCTGGCACCGAATCTTTCATATAAATTGGCTAAACAAGTTCCTGGTATTATAGCTACATATGCTTGATAATCGGGATTTTCAGAAGCGGCAGATAGACATGGAACAGTATATCCTTCTTCCTTGAAATTGATTTCAATAGGCACACGTGACTCTACAGTTATCTGGTAAAGATATCTAAGGTCTATAACGCGGAAGAATACCTTATATCCACATATATCTACATTGGCAGGAAATTCGCCTTTATACTCACCATTCGTAAGAATAAAGGCATTAACTCTTACCAAATTATCTTTTAGTTCTTGGTATGAAGATAATGTGTTTGCAAATTCAAATATTTCAGATGATTCTGCTACTTCGTTTGCATAATCTCCATATACAGCCTTCCTGAAGAAATTAATAATTCTAGTGGAAGCTCTATCTATTTCAGTTTTAGGTGTTGAATAAATACTTTCTTCACACCCATAAATAGATATGAATAAGTCAACAGTCTCATAATTATCTGCTATTGCATAACCATTAATTTTATGCTGTTTTTTGGTTCCTAGGTCTTTTTCATCAAAAGCTACTGTCGCATTCTCTGTTTCTCCAGCTTCTGACAATACATCAAAAACATATCTTGTGAATGTCTGTTCTTGATTATCGCCATCTTCATTGATAGTTGGCGGGTCGAAATTTCCTGAATAAGAGATAGATAATATTTGTTTATATCATTATTCATATCATTTAATGGTATTAAATAAGACACCCTCAGAAACTAAATATTCATCGCACATGCCGATAGAAATGGCATAAACAACATTACTTACTCCGTTTCTAAGGTCATTTTCCATGATTCTTGGGAAATCAGCTAATACTTTATAGCACTTTTCGTTCCTTTTTTTATAAAAACGTTCAGCATACAAGGATTCATGACTAGCGATGTACTTCACCTCAATAAGTTTTTCCTCAAAGATACATAATGCAGGTACATTGCTGCTGAGGAGATTTTTTATTTCTGCTACAATCATAGGTAAACTCTCTCCATTAATTTTGGATACTTCCAATACTAAATGGTAGATAAATAAATGGGCTACAAGTGAATTATCTAATTGTCGTTCTCCGTTTATGGTTATGAATTGAGCATTATTAGTAGATGTTGTTTTAACTTCAACAGCCCAATTATCACCTTGAAAGTCCTTATTTGTCTTCTCAACCCCTGTCCAAAGCTTTAATGTAGATGCGTAGGTATCATTAGTACTTCGACTTAGCATTTTTCTAAGGAATACTAATTCTCCATATAAGCCTTGCTGTTCTTCTTTTGACAAGCCGTCAAACTTCATTTTACCAAACAAGTTTTTCCATCTATATAGTTGATTTACAACTTCCTGAGCCATTTTCTTTGGAGTGGATAGTGGTTTAAGTGTAGTTACCAAATCCTCACATAATGCAGCAAAGGCTCTTTGGTACTCATTCCTCATTAGCTGAACATGGAGCATTTTTTGTCCAGGCATTGATGTGTCGCGAGCTGTCTAATTTTTAGCTCGCTTAAATTGCTTAAAGATGTGACATCAATCTTGAATTCTTTCGAGAAAGAGACGGCAATACCTATTATGTCATCGGGATAGCTATATGTGACATATACCTGTATAGGTAATGTCGTGTCGTAAAGCTTTTTCACAAGTCCTATTGTCGCAAGACTTTTTAACGAGTTCCACAACTCTATAATCTGATATTTATTCTCTATACTCATTATCGTTTTCGTTATCGAAATTATCCTCAATATCAGCATATTCTCCTACCATATTCACTTTATAATTTACTGCAAACGATGTATCTGTTGCTGGGAAGGAAATGGCAAACCCAACAAATGGATCATCACTTTCGACAAATACGGTTGAACCTTCTGCTGGCACACCATTCTTCATGACGTTAGCACCTATTGGATTTAATGGATAAATTATCAGTAGTGGTTGAGTTTTGGGTCTAAAACTACTACGTACAACCAATGGTTTTGGATATGCCTTAGACCAAATTTTACCATTATCTACAGATTCTCGTTTTGTTGTTTCTAAAGCTTCATTTAGCATATCTTTTTCTAAATCTACAAATTCATCAGCTTGATTACCAACGATATGATTCTTTCGAATAAAGTATGTTTTGTAATCTGTATCAATAGCTCTATTACGATAGAAACAATTAACTTTATATTTGTTGCAGAAACGATATTCCTTATTAGGACCACTTCCAGCCGACTTATTCATCAGAGCAACGCTCCAATTCGTCAACTCGTTATGTCCTTGTAACTCATTGATGTACTTAACAATTAATTCAAGATTTACCTTTTTGAGGGATTCTGCAACAGTAAATTCATTGAAATAATCACAAATTTGATTTGCTGGAACATTTTTCCAAAGATAGTCTCCATCTTTGATTATGGGTTCACCTAATCCGGCCAGAAGCTCATCAGTAGCAACAAGATTTCTGTTCTTTAATCCCTTATCAATCGGCAATTGATAAGTTTCAATGAGTCGAGAAGCCCACGATACTTGAATTTCCTTGGTATTCCTCATCTTATTAAGAGCAGTGATTTGTAGGCATCCAGGATGTGTACGTACTTTGAGAGCATACTTATCCGGTGTACTTCTTGATTCTGCAAGATAGTTGAATTCTTCACGCAACTCAGCACTAGCGATAGCAATGTGTCGATACCATTCATTGAGTTCAGCACTTGTAAATAGACGGCATAAATCAACATATCCTGGACGATACCCAAACCATCTACCCATCTGCATTAATGTATCATACATTTTAGAAGCACGTAAGAAATAGCTTATAGAAAGTCCCTCCAACGTCAGACCTCGAGATAGTTTGTCTCCGCCTATAGCGATAACAGAAACCCCATTTTTAGAATTCAGTTGATAATCAACAATATCACCAGAAGATCCGTTAATGGATTTCACTTCAATTTTCTGAACAACTTTGAAAAGTAAAGGCTTAATATCTTCCCACTGATGGACTTGCAAGCAATGATCAATATTGGAAAGAGTTGAATTCTTAATCTTATTGGTTGTTTCAGTATAGTCATTCTCTAGCAAATCTTGAAATTCACTGAGTACAGATGGGTCGTTTGCTTCTATCTCTTGCTTATAATATGAAAACTGTTGAGCTACCAATTCTTTAATCTCATTTTGCCATAGCTGATAACGAGAAACGTGGATAAGCATAGAGTTATGCTTATTTTCTTGGCCTCTTGCTAAGCGTATAGCGCATGTCAATATAAAGCTCTTAATAGCTGTCTTTAACGACTCTGGTATATCTGCAAATGTTGGCTTAGGATCATTCTTTTTGTGCCCCTCTGGTATGAAAGTCAGATAATCGCTAATAGGAACTACAATCGGCAACAAGTCTTCTTCCTCCTCAACATCCATACTTGTCCCAAATACTTTTTCAGGACCAATGTAATTAGTTGGTGCAGGGAGATTGATAATAAAGTCACGTGGAAACAAATCTGATTCGTCTTGTGCTATAAATATATTAGCAAAAGGTGTGGCTGTATATCCAACATAGGCAGACCTATTGAATTGTCCAATCAGCGTTCTAATACCTTTATTGATTGCTGTTGGGTCTAAATCCTTATCTTTCTTTGTATTGATTGAAGCATTATCAGCTTCATCATCAATCAGTAGCAACGATTTATTTGCAATCTTGTGACCTCCAGCTTGAGCTTTCAGCCAAGTGTTCAAGCGCTTTAATACTGATGCGTTCTTTTTTACAACCAGAATTATGGGTTGCGGTGCATTGAAGTTGAACCCAGCAGTATTTGCTGCCCTACTATTGAAATCGCCAGAATCCAAACTTGTGGTATAGGAATTAGCAATTGCGGAATCAAAACCAGGAATCAGTCCTACACCTATTTTGGTAGTATTGTTGATATTATATGCTCGTTCGTATTGGGTATCAAATCCTAAAAAACCCTCATCTATTCTACTTTGAGTTTGACTTCTCAGATTATTCAAGATGCCAGCTAGTACAACGATAAAATTGAAGCCTGCATCAGCAGCTTTGCAAATTAAGCCTGTGTAATTAGCTGTTTTACCAGATTGAACTTGACCTACAACTAACCCTTTTTTATCAATTGTGATATTGGTCAGCTGGGGATTAAACAAATTATCTAAAATGCGGTCACTCATTTCATCTAACTTTTGAATGACAAGTGGAGCAAAACCTTTTTGTTCAGACAAATATTGTTTATACCTCACCCAAAAGTCCCAAGTAGACTTGCGCTCAGCTTTGAAATCTCTAAGCCAAGGTTGTCTTCTTTCATTCCCTTCTAGTATTTGAAAGTCCTGAATCCTTACTCCATACAAGGATAGTAATTCGCTTTTTACTTGCGCAATATCCATATTGGGAAAGATTAGTGATACCCTTTCTATAGCATCATTAATCTGATCGTCTGTTACAACAGCATTTGGTCCGATTAGGACTCGACACATATTAATAATCTGATTCTGCATAGCTATAAATTTTCGATTAAATCCTCAAAGAGGTTAAAAGGTTCTACTGTTTTTAGATATGCTTTGGCTTGTTCAGATGTCTTTCCCGTTTTAATTTGGTTATCATACATCGTCCGCATCATATCTGTTATGATTGAAGGATTGATACCCATAAAAGGTTCAAGTTGAGACTCTTCACCTTTTGCTTCATTGATATAAATTGTCTTAGTTGGTAATGTTTCCTCAATAAAGCTAAGAAGAGTGTTAATAGCCTTCTCAGGGTTGTCAAGAGCCATACTTTTTATTTGCTTAATCATGTCATGTTCACGATTAACCACAAAAGACCATTTATTATCTTTTTTCTTCTCGCACCATAGAGGTTGGAAAGATGTACCAGCTTTTTGCTTTAGAATCTTTCCTCTATGTCGATAGACTTCACAACCAATTGATCTCACAGCTTTAGCGTAAGATTCAAGTTGACTTCTATTTTGCATTGGAGGATAGGCTCTTGATTTTTTAATATCAATCTGCCATTCAGTGTCCAATGTATTAGGTAAGTCTATTTTAATTCGCACTAATTTATAGTACTCTTCCTTTCTAAATAGCCCAAGCCAATCACCTGCTAAAAGTAATCTTTTTCCTCTATATACATAGAATCCTTGCTGAGCTGCCCATCCATTAATACCTTCTGCTTTAGCATAGGCTGCTTCGCTAGAGAACGCACTTTTATGAGGCAAAACATACCCCTTGACAGATATTCCACCAATAATGTTTTCGGTGGGTCTTATCTGCGTCTTTGGTTCATTTTCACAGAATGGATTCCAAGGCTCAATTTCATGTTCACACCAGAAAATCCTCACAACTTTTTCTTCTATAAAACGATGAAAAGTCATTGAAATGTGTCGTTTCACATTGTCTAATAGTGAAGAAAATTTGACCTTTGAGTTAATATCAATCTCACTTGTTTCTGGGTTAATGATTCGGTCTAAACCTGACCATATAACCAAAGTGCCATGAGAAACATCATCAAGAGCATTTATATATTCATCAGGAATCCATTGAAGAAGTTCCCATTGGTTTGTTTTTGCAACGTAGTCTAAGTCCCAAGTCCAATAAACGGGCTTGTAATCAGCCTTTTTGCTATATACGGTAAGTCTTCTACATTGAGAGAATGAGGCGGTTTTCAGTCCCAAACCAAATCGACCTAAATCACTTTTTGAACGTTCTTCCAAAGGATTCTGAGAACCTGGTCTCATTGCTTCGATCAGTTCCTGATGATTCATTCCAATGCCATCATCTTTAATAGTGATAATTGATTGACCACCTTTCCAGATTCTCGAGATCCAGATATTATTCGCTCCAGCTGATATAGAGTTATCTAATATATCAGCCATTGCTGTTTCCAAACTATAGCCCATAGCTCGAAAAGTCTCAACCATGGACGCAGCAGCAGGTGTAGCATTAGCGGTTTTGAGTTCTTCGTAATTCATCTTCATGAGCTAATATTTTTTTTATCTCTAAAGCAATCTTCTCTGCAAGGACTACAGGGACAGCGTTACCAATTTGTTTAAATGCGGAAGAGCGACTTCCTTCAAAAAAGTAGTCATCTGGGAATGATTGAATTCTTGCAGCTTCACGTATTGTAATAGAACGTACATTATCCGTCGTTGGATTAGGAGTTGGATATATGTAATAATGTCATCCATAGCGATATGTGCTACAACGGTGTGACATACACCGTTAGGATCTACCACACAAAACCTGTTTAAGAATGTCTGCGTATTTTTATGCTTCTGCAGTGAGGGATCAAGCTTATCATACCGTAAACGTTTTCCTTCATTCCACTGTTCAACTGCCTGCTTATAGATTTCTCTGTCTGTAGGATTGTTAGGACGTGCAATGTGCTGAGTGGTAAAGCTCAAGACTCCTCTAATTCCTGATTTTTTAAGGTATTCCATATCGCTTAAAGGCTTTGTGTAATGAACAATTCCGCAAAGTGTACCCTCTCCAGCCTTAACTATAGGCAGATCACAAAACAAATCCCTCATCATTTTGTATGGCATTTGCTCTTCAAGAAGGTACGGATAGTGATACGAGGTATCTTCTTGTGTGTCTCTTTTATTTTGCCAACCAACAATAATGACCCTATGACGTTTTTGCAAAACTCCATGCTGTGATGCTATCTGTTCACGAAAATCTATATTATAATCTAACTCGCGCACCAATCGAATAAGATCCCTAAATGGCTCTCCACCTTTGGCAGTAAAAATTCCCAAAACATTTTCAAACACAAACATTTTGGGCTTATAACGTTTAAGGAACTCTACATAGAATTTATATAGGTCATTACGAGGGTCTTCTTCAATTTTTTTTCCTAATCTAGCACGGCCAGCGACAGAATATGCCTGGCATGGTGGACCTCCAATAATCATATCAACGGGCTTCCCATTACAAAGTTTATCAACTCTTTCAAAAAGGCTTGGCAATGTTTCTTTCCCTATAGCTTCTTGAATAACCGAGTCAATCACAGATTTAGGAACTTGATTCCAAAGCCAACTTCCATCTGTTTTTTCCTTCTTGTTTTTGAGGTATTCTTCGTATATTTCAAGTTTTCCGTTCTCCTTTAAATAATGAAATGCTGCACGAGTTTTCAATGAGTCACAAGCATAGTGATCCATCTCAATATGTGCTATGGGTTCATAACCAGCTCTGATAAAACCTTCTGATAGTCCACCAGCACCTGCAAACAAATCTATAAATCTGTACTTATACGTTAATCATTTTGTTTTATTAAGCAGTTCTGATACATCAACATCTAAGAGATTAGCTATCTTTATCAATTGGTGGACAGAAGGTTGGGAGCGGTTAGTACACCATCTGGAAACCGTCATGTCTGATTTCCCTAATTGATCAGCAAGCCATTTGCTTGTCTTGTGATTATCAGCCAAAGCAGCTTTTAATCTATTGGGTATTTGTTTAACGCTCATAATCTCTGCTGAATTTCTTCTATTAAAACGACAAAAATACTCGTTTATTGTATATTTTCCTACATGTTTTTGATATTTAACCCTAATCCACTTGTTTTTTTAAGCTCATAATGAACTTATACCCATTAATAAGCATGAATTGTTTGCAGGTAATGGCTCATAAACATCATCATCGAAACGACGCAAAATGAATGGGCTGTTTTTGTCTTTCTCCGAAGAAGCTACAAGTATCAGTAATACTTGCGATCTTACTATCTGTTTTTGAGTAATTAGTTGAAATTATCTTCTTGATTTCTTCTATTGGTGTCCGGTGAACGTGTTTAACCAGCTGTTCAGAGTGATTTTATGCGTTGACAAGCCTCATGTCTCAATGATTGTGTCGGTTGTCCGATAAAATTGTTTTCCTTTTATGGGGTATTCATTGACAAGAATGTCATATTTGCCCAATTCGGGCTCTTTTAATGGATTTTTATCTCACAATGAAGACCCTGCACGTTCAATATATCGGCTGTCCGGGAAAATAAAAAGTCAAATAGGTTTTGAATGTTTTACCGGACACCAATAGATTTCTTCACAAACATTCTTCTTTTCCTCTTCGCTCTCTAACCTTTTCTAATCCCGGCATCTTTTTAGCCAATGCACTTTCTCAT
>ERZ859980.1208-NODE-1208-length-10993-cov-1.548364_pt1 | contig 10993 bp, 14 predicted proteins | sample MGYA00509984_ERZ859980 | MGnify/ENA primary metagenome ERZ859980 (study PRJEB30046, sample SAMN00715173) | human gut metagenome | study: EMG produced TPA metagenomics assembly of the A metagenome-wide association study of gut microbiota in type 2... | reverse complement strand
CAATACCTAATTCTTTTTCAATAGTATATACTATATCGTTGCCATCTATATCTACTTTAATACAATTTGGTTGTTTTAGACTACGAATGATAGCCTCTTGGTTTGTGACATTACTGTTATTTTTTATATGTACTGTTTCTGTATATGGAACTGTTTCTTTTAAGACATCTGTTTTAGTATCATTATCATATGAATACCAAACATTGACATCATAACTTCCATTGATAGTTACGCTGTCCCTATTTTTAACTCCTTCAAAATTGTGATTTATAACCCAGCACCCAAGAATAGTAGATGGATTGTTTTCTATTTTTTTACGTCTTGTATCAGTAAACGTTTTCTTTCCTTTACCAATAACCGTCTTTGTAACAATTTCCTTATAACTTGCCACCATATCCCTCCTCATTGTAGTTTATGCAATGAAAAGGATTTTTTTTACTATTTAATTAGAGAATATTTGTAACTTTATAAAAGTAGTCGTTCAACTCATCTTTTATGAGTTCAATCATATTGTTAACATTATTTAAGTAATATAAGTACAAAGTATATGTTTTATTTGTATTTAGGAGATTTAATTTTTCATCCATTAGTATTTTTTCTTCTTCTTTAAAGTTTGAGCGAACGTATTTTTTTTGAGAAACTCTTACTTCATTTATTACTTTAGTTAGTTCTTTATTCTCTGATATTACTTTTTTTAACTTTAGACATTCTTTATAATCTTTACTTTCTTTAATGTAATTGATAAGTTCTTCTAAAGCTTTTATAGTATTACTATTTAGATAATTTTCCATCTAAGCTCCATGTTTTAGCATCTGTTACTTCGACATTTACAATGTCTCCTGCTTTTATATTGTCACCTGTAAAGTTAATTAATTTATGATTTCTAGTATAACCGTAGTAGTTATCTTTTTTCTTTTCAGATATTCCCTCTACTAAAACTTCTTCTATTTTTCCAATCATTTTTTTATTGTTTTCTAGGAAGTATTTATTTACTGTATCATTTAGCTTATATAAGCGTTTTCCTTTTCTTCTAGTGTGACATTATCTTTTAATTTCGCTGCTGGGGTATTTTCTCTTGGAGAATAAATAAATGTGAAGGCATTATCGTATTTGCAATAATTTACTACCTCTAAAGTTTCTTCAAAGTCTTTTTCATCTTCACCAGGAAAACCTACAATGATATCAGTAGAAATACTAACATTTGGAATCTTCTTTTTCATTTTATCAAATAACTCAAGATAACTTTCTTTAGTATATCTTCTACCCATAAGTTTTAATATTGTATTACTTCCTGATTGAAGTGGTAAATGAATATAAGGCAAGATATTTTCGTGAGAAGCAATTACATCTATCATTTTATCTGTGAAATCCCATGGATGGCTTGTCATGAAAGTGATTCGTGGAATATTTAACTTAGCAACATCTTCTAATAATTCTCCTAAACCATAGTTATCATATAAGTCTTTGCCATAAGCATTTACATTTTGTCCTAGGAGAGTAACTTCTTTATATCCTGCTGCACTTAGACCCTTAATTTCTTCTAAAATAGCCTCTTTTGTTCTACTTCGTTCACCACCCCTAGTATATGGTACTATACAATAAGTACAAAATTTATCACAACCATAAATGATATTTACCCAAGCCTTAAAACCATTATCTCTTTTTACAGGAATTGATTCTACTAAATCTCCTTCTTTAGAGAAGACTTCTATTTGTTGATTATTTTCTTCTATAGCTTGATCTAAAATATAAGGAAGACGATACATATTATGAGTTCCCATAACAAAATTAACCCATTTATATTTATGAAGGATTTCATTTACTACTCCTTCCTCTTGGGCCATACATCCACAAATTCCTACTATAAGATTAGGATTTTCTTCTTTAAGATTTTTACATCTTCCAAGCATACCAAAGGCTTTATTATGAGCATTTTCTCTAATTGAACATGTATTTAACATTATTAAATCTGCTTGAGTATAATCTTCTACTGCCTTAAAACCAAGTTCTTCAAGCATAGCCCTTATGTTTTCACTATCGTGTTCATTCATTGACAACCATATGTTTTTAAAAAATATGTTTTTCCATTATATTTGTTAATAATTGACTTTTCTATGTCATACTTCACAGTACGATAATTCTTCAATCTATTTCTTGCTTCTTTATAGTTAGGTAAATTCATACTATCACTCCATTTCTTTAGTTATTATACTAGTAAAAGAAAAAAAAGTCTATGAGACTTTTTCAGATATTTTTATTTACAAGAGAAACCCTGATCTTCTAATGTCTTTTTATTTACTGAATACTTTTCACTACCTGATAGATTTAAAGCTTTTTTCTCTGATGATGACATTTTCTTGTAATCAAAATACATTGTAACATCTATTTCATTATCATTTTTTACTTTTGTATTTAATTTTACATTCTTGTAACTACCATATTTACTCTTATATTCTTTTTCTAAAGTTGTTTTAAATGTATTAATATATGATTTATAATTATCTGGTAAGTTAACATTTATTGTTGTAGTCATATCTTCAACTTTATCATCAATAAATTTAATGTTGATGCTTTGAGTCATGTCAATTGATGAAGTACCAATATCTTTAGTACATACTAATGTTTTTGTCTTATTCATACAACCTGTAACTAATAATAAAATTAATGTCATTGATAAAAATATACTCTTCTTCACAATATCACTCCTTCTTTATTAACTATATCACATTATGTTATGTTTCAAAAGAAAAAAATAAGTTTAATTTGCTAAACTTATTTATGTTAATGAATTTATAATTATATCAATATTATTTAGTTTATTAGTTAATAAATCTTTTTTTATAGTATCCATATTAGTAGTGATTTTTCTAATAATTCTTGCATTTTTGGTTGTAATTTTTGTTTGTGTTCCAAACTATTTATTATAACTTCTAAATTGTTTAATTTAGAGTATTTTCCATAGTATGAGTTTTTAATGTATTTATTATATAAATATTTAAATGAAATTATATCAATATTATCAAATCTTTTATCTCCTAGTATTTTGGTTATTGTAAATAATTGATCAGCCGCAATGGCTTTATCTAATATAGTCTCACCTTTATTATTTTTTAAGTTTGGAATAAATGTTTTGTTTTTTAATAATATTTCTAATATTTTAGCTATATCTACATAATTATGCATTACAAGAAAATGGGCAAATGTATTTTTATCTTTGTTTTGATGATTTACGTCCCAATACTTATTTTTACTATGCTTTAAAACGATGCTGTAATCTTTTTTATTAAGTAATCTCATCATAACACTATTTCCATTTTCATCTATAGTATTAATTAACTCTTTATTAGTAGTTAAAATCTTATCTACTACTTCTGTATACCCTCTTTGATTAATTCAAAAATCATTACTGGATTACTGATACAAACCTTGATTGCTTGGTCTTCATTATAAAACATCATAAATAACACCTCTTAATCACGGGACAGTTACATATTATAGCAAAAATATAGTATTTTGTCAATTTTATCTCCTCTTTCTAATTATATAGAGGGCGTTTTTGATGATTTTATACAAGAAAAAAAGTTTAAATTTTTAAACTTATTATAGATAGTATTATTTTTTGATTATTTCTTTATCATAGTCTTTTTGATAGGTTTTATCTTTATAAGTGCAGGTTAGCTTGTAATCGTATTTTAAAGTGTTTTTAGCATCTTTTTTTACTCTTACTTCGGCAGTTTCCGTATTACACTTTATATTTTTAGAAGGTTTAAACTCTTCTATATAGTTTTCACTTATTAAGGTATTAAGTTTAATAATATATCCTTCTCCTTCAAGAGATGCTGTAGCAGAATTATCTTCACTTATATCACGGCCTTCTTTTTGCATATACATCTTAGCTGCACCTATCATAGATTTTCCATAAGTCTCTATTTCTTTAGTGGTATTATCATTTAACATTTGCTGAAGAGATGGAAATCCCATTAGAGCAATAAGACCAATGATTATAATGGTAACTAATAATTCTACAAAGTAAAAGCTTTTTTATTCATATTCACATCTCCTATTTAATAAAATAAATTCTTTCTATGTTTATATTATAGCATGTATTTTATAGATTATTTAAAATATTAAGAAAACAAAAAAGAGTCAAATGACTCTTAGGCTATTACAGCTGTTCCATTGTTTCCTAATTTACTTGTTAAAAATGTTTTGGCAGCCTCGTCTTTAACTTTAACTGTAAGATTACTTGTATTATCAAACATATTATTACTACTTGTGACCTTTGTAAATACAGCTTTCCTTAAGTTTATTGTTCGTAGGTTAGTACATCTAGAAAACATATAAGCTGTATTTGTTAGAATGCTAGTGTTAAAGGAACTTAAATCTAATTCTGTCAAGCCACTGCATCCACTAAACATACATTCCATGGTTGTTACTTTACTTGTATCAAAACTACTCAAATTTAGATTTAATAAACTATTACAGTTTGTAAACATATAACTCATATTAGTTACTTTGCTAGTGATAAATTTAGAAACATTCAATTTTGTTAAAGAATAACAATTCCAAAACATCTCTCCCATACTTTTTACTTGACTTGTATCAAAATTGCTCAAATCCAAATTACTTAATTTTTTGCATGAACTGAACATAGTTGACATATTAGAAACCTGCGATGTGTTAAAGCTGCTCAAATTTAAATTTGTTAACTCATCGCACCACTCAAACATATTTGCCATATTAATAACTTTTGATGTATCAAAATTACTTAAATTTAAACTTGTTAAACTTCGGCAAAAACTAAACATATCTGTCATCATAGTTACTTTCTGAGTATCAAAACTGCTTATGTCAAGTGTAGTTAAACTTCTACAGCCGCGAAACATTCGTGACATATTAGTAACTGTGATGTATTGAAATTATTCAAATTCAATTGAATAAAGGAGTTGCCTGCAAACATCTCACCCATATCTTTAACAGCGCTGGTATTAAAGTTGCTTAGATCAATACTAGTTAAAGCACATCCACAAAACATACGATTCATATCAGTTACCTTTTGTGTCTTAAAATTATTTATATTTAGGTTTGTTAACCCCTTGCACTCATAAAACATACCAGCCATAGTTGTTACATTGGATGTATCGAAATTATTTAAATCCAGAGTTGATATTTTATCACAATTAGCAAACATATAGTCCATGTATCGAACATTAGAGGTTTTAAAATTACTTATATCTAATGATGTTAATCTTTGACAGTTATCAAACATACTAGACATATTAATGGCGTTAGTTGTGTCAAAACTACTTAAATTAATATTCTCAAGATTATAGCAGTATTCAAACATACCAGACATACTAATTACTTTACTTGTATTAAAATTACTTAAGTCCAAAGTCGATAACTTGATGCAACCATTAAACATACTGGACATACTAGTAACTTGTGATGTATCAAAACTACTTAAATTAATCCTTTGTAAATTATTACAATTTCCAAACATAGTCTTCATGCTTATAACTTTATTGGTGTTAAAATTACTTAAGTCAATATCAACTAATGCTGGAAAAGAGAAAAATAAATAATCATAAGTACCATTTAAATAGGTTTTCCCATCACTACAAATGGTAATAATATAACCACCATTGCCATCATTTTCAGCATATGCAATTACTGAGCCATCATTTGCCTGTGAAACATCCCATTTTTCAACTATATTTGCTGGTATAGATATGACATTTTTTGTAATGATTTTTGTAACCTTTGTTTTATATTTTGAACTGTGATAATTTCCTTTTGTATCATTACTCATTACATTTTCTAATGCAAGGTCTTCTTTTTTGGTAATATTTGGAGTTGTATCATCATATGATTTACGATAAACTTTATCTTTGTAAGTACATTTTAATTTGTAATCATATTTTAGTGTATTTTGTGTTTCTTTTCTTACTCTAACACTAGCATTATCTAAATCACATTGTATATTCTTTTTTGATGGTTTAAATGTTTCTATATAGTCTTGGTCTATTAAAGTTTTAAGACCTATCATATAACCATTTCCCTCAAGTTCTAATTTAGAGTTTGCATTTTCATTTATGTCTCTTCCTTCTTTTTGCATATACATCTTAGCTGCACCTATCATAGACTTTCCATAAATTTCTATTTCCTTAGTAGCGTTGCCATTTAGCATTCGTTGAAGAGATGGGAAGCCCATTAAAGCAATAAGACCAATAATTACAATAGTAACTAGTAATTCTACAAGAGTAAAAGCTTTCTTATTCATATTACATCCTCACATTTGATTAATGCCAATCAAATTCTTCCTACCTTTATATTTTTTATTATAGCACATATATTTAAATTTTTACATAAATTATTATAGGTGATTAATAATGAGGAGAAACGGTAAACATCCATTCTACTGTAGATGTAGTTCTTGCAAACAAAAAAGAAGAATGTCACTATTCTACTTAGGTTTTATCTTTTGTTTAGCAGTAATTGTTTTTTATCAGGCTCTAATATTAGTATTCATAACCACTAGAATAAACGCCATTATTTTACTAGCAGAATTCCTTCTAGTGTTCTTCTTGTTGTTTCTTTTGCTTTTTTAGTATAAAATCTCTCGTTGAATCTATATACGTTATTAACTTATGAATAAGTAGTGTATTTTCATAAGTATTTTTTTTTAAATTTATTTTAGGTGGGATTATTATTTCTATAAAGAACAATAATAGTTCATCATCTGTATAAAGGTACTTTCTTTGATATGTTGTAAAAAGTGATAACATATCTAATTCATGATAATGATTTTTATAAAAGTATGCAAAATCATATATAGGGCTTTTATATGAAGCATAATCAAAGTTTATTACTTTAGCGTCTTTACAATCTAGAAAATGATCTAAAGATAAATGATTGTGTGAAAGGACAATTCTTCTTTTTCTAGTATTACTAATATGTTTATACCACTCTTCCAATAACTCTTTACTATAATTTAGAGTATTATATATTTTAGAAACATTATTTAATAGAAGAAGTTCATAAGGAGATGGATAAACGCTTGATGAAAATACTTCTTCTAAATTGTTATAATATTCAAATAACATATCTATTTGTTTACCTTTTTCTTCATATATTTCTTTAATTTCATCTAAAGTATATTCCTTGTATGAGGTGGTACGATTTTCCAATTCCGCTAAAATGTATATTAAGTGAATAGCTTTTTCTTCCTTTATAGTTGATATTTCATCAATATAGGCATTATTTCATAATCATCATTAAAATTGTTTTCCGGATACAAAAAGAAAGAAAAATTTCTAGATAAAAGATAATCATATAATTCTTTTTTATCATTTCTTTTTCTCTTCTTTAATACAAAATTTCCCTTTTCGGTATCTAGAATTATTGCCTTATTTTTATAGGAATATTTACTTACTTTAAGGTCATATTTATCTATAATACTGGATAAATTATTCATTAATACTATTAGGAATAATTATCTTAGAGTTTAATGTTATTGTTCCAAGATCGTTATATTCTTGTAATTTTTCTTTTGTTATGTTATATTTTTCCATTACTTTTTCTAAGGTATCCCCTTCTCTTAAAATGTAAATAGAATATGTTGAAAAGCTATCAGCCTCATCTGTTAAATTAGAAAATAATGAATTAGTATTGGTTGTATTGGTTGTATTGGTTGTATTAGTTGTATTGGTTGTTTTAGTTTCTTCTTTAGAAGTTATTTTTATTTCATCTATTTTTTTCATATAGTGTTCTAGTTCTTTGCTTGTATCAGTAACAGTTGAAATATCGGCCATAGTTGGCTCTGCTGGTTCTATTTTAGCATCTATTTCTATATTTTCTTTTTCTATACTTGCTGGTTTCATAGGTATTTCTTTCTCCTTTTCGTCTTTACTGTCGCCATCGCATTCTCTTTCCTTATCATCACATTCTTCTTTTGTATCTATTGACTTAACTTCTTGTTCTTCTTGTTCAATTTTTTCTTCTCTGTCTTCAGCAATTGTAGGATCTTTTTCTTCGATTAGTTCTCTTCCCTCTATTAACACATCTATGTTACTTCTTAAAATATCGTCGTCAATAATTTCATAGTTAAAGTTTTCTATTGATAGTTTACATGTATTTAATTCACATTTTTCTAATATGGATATTTCTACTGGTAAATTAAAGGAAAAGTCTTCTTCTAATCTGCTGGCTTCTGTCATTTTATATTTTCCACTAATAAAAAAGCTACCTTCTATATTGTTTGAATCAATAAATTTTAAGTTATCTTCTAAGGTAATTTCTGTTATTTCTCCTATCATTGTTGGAAATTCCAAATCTTTAGTAAAAGATACTTTCTTTTTCATATAAATCTCCTCTCATCACTTAATATTATGGATCAAGGCAAAAAAAAAGAACTAAATTAGTTCAAAATACTATTATAATTGTTTGATTTTTGGTACTTTTATTTCTTTATTTATATAGTCAGTAATTTCTATTCCAGACTTATATAATTCTTTTGTTAGCATTTTTGTTTTCTTGGCTATTGCTAATACATTTGTAATGGTAGTTGTCTCTTCTCTTATAAAACTTAAGATATTGTCATTTTCTAGATTTTCTTTGAAGTTTGTTACCATATAAGCAGTTGATGAAAGTATTTTAAAGATGTTGTTTTCATTAATAAAAAGTGATCTGTTTTTTAGTGAATTTATTAAGTCAGCATCATATTCCATTAGTTCTAATAATGTTTCTTTTAATAACTTATAGTCATACATGTATTCCAAAGTTAGTCTTTTTCCTAATCTTAATTTACATTGTTGGAGTATATAACTATTCATTTCTTCCATGGAATTATTATGGCATTTTTCTGTATTTATTTTAATAATAGCATAATTAATTTTGGTAAGTCTATTAACATTTTCGGTTTTAAAACGTCCGTTGTTAACTATTAAAAGTAGTTTTTCATATATATCTTTTTTTAAAAAAAGGCAACGAGAATCAAAGTTAAGCAATAAATTTATATTTTCTAGAAGATAATCTTGTAATTCTTCTGTATTAAACATTGTGACTATTTCTTCTGCTGGTGCTAATAATAATATATCTCTAACTGCTATAAAACCTTCTAAACTATTTTCTATCATTTTTAAACACCATATTATATATGTCAAAATATTCATCAACATATATAAATTGTAGTCCTTCCTTTAATTCTTCCGCCAACTCATCGATGTCACTTTTATTTTTTTGAGGTACAAATATTTTTTTAATACCTGCTCGTTTTGATCCAATTACTTTTTCTCTAAGTCCACCAATTGGAAGAATTTTACCTCTTAGGGTTATTTCCCCAGTCATGGATATATCACTTGGAACTGCTTTCTTGGATAATAAACTTACTAAGGTTGTCACAAGAGCTACTCCAGCACTTGGGCCGTCTTTTTTTATAGCACCATCTGGGACATGAATATGAATATTAATTTTTTTCATTAGTTCTTCATCTATATTAAAATCTTTAGCATGTGATTCTACATAACTTAAAGCAATCTGAGCAGATTCTTGCATTACTTTTCCTAGTGATCCAGTTAATAATAATTTACCTTCACCGCTATAATATGTTGCTTCTATTGGTAATATGTCACCGCCAAATACAGTATAGGCCATACCATTTACGACACCTATTCTTTTTTCGTTATCGATATGTTCATATTCATACTTACCTTTTCCAAGTAATGTTTCTACTTGTTTCTCATCAATTACGTATGCCGCTATGGTTTTGTCAGTTAAAATTTTTCTAACTATTTTTCTTAAAATAGTAGCAATTAATCTCTCTAATTCACGTACTCCGGCTTCTTTTGTATAATTATTAATTATTTTTATGATAGCATCATCAGTGAACTGAACCTCAATTTCTGTTAGACCGTGTTCATGTAGTTGTTTTGGTATTAAATAATCTTTAGCAATAGATTGCTTTTCTTGTTCTGTATAACTAGGTACTTCAATTATTTCTAATCTATCTTGTAATTCATAAGGTATTTGTTCTATATAGTTGGCTGTTAAAATAAACATAACTTGTGATAAATCATAATCTTCTTCTATATAGTGATCTGAAAATTTATTATTTTGTTCAGGATCTAATACCTCTAGTAGACTACTAGCAGGGTCTCCCTTGATATCTTTTCTTAATTTATCAATTTCGTCGATGATAAATAAGGATTAGAACTGCCTGCCTTACGCATTCCCTGAATAATTCTTCCAGGTAAGGCTCCTACATAAGTCCTTCTATGTCCTACTATTTCAGCCTCATCATTTATTCCACCAACTGATATTTTGGTGGATTTTTTCTTTAAAGCAGTCGCAATAGAAAGAGCTAGACTTGTTTTTCCTACTCCTGGGGGACCTACAAGACAAATTATAGGACTACGTAGATTATTAGTATTTTGTTTTACAGCTAAATATTCTATTATCCTATCTTTTACTTTTTCTAATCCAAAGTGTGTTGAGTTTAGGCTTGCTTCTACTTTTCTTAAATCATTTTCATCTTTTGTAAATTTATTCCAAGGGATATTTAATAGCCAATCAAGATAATCTCTAATTATGCCTGATTCTGGAGAGGCAGCTGAAGTTGATTCATAACGTTTCAATTCCCTTTTGATACGATTTTTTACTTGTCTACTGCAATTCAATTTAGAGTATTTTTTATTAATTTCTGCTATTTCATTTTCCCTACTATTAAAATCGCCTAATTCTTGTTGAATAACATTCATTTTTTCACGGAGATAATACTCTTTTTGACTTTTTTCTAATTCTTTGCCGACTTTTTCTTCTATTTTTTCTTCCAATTCAATAAATTTAATGTCCTCATTCATATCTTCTATCAGCATACGAACTCGTTTTATTGGATTTAGTTCTAGAATATATTTTTTCTTTTTTTCATTATTTAAAGGAAGAAAAGCGGCAATGATATCTGTTAAATCTTCCACTGTATCTATTAGATTAAGTT
>ERZ859980.1204-NODE-1204-length-11059-cov-1.799800_pt1 | contig 11059 bp, 13 predicted proteins | sample MGYA00509984_ERZ859980 | MGnify/ENA primary metagenome ERZ859980 (study PRJEB30046, sample SAMN00715173) | human gut metagenome | study: EMG produced TPA metagenomics assembly of the A metagenome-wide association study of gut microbiota in type 2... | reverse complement strand
GCGATGCACTGTTCCTCCCAGTTTCTCATCCATTCGCCGTCGCCCCAGCCGTAAGAACCGAATAGTCCTACCTTCTTGCCTGAAAGCTTTGCTTCACAAGCGTTGAACATAGGCTCGAACTCGCTGTCCTCAAGCTGTTCACTGCCCATTGAGGGACAACCGAAAGCGATAGAATCAAACTGATCTACCATATCCGCAGAGAAGTCAGCCGCTGTAAATACGCTCACCTCTGCGCCTGCGCTCTTTCACCCTCTGCAACCGAGCCTGCCATAGCCTCAGTGTTGCCTGTTCCACTCCAATATACTACTGCTGTTTTCATAATAAAAATCCTTTCATTCTGATATTTTTTATATTATGCAACCGTAAGCTGCACGATACTCCTGCCGTTTGCCCACATCTTTTGGTAGACAGCTCTGCACTTGTCGAATCTTGCAAAGGTGCGCATAGCCTCGCACTCGTTGCAGTATACCTTCCAACAGCCCGTGCATCTGCTGTTTTTGCCCCCGTTATCAATAAATCCGATAACATCTCCGAGCGGATAACCTAAGAACAGCCCTATCTCATGCGGAAATAAATCGCTTTTTGCCAGCTTGCCGCCAAGTACCTCAAGGCACAAATCAATATCTGTATTCTCGTATCCGTGACATTTCATAAAACGCTCAACGCCCGGTCGGCTGAAATCCTTAGCAAGACGTTTCGCCCTGTATACATATATAAGTGCCGTGTTCTTACGCTTTCTCAGAACCGTTACGGTAATTCCTTTGCCCGACAGTTCCTTGTTCCAACGCTCTACAGCCTTGTTAAGTTCATCTGTACTGCTGTATCTGTAATTGAAAAGATTAGCTGTCTTAAGCGATGCAAGAGTAGGGGAGCAATTGTCAATCAGATATTGTTCAAAACAGTATCTGTTCATAATGATGCACTTCTTTCCGCTAAAAGCTGTGATAATGCAACCACACTGCTTGAGTGTACTCTTGCCACAGGAACGCTGTTGCGCTTCGCCTCCTGTGTTGCACTCAGCATCATCTTGTGCGATACCGTATTTGTAAACAGTATCAGTAAATCGGGAGTGCCGACCTTCTTTTTAAGTGAGCTGTTTTCCTTTACAAAGACTTTAGCCTTATCGTAACCGTAAGCCTTGCATATATCCGCATAGCGTGTTTCCATGCGCTCGTTACCGCCGATTATTACTACGCTCATATCCTGTCCTTTCTGTTGAAATGCGTTAGTTAAAACTAACTATATCTGTTTAAATAAACGGCGATATGCCGTTTATTCGTTAAGTTACCTTGTGTAAACTGCGTTAGCCTAAGCTAACTGTATATAGTTTATCATACGGTTTTCGTTTTGTCAATAGGGTATCGGTAATTTTTATAGAATTTTTTTGCTTCCGTAACAAATTCATAAGCAGGCTCGCCTTTTATCAGCTTTTTTGAATATATCCCAAATAGCACCGGTGCCAATCCTTCGATGCGGATATATTCAAGTTCGCTGTCACTCATACATGGCATCATCGGAAAAGCGGTTACTCCGAGGCCCGCCTTTGTCATAGCAAAAGCCACCTCGCAGCCGTCCGCAAGCAGTACGTTGCTGTTATTCGGCATACCGAGCTTCATATACCCTTCCATTGCCGCATCGGGACACTTGGGCCTATTAACAAGTATAACACGTCTGCCGTTTATATCGTTTATATTTATGCTTTTTCTTCCGCTCAGTTCATCGTCTTTTCGGCATAACAGCATAACCGGACACTCGCACAGTTCGGTAAAGCACTCTGCTTTTGCGGTTTCGTTTTCAGCCTTTATAGCGAATATGATCTGCAGCTTGTTTTCCTCAAGCAGATTATCAAGCGATTTGAACGGCATCATAGTAATCTCCGGCTCAAAATTCGGATACATCTTTCCGATAATGTTCATCACCGGTACAGCTGCATCAAGCTCGTACTGATTATGAACGCCGATAGCTACTGTCCGCTTTTTCTCCTTAACATTGGTACTCAGACGATGGATAGAATTCATCGCCGTCTTGACTATCGTTTCCGCATCGCCTATAAAGCTCAGTCCCTCTTTTGTAAGCTGTACGCTTTTGTTCGTTCTCAGAAACAACCGCACCCCAAGCTCTGCCTCAAGCGATGAGATCTGATGGCTGACGGCAGTTGGCTTATATTCACCATTTCTGCCGCTTTTGAAAAATTGAGGGTTTCCGCAACCGCAAGAAAGCATTCAAGCTGAGTAGTATTCATAACAAACTCCTTTTTTAATTAACGATAAATATTCTTTATTGATTATAACATATTTGTATTTTACATTCAAGCCCGTTTGGTGTATTATTATCAAGGAGATAAACTGTTAGCATATTACCGGTAAGGAGGTTAACCGTTATGAATGAAACCGACATTCAGGCGATAATGATTGATAACAAGACCATAAATCAGCGTATCGAAAACAGCCTGAACGTGATTTTTGCCGATATTGACATTACTGCGGCGCAGGGCAGAGTGCTTATGTATATTGCAAATTCCCCTGAAAAAGATATATTCGCCGCTGACTTGCATAAACATCTTTGCATCTCAAAGCCTTCGGTTTCCGCACTTATTAAAAAGCTGAGAAAATCGGGATATATAAGCTGTACCGGCTGTGAAAGCGATGAACGCTACAAAAATCTTACAGCAACAAATAAAGGCAGACAAACAGCGGGGCTTATATCCCATCATATGAGAAATATAGAGCAGGCGGCATTCCGCAGCTTTACAGATTCCGAGCTGGATGAATTCATGCGGCTTCAGAAAAAGCTGCTGAACAATATAGACAACATAAATACAGATAACTTGAAACAGAAAGGATGACTGATTAAGTGAAAGAGCTTCTTAAACAGGTAAAGCAGTACAAGAAGGATTCTATATTAGCTCCCGTCTATTCGGCACTTGAGGTTGTTATGGAGGTAATAATCCCTTTCGTAATGGCGTTGCTGATTGACGAAGGCGTAGAGAAAGGCAATATGAACAAGATACAGCTTTACGGAATAATTATGATAGTCCTCGCTATGATAAGTCTTTTTGCAGGAATGATGGCAGGCAAATATGCCGCAAGTGCGTCATCGGGCTTTGCCTGTAATTTAAGAGAGGCGATGTACCGTAACATACAGCGCTTCTCATTTTCAAACATAGACAAGTTCAGTACAGCAGGACTTGTTACACGTATGACGACCGATGTAACAAACGTTCAGAACGCATATCAGATGATAATAAGAATAGCTGTGAGAGCGCCTCTTATGCTGATAAGCAGTATGGTTATGTGCTTTGTGGTAAATGCGGATATGAGCTTTATATTCCTCGGCGCTATAGTTTTCCTTGCGGCAGTTCTTGTGATAATTATGCTCAGGGCAATGAAGATTTTCAATGTAGCGTTCACAAAATATGACGATCTTAACGCAAGTGTACAGGAAAATATCTCAGGCATCAGAGTAGTTAAGTCGTATGTCCGTGAGGATTATGAGAACGAAAAGTTCAAGAAAGCCTCCGGCAATCTTTATAATATGTTCAAAAAAGCCGAAAGCACCCTTGCTTTCAATAACCCTGTGATGATGCTTGTGATCTATGCCTGTATTATGGCAATCTGCTGGTTCGGAGCTAAGTTTATCGTTGTTGACAAGACCTTGCAGATAGGCGAGCTTACATCGCTGTTCAGCTATGTAATGGGTTCACTGATGTCGCTGATGATGCTCTCAATGATATTCGTTATGATTACAATGAGCGTTGCAAGTATGCGCCGTATAACCGAAGTTCTGCGTGAACAGCCCGATCTTGCCGAGCCTTTCGCTCCCGTAGAGTTAATGTCAAACGGCAGCATAGACTTTGATAATGTGCATTTCAGATACCATAAGACAAGCGAGGAGGAGGTCCTCACCGACATAAACCTGCACATAAAGTCAGGTGAAACCATCGGAATAATCGGCGGAACTGGCTGCGGAAAGACCAGTCTTGTAAATCTTATCAGCCGTCTTTATGATGTACAGCAGGGAAGTGTAAAGGTAGGCGGCGTTGATGTAAAGGACTACGATATGAAGTTCCTGCGTGATCAGGTATCGGTAGTACTTCAGAAAAACGTCCTGTTCTCAGGCACTATACTTGATAATCTTCGCTGGGGCAACGAAAACGCCACCGAGGAAGAATGTATCGAGGCTTGTAAGTGGGCTTGCGCTGATGAATTCATCGAGCGTTTCCCCGATAAGTACAATACGGTTATCGAGCGTGGCGGTACTAACGTATCCGGCGGTCAGAAACAGCGTATATGTATAGCAAGAGCACTTCTCAAAAAGCCTGCCGTGCTTATCCTTGACGATTCCACAAGCGCTGTGGATACGGCTACAGACGCAAAGATAAGAGCGGCATTCCAAAAGTGCATACCCGGTACAACCAAGATAATTATTGCACAGCGTGTATCAAGCGTTCAGGATGCAGATCGCATAGTCGTTCTTGACGACGGCAGAATAAACGGTGTCGGAACGCACGATGAACTTGTTGCCAATAATGAGATATACAGAGATATATACGAATCTCAGACAAAGGACGGCGGCGACTTTGACCGCCCTCAGAATTAAGGAAAGGAGCGTAACGTAATGGATAAAAGAAAAATGGGACCCCGTCCCGATGTTTCGCCGAAGGAACAGGTAAAACTGCTCGGCAGAATTATTAAATACACATTCAGCCATTATAAATTCTCATGCATCTGCGTAGTTATATGTATTCTTGTGCAGGCGGTCACGACGCTTGTCGGAATGCTTTTTATACAGTCGCTTATCGACGATTATATCAAGCCTATGATTGCAGCCAAAAGCACAGACTTCACACCTCTTGCGTTTGCAATGCTAAGACTTGCGATTGTTTACGTTGTCGGTCTTGCGGCATCTTATGCGTATAACAGGATAATGGTAAACGTAGGACAAGGTACGCTCAGAAACTTCCGTAACGACCTTTTCACCAATATGGAAAAGCTCCCGATAAAGTATTTTGACACACACCAGCACGGCGATATAATGTCGGTTTATACAAATGATATTGATACATTCAGACAGTTTATCTGTCAGAGTATACCTCAGGTGATAAACTGCGGTACTACAGTTATAATCTCACTTGTTTCTATGCTTATTATGAGCATACCGATGACGATACTTGCCGTAGGTATGGCGGCTGTGATGCTTGTTGTAACCAAGAAGCTCGCCGCAAAATCAGGTAAATATTTCGGTAAACAGCAGCACGATCTGGGCGAGGTTGATGGCTTTATAGAAGAAATGCTTGACGGTCAGAAGGTGGTAAAGGTGTTCTGTCACGAGCAGGAGGCAATAGACGATTTTGTAAAGATAAACGATAACCTAAGAAACAGCGCATATAAGGCAAACAAGTATGCGAATATCCTGATGCCGATAAACGCCAATATAGGCAACATCAGTTATGTTTTATGTGCGTTGCTCGGCGCAGTGCTTGCAACAAACGGCTTCGGCGGTCTTACTCTCGGTACTATTGTTTCATTCTGTACTCTCAACAAGAATTTCACAAACCCGATTTCACAGCTAAGCCAGCAGATGACGTTCGTGATAATGGCTTCAGCAGGTGCAAAGCGTCTGTTTGATCTTATGGATCAGAAGCCTGACACGATGACGGTTATGTTGAGCTTGTCAATGCCGAAATTGATGAAAACGGCAATATTACGGAGGTCGATCACCGCACAGGCAAATGGGCGTGGAAGCATCCTCATAAGGCTGACGGTACGGTTTCGTATAAAAGGCAGGAGGGCGGTATCGTCTTTGACGGTGTAGACTTTGGCTACACTGACGAAAAAATGGTGCTTCACGACATAAAGCTATATGCAAAGCCCGGTCAGAAGATTGCATTTGTAGGCTCGACCGGTGCAGGAAAAACTACCATAACCAATCTTATTAACCGTTTCTACGATATTCAGGACGGTAAGATAAGATATGACGAGATCAATATTAATAAGATAAAGAAGCCAGAACTGCGTAAGTCGCTCGGCATTGTTTTACAGGAAACCAATCTGTTCACAGGTACGGTAATGGATAATATCCGTTACGGCAAGCTGGACGCAACGGATGAAGAATGTATAGCCGCCCAAAGCTTGCTAATGCCGACAGCTTTATAAGAAGACTCCCCGACGGTTATCAGACTATGCTTACAGGCGACGGCGCTAATTTAAGTCAGGGTCAGCGTCAGCTGTTATCTATAGCAAGAGCGGCGGTCGCAGATCCGCCGTACTGATTCTTGATGAGGCTACCTCGTCAATAGATACCCGTACCGAAAAGCTTGTACAGGCGGGAATGGACGCACTTATGCACGGCAGAACAACGTTCGTTATCGCTCACAGGCTTTCAACCGTGCGCAACTCCGATTGTATTATGGTGCTTGAGCAGGGCAGAATTATCGAGCGTGGCACGCATGACGAGCTTATAGAAAAGAAGGGCAAGTATTACAGCCTGTACACCGGTAACTTCTCTGAAGAAACCGCCTGAGGCAGTAAGCCGCCGCAACCCTGTTCGCCTTTCTTGAGGCAGGCAGTTTGTTAACATCTATACAGAATCCGCTGTTTTTATAACGGCGGATTTTCTGCATTAACATATCAAAACTGGTCAAGGCGATGTTGGCTATTGCGTTATTTTAATAGAAATTATTTGCTGCCTTTTCATTCGTACCATCACACCCTATTGCCAACCGACCTTATTTATGGTATCATTATATAAAGATTTACCCAAAAGGAGAACGCTTATGAGCGATAAATTATATACCCCTTCAAACCCGAATGCACAGCAGGGTGTACGCAATGTGCTTAAATATCTGTCCGATATAACCTATGAAAAAATCATAACCGGACAGCATACGCAGACTATGGCGCAGGAAGAGCTTCATCTTATAGAAAAGGTCACAGGAAAACAGCCTGCACTTCTCGGTTTTGAACTGCTTTCATATTCACCGAATATCAACTATTCCGATACGGACGATGAATGTATGACAGAGGTCACGGAGAATTACGGCACTCTTAAAAGAGTGTGGGAGTGGGCAGAGAAAAAGGGACTTATCACTATGTGCTGGCACTGGTTTTCTCCGCTTTACGGCAGGTCAAAATCGTTTTTCAGCGAAATACCGACTTTGACGCAAGCAAGGCTGTGATTGACGGTACACCCGAAAATAAAGCTCTGCTTTCCGATATGGATACAATGGCAGGGGTACTCCGACCCTTCTGCGAAAAGGGAGTGCCGATTCTGTGGCGACCCTTTCACGAGGGCGACGGCGATTGGTTCTGGTGGGGCAAAAAAGGAGCGGATACCGTTAAAAAGCTGTTCCGCCTTATGCACAGCAGATACACGAACAGATTTCATCTTGACAATCTTATATGGGTGTGGAATTCGCAGATTCCCGAATGTTATCCGGGCGATGACGTTGTGGATATAATTTCGAGGGATATGTATCCGCCTGAACACGAGCATACCTCGCAGAGCGAAATGTACTATAACCTGTGTGAGATAACGTCTGCTAAGAAAATAACGATAATCGGTGAAACAGGTACGTTGCCGAGTCCCGAAGCGGTAGTATCCGAAAAAGTCGGCTGGTCGTCCTATATGACGTGGTCAAAACCGTTCTGCCTTACCGAAAAGTTCAATACCTTCGAACAGCTTAAAAAGGTGTATAACAGCGAATATGCCGTGACTAAGGACACGCTTCCCGATTTGTATTGAGCTATGAAGGAAAGATAGCATCGGGAGATACCCTATCAATGTTTCACCTTTGCCGGCGACTTAGATTTCGATCGGTTTGAAATCGAACATTTCCGAATATTATATTAAATACCGCAAATCCGTTTTGCTTACAGGACGGGTTTGCGGTATCGTCATATAAAACAGGAATGTGCATATATAAATTTTATATGGCAAAATCGGCATTTTGACATATTTTCGGTTAAAACAACGATACGAAAATGAGAAATAAGACAAAAGTTAAGCGATTTTTCTATTGACTTTGCCCTTTATATGTGGTACAATACTAAAATGTATCATAATGGATTGATATGCGTTCGGGCTGAAATTCAGCAGTGTCGAAAGGTGCAGATTTTCCCTTTATTATGCGGAAAACACGAGCGTATAAATATCCGTGAATAAATTAAGGAGTGGTAAAGCCCATGGTGAATGTCAAGCAGGTAAAGCTGGGTAGAAATACCCGTATGAGTTTTTCCAAGATCAATGAAGTTCAGAAGATGCCGAACCTCATCGAAATTCAGAAGGATTCATATAAGTGGTTTTTGGACGAGGGTATAAAGGAAGTATTCAAGGATATTTCTTCTATTACCGACGCTAACGGCAAGCTGGTACTGAGTTTCGTTGATTATCGTCTCGATGAGAACCCCAAGTATTCTATAGAGGAGTGCAAAGAACGTGATACAACGTATGCGGCACCCCTTCGTGTAAAGGCACAGCTCAGAAACAACGAAACCGGAGAGGTTGTCGAGAATGAGATATTCATGGGCGACTTCCCGCTGATGACCGAAAGCGGCACATTCGTAATCAACGGTGCCGAGCGTGTCATTGTTTCACAGTTGGTTCGTTCTCCCGGCGTTTATTACGGCTTTGACTACGATAAAACGGGTAAGAAGTTATTCAAGTCAACTGTTATCCCTAACAGAGGTGCATGGCTCGAATACGAGATGGACTCAAACGACATCTTCTATGTCCGTATAGATAAAAACAGAAAGATACCGGCAACAACATTCATCCGTGCACTCGGTATCAGCAGTGACGACGACCTTATCGATCTGTTCGGCGAAGACCCCAGAATAGTTCAGACGATTCAGGAAAAGGACGCTACAAAGAACACCGAAGAGGCTTTACTTGAAGTATACAGAAAGTTAAGACCCGGTGAGCCTCCTACGGTCGATTCCGCAAATACTCATATCAACAATCTTTTCTTTGACGCAAAGAGATATGACCTTGCAAGATTCGGACGTTACAAGTACAACAAGAAGCTCGGAGTTGCTTCGAGAATTGCCGGTCATAAGGCTGCTCAGCCGATTATAGACCCTACCACGGGCGAGATTCTTGTTGACGAGAACGAGTTCATCAACGCTGAAAAGGCACAGGCTGTAGAGCAGGCAGGCGTTAAGGAATGCGTAATCTTCTCCGAGGAAAAAATTGCAAAGGTTCTCGGAAACGGAATGGTCGATATAGCCGGTTACATTCCCGAATCTATAGATGCAGAATCACTCGGTATCAACGAGAAGGTATGCTTCAGCGTACTGCGTGAGATACTTGACAAGTGCGGTGATGATGTTGAGGCACTCACAGCCGAGCTTTCAAACAGAGTAGAAGACCTTATCCCCAAGCACATCACTCTTGACGATATATTCGCAACAGTAAGCTACTTCATCAATCTTTGCGAAGGTGTCGGTGAGGTTGACGATATAGACCACCTCGGAAACAGACGTATCCGTAGCGTAGGTGAGCTTTTACAGAACCAGTTCAGAATCGGTTTTGCAAGAATGGAAAGAGTTATCCGTGAAAGAATGGGACTTCAGTCACAGGAAGGCGACAAGGTAACTCCCAACGCCCTTATCAATATCCGTCCCGTTGTTGCGGCTATCAAGGAGTTCTTCGGTTCTTCGCCGCTTTCACAGTTCATGGATCAGAACAACCCCCTTGCAGAGCTTACTCATAAGAGAAGACTTTCAGCACTCGGCCCCGGCGGTCTTTCCCGTGACCGTGCGAGCTTCGAAGTTCGAGATGTTCACTATTCCCACTACGGAAGAATGTGTCCTATCGAAACCCCCGAAGGTCCTAACATCGGTCTTATCTCTTATCTTGCTTCATTCGCAAAGATAAACAAGTACGGCTTTATTGAAGCTCCTTACCGTAAGGTTGACAAGGAAACGGGCGTTGTACTTGACGAAGTAACCTATATGACTGCCGATATGGAGGATAATTACGTTGTAGCACAGGCCAACGAACCTCTTGACGAGCAGGGAAAATTCGCAAGAAAGCGTGTAAATGCCGTTTCCGTGAAGAGATCCTTGAAGTTGACCGTGACCGTGTAGACTACATGGACGTTTCGCCTAAGATGGTCGTTTCTGTCGCTACTGCGATGATTCCGTTCCTTGAGAACGATGACGCAAACCGTGCTCTTATGGGTGCGAACATGCAGCGTCAGGCAGTACCGCTTATGGTAACACAGAATCCTATCGTAGGTACCGGTATGGAATACAAGGCAGCCGTTGATTCGGGTGCGGTTGTAGTAGCAAAGGAAGACGGCGTTGTAACAAAGTGCAGTGCCGACGAAATCGTTGTTACCGATGGCAACGGTGTTGAACACAGCTACAAGCTGATAAAGTTCAAGCGTTCAAACCAGGGCACCTGCGTAAACCAGCGTCCTGCCGTTACAAAGGGTATGGAGATAAAGGTCGGCGATGTTCTTGCTGACGGTCCCGCTACCAGCCAGGGTGAGATTTCACTCGGTAAGAATGCTCTTATCGGCTTCATGACATGGGAAGGTTACAACTACGAGGACGCCGTTCTTATAAATGAAAAACTCGTTTATAATGATGTTTACACATCAATCCATATAGAAGAATATGAGCTTGAATGCCGTATACAAAGCTCGGACCGGAAGAGATAACAAGAGAGATCCCCAACGTTTCTGAGGACGCTCTTAAGGATCTTGACGAGCGTGGTATCATTCGTATCGGTGCCGAGGTTCACTCGGGCGATATTATGGTCGGCAAGGTTACACCTAAGGGTGAAACAGAGCTTACCGCAGAAGAAAGACTTCTCCGTGCTATCTTCGGTGATAAGGCAAGAGAAGTAAAGATAATTCACTTCGTGTACCTCACGGCGAAAGCGGCATCATCGTTGACGTCAAGGTGTTCACAAGACAGAACTGTGATGAACTTTCACCCGGCGTAAATATGGTGGTAAGATGCTACATCGCACAGAAGCGTAAGATTTCTGTCGGCGATAAGATGGCGGGTCGTCACGGTAACAAGGGTGTCGTTTCCCGTATCTTAAAGCA
>ERZ859980.1201-NODE-1201-length-11083-cov-1.481230_pt1 | contig 11083 bp, 14 predicted proteins | sample MGYA00509984_ERZ859980 | MGnify/ENA primary metagenome ERZ859980 (study PRJEB30046, sample SAMN00715173) | human gut metagenome | study: EMG produced TPA metagenomics assembly of the A metagenome-wide association study of gut microbiota in type 2... | reverse complement strand
CCTCTCTTTCTAGAGAATACCTCTTTCATTGGTTATTTATAATATCACTTTTTTATGATTTGTCAATTCCCTGTTTAGGGAATAAGCAGTATTTAGATTGTTTTTAAATAATCTTCTAATTCTGACAATTTAATCTTATTAGATAAGTTTTCAATAAAAATTTCATTAGAATAATTAAAAGCAAGAAATGTAGTATTATTAATTATTATTCTATGTGGCTCAATATAAATTAAGTTAGTTTTATCGACTTTTCTAATATTACCATTAATAATAGTTGGTTTATTATTAGTAAAATCACATATGAACTCAATTTTCTTTTTTAGTGATTCTTCTAATGAAAGTTCTTCTTTAATAATATTTACCATTGTTTCCATCCTTTCTTTTTAAGTTAGGATAGTTTTTAACAACAAAAAAACTAATCCATTTCTGAATTAGTCATTTATCATAACTCGAAAAGTTCGAGCAGATTTCACAATGGGGCGGTATAAGGGAATCGAACCCTTGCATACTAGTGCCACAAACTAGCGTGTTAACCACTTCACCAATACCGCCATGTAAATACAACAATTATTTTATCAATAAAGTTGTATTTTGGCAATATATTTTATGCACTTTTTTAATTTTTTAGTTTTTCTAAATTAATAAATGTTATTTTATCTGTAACCGTCTTGGCAGTTTTTCTATACTTAGAAGAAGAACTTTCAAAAAGGAAGAGAAGCTCATTGTTATTATCAACAGATATTTGTTCTAACATGGGAGGACAGCAAAAGGAATAAGTAGGATTCAGATAAGTATTGGTTTTTGAAATCGGGAATATTAAAACCTTACTATTATTTTTTCTACCATAAGAAGAACTTAAAATCATATGTGGGGTATCATTTATCTTACTAAAAGTGATTCCTTGAATTTTTCTTGGAACTTTAAATTCATAAAGATATTTTAGCGTTATGCCCTCTTCCTTGCGTAAGATATCATAAACTTTAATTAAACCATTTTTGATTTTATTGAAACTGCCAACATATAATTTTTGCTCATAACAGGTAAGATAGGAACAAACTAAATTACCGTCTTCTATTAGTAGATCTCCTCCAAGAGAATTTGATGAGACATCATACTTTTTCTGATGAATATAATTTTCGTTAATGAATTCATGATAAGGATAAGAACTTATTTTCCCTTTAGTATCACAAATAAATATTAAATTATGTTTTTGATCATAGCTAATTCCACCAACATAAGCTTTATTATTTAATATAATGGTTTTGGTTCTATTTCCATCTAAGTCTAACATTAATACTCTAGATTGTTCATGGTTATCCATATAACATGATACTAATATAGTATTATTCACTCTACAAATTCCCTGTGGTACTTCATTATCTTCTAATGGAAGTTTGATATTATTAACTATTAATTTGATGTACTCTTCATAAACATTTTTTTTAAACATATTAATCCCTTCTAAATTAAAGAAAAGGGTTAATTAATTTAACCCTTATTCTACTGTTACTGACTTAGCTAAATTTCTAGGTTTATCTATATCACAGCCTCTTTTTAGAGCTACATAATAAGATAAAAGTTGAAGTGCTGGTACTACTAACATACTTTGAGTAAACATAGATGTTGTTGGAACAACTATTTTAGTATAATCTTCAAAATCATCTAAATCTTTAGTAGTTATAACTATTCCAAATGCTCCCCTTGCCTCTGTTTCTTTTAAGTTGGAAATACTCTTATCTTTTAAGGCTTTATTAGTGATAACGCATAATACAGGCATATTTTCTTCTACAAAGAGATAGTACCATGTTTTAATTCTCCTGCTTGATATGCTTCACTATGAAGATATGATACTTCTTTTAATTTTAGACTTCCTTCCATACAAATGGCGTAATCTATTCCTCTACCAATAAAGAAACAAGATTCTTTTTGATAAATTGATGTTGCCACTTTTTCATAGTAACTATTATTATCTAATACACTTTTTAATAAAGCTGGTAACTTTTCAAATGCCTTATAGTCTTCATCGCCTTGAACTAGTTTCTTTACCTTAGCAGTTTCTAGAGCCATTAAAGATAATACACAAACTTGTAAAATATAGGCTTTAGTAGTGGCCACAGCTATTTCAACACCAGCATTAGTTAGTATTTTTCTATCACATTCTCTTGCTATGGTTGAATCTGGATTATTGACAATGCCTAATGTTTCAATTCCTAATTTATGAGCTTCACGCATTGCGGCGATAGTATCAGCTGTTTCTCCTGATTGTGATATCAAAATAACTAAAGGATTTTTTCCATAAATTTTTTTCTTATAACGATATTCACTAGCTGGATAAACATCTACTTTTATATTGGCATATTCTTCAAAAAGATTTTGACCAACTAATCCAGCATACATTGCAGAACCACACGCTACTATATCTATTTGTTGATATTTTGAAAGATCAAGTTCACTTCTATTTGCTTCATTTTTATATCTTTCAATAAGATTATTTAAGACTACTGGTTCTTCCATGATTTCTTTTAACATATGATGTTTATAACCATTCTTACTATTATCTACACCCTTACTATCTGATATTAGTATTTCTTTTTCGATAGGTTTTCCATCATGATAAATTTTGCAAGTATCACTAGTTAGAACAGCGATATCTCCAACATCTAATAAAATATATTTGTTAGTATATTTTATAATAGCTGTAATATCACTAGCTAAAAAGTTTTCGCAATCTCCAATACCAATTAATAATGGACTATCTTTTCTTAATGCATATAGACTATTATCACCCTCAACCATAATACCAAAAGCATAACTACCGGTAAGCATTTCAGTTGTTAATTTGATAGCTGTTAGTATATCATTATCTTTTAATTTATAATCTAACATAGCTGCGGCTACTTCACTATCTGTATCACTATTAAATTTGTAGCCTTTTTGTTCTAATTCTTCTTTTAAAGTATCAGCATTTTCAATAATACCATTATGAACTAAGGTAATTTTTCCTACCTTATGTGGATGAGCATTAACAAGATTTGCTTCACCATTGGTTGCCCATCTAGTATGAGCAATACCATATAAACTATTTAACTTATCTTCTTTATTAATTTTTGCCTCAAGTTCTTTTACTCTTCCAACACTTTTAATAATTTCTAAATTTTTGCCATCGGATATCGCAACTCCGGCTGAATCATATCCTCTATATTCAAGGGCATATAACCCATTAAGTAAAACTTCTGTTGTTTTTTTCTTTCCTATATAACCTGTGATTCCACACATAAATAAATTCCTCCACTATAAAAAAATATTAAGTGGATATATTCTTTGTTGTAATATTGTTTTTACTTTTTTAAATATATCTAACGAACCTTCAATCCGTTGTAGCATCCGCCGAATATTCGATAACTACAATCCTCGTCAACTGTTTAGTTCAGGCGCTTAAGATGAATTACAACCTTTCATTTTCTATCTCATTAATATTATTATACAAAAAATTACGAGATGTGACAAATCTTTTTTTAGAAACAAAAAAAACTTCAAGAAATATTTCCTGAAGTTTTTGATCTATTTACTTTCTTTTTTTTGTTTAGTAATATCAACAATAATATTAATAGACATAAATACAATCATGATTGCTACTACAACTAAAATATTTTTTGTTAAAAGACTCTTTTCAATAGTAACAAGACTTTCTCTTAAAAGATTTATAGTATATGTCATTGGTAATATTGGGTTTAAGAATCTAAATCCTTTTGTTACTGTTTCAATTGGGAATGTACCACCGGCTGCAGCTAATTGTAATACTAATAATATTAAAGCAATAAATTTACCGATATCTTTGAAGTTAATAATTAATGTTTCAATAATTGCCATAAATGTATTAGCTACTAAAATAATTGAAATGAAATATAAGAAAATATTTGTTATTTCAAAATCTAGTAAAGTCATAAGGAGAATTCCTAGAATGATTGCTGATAATGTTGCAAGACCATGGTAGCATAATGTTCTTTGAAGACGGTTTTTATTACTAATACTTAGCTTTTTAAATCTTTCTTCTTTATCATAGTAAAGAACAATATACATCATTAAACATCCTACCCATAAAGCTATAGATATAAAGAATGGTGAGAATGCTGTACCATAACTTGATATTTCATTTACAGCTTTTGTTTTTACTGTTACTGGTTCTTTACTGTAGTCAGATAGGTTATCTACTTTTTTAACTTCTCTTTTGTTGTTGTAATATTTGTATTTAATTCTTCTTTAGCACCTTTGACACTGCTATTTAAAGTTTTAATACCAGCATTTAGGGTTGCTGCTCCATCATTTAAGGTTGCAATACCATTTCTTATCTGAAGTGATGAATCATATAGTGTGTTAGCGCCATTTAATAAGGTATTAACTCCACCTTGTAACTGTTTTATTTTATCATTAACTGATAATAATGGTGTTACTTTGTTATTTAATTCATTTATTCCAGCTGATACGCTTGTATTAGCGTTTTGTAGTTTTTGACCACTTATTTTTAAATAATTAATCGTTGTTGTGTTACCTGTTTTTTCAGATGGTGTTAACATTCCTTGAGCGATTGCACACATTTTGATTTCTTCTTTAGTTGCTGTGTTATTTTGAACTTTTGGACAGATACTTGCATTAATTAATGTTACTAAGCTATCTGTGTAGTTTAAGGCAGTATTTACTCCTGAAACATAAGCATTAAAACCAGTACTAAATTGATCATTACCAGCTTTTAAGTTGGCAGCTCCTGTTACTAATTCATTTAATCCGGAACTTAAACTTGAAAAATTAGCAGTACTACTATTTAAAGTTTCTATACCATCTTTGATATTTTTGATACCTGTATTAAACTCTTCATAGTTTGATTTTAAACTATAGTACCATTAGCTAAACTATTACTTCCATCTTGAAGTTTTGTAGTACCTTCTTCTAATTGTTCAAAGCCATTTGAAATAGTTTCTAATTTTGATGGTACATCTTTTATTGTAGAAGCTAGGCTGTCTACAATAGTAGAATTTACAGTATTATCAAGATTTTTTTCTACAGCACTTACTACATTATTGATAATTTGACTAGCTAGATAATTAGATTTCTGGTTTGGTGCATATGTAATAGTTGCGTGTTTTTTGTTTGTGGTAGATGCACTTTCCATACTTTCAGAAAAATCTTTTGGAATAGTAATTACTGCGTAATACTTTTTATTATAAAGACCATCTGATGCCTTTTCATCACTAACTGTACTTATCTTTAATTTTTTAGAGTTTTTGATATTAGTAATAACTTTTTCTCCGTTATCACCCTCATCATTATTAACAATGGCAACTGGTATGTTATCAATGTTTCCTTCACCATATGGATTCCAATAGGCTTTTAAGTAAAAGAAACTGTACATGAACGGTATAATTAAAACTGCCGCTATAATAACATAATTAAAAAACTTTTTTTCTTTCACGATATCCCCTCCTAATTAAATAGACCATCTTTTAAGATTGTGGTAATTTCTTTAGTAATTGTTTTCTCATCTATTGGCTCATCATATTCAAATAAGATTGATAAACAAACTTTATAGATAATAAAAGCTGTTAAATGAGCATTACATTTTTTGATGTTTTTTTGATCTATTTCCTCATTTATTTTTGTTTCAAGATAATTAATTATCTCTGAGTCATAATAATTTGAAAATGACATATTTTGCATAGCATTATTACTTGATGTGTTACAATCTTTAATAATAGATTCTAATAAAGCACTATTTTTTCTGAGATTTAAGATTTCTAACATAATAGTTGATACTTTATCGTTAAAACTTTCATTATTTATTTTCTTTTCTATTTTTTGTTTCATATTGATAAGTTCTTCTTCAATAAAATATCTAAACAATTCATCTTTATCTTTAAAGTAAGAATAAATTGTTTTCTTAGTTACGTTAGATGTTCTTGCTATCTCATCCATAGATACTTTTTTGTAGCCATACTTTGTAAATAATTCACGGGCTGTATTTATTACAACTTCTTTTTTTTCCATATCAGTCACCTCTATACAGATATACCAATTTGGTATACCAGTATAGTATATGCTTTTTGTCGAATTTTGTCAAGAAAAATCTATAAAAAAAAGAACTATTTCTAGCTCTAATTAATCATGTTTAATCTAGCATCTTCAATTTCTCCTCTAAAGGTTTCATCAAAGATTGGCAACGATTTAGTAATAACATCTGGATATATATTTTTACAGTTTTCAATTGCTTTTCTAAAATCTAGGACATTTACATATTTACGGTTATCAAACATAGCGTAACTGAAGGCATCTTGAATTAAGGTTAGAGTTACATCGGGATATCTAGAACCTATTTCATATACTCTTTTATATTCACTAGTGATATCGGTTAGAAATTCCATCATTGTTTGTTTCACAAAGTTGGAATACATCATCTCTGCCCCTGTCCTTTTTTCTATTTTCGGAAGTGTTCCTAAACATATTTGGATATTTTGTTCCCTAGTTGGTTCTTCAACAATTACTTTTTGAAAACGTCTAACAAAGGCTTTATCCCTTAAGATATATCTTTCATATTCTTCAGTTGTTGTAGCACCAATAACTTTTATATCACCTCTATCAAGACCAGGTTTAAACATATTGGCAAAGTCTAGGGCTTCTCCTTTTGAACCCATTAAGGTATGTATTTCATCTATAAATAAAATTAAATGTTCATAGTTTTTCAACTCTTCTATTAAGTTTTGAATCTTTGATTCACCTGTTACGGGATCTATACCAAGTAAGGCAGAAGTATTAACTTTTATTATTTGATAATTTAGTAATTGATTAGGAACTTGTCTTTTTTGAATTAAGTATGCAAGTCCTTCAACTATAGAAGTTTTTCCGACACCAGGCTTACCAGTTAAAATGGCTGATTTATCGGAGTAAGTAGGATAAGCATTAACTCCTTCAATTCCTTTTCTCTTCCTATAGCTGGATTAGTGATGAATTCTTTTTTTATAAAGTTTTCACCATAAGTGTCTAAAATACTAATACGTTTGCTTTTTATATCATATGTATTTTGTTCTCCATTACTATTTATATTTTGATTCATTTTTGTTAATCTTGTTATTTCTTCATTCATCTTATCCTAGCTCCTTACTTTATTATGCTATTATTTTGTTTTTTTATCTTCCTTTGATTGTTTCTTTAATAAATCTCTAATTTCTGTTAATAAACGTTCTTCCTTTGTCATTTCTGGTTCTTTTTCTTCTTGCTCTTTTTGTTCTTTTTCTATTTTACTTTTGATCTTTTTATCAAATGAATTTAGAATTTTAATTACTGTAAATATACAAAAAGCAACAATTAGAAAATCCACTACATTTTGAATGAATAAACCATATTTTATAGAAGCTCCATGGAATGAATTGATAGTCCAGAAAAATCAACACCACCTAAAATAACTCCTATAATAGGCATTATGATGTTGTCTACTAAACTAGAAACTATTTTACTAAAAGCTCCACCTATAATAACACCTACAGCTAAGTCTACTACATTTCCTTTTGATATAAACTGTTTAAACTCGTCTAAAAATTTTTTCATATATACTCCTTACTTTACTTTTTCTTTTTTTAACTCTTTTAAAGCCTGAGCTAATTGATCAGGGCATGATGTCTTTCTATTCCTACAATCAATACCTTCCAATTTATTTATTACTTCATCTATAGTTTTTCCTTTACATAATATAGAAACTCCCATAGTATTACCTGGACAACCGCCAATAAATTTTACATCTTTTATTACATCATTCTCATCACAACTTACAATAATCTTTGATGAGCATACACCTTTTGGTGTAAATTCTATCTTTGCCACTATATCACCTCTTACTGTATTATACCAAATCAAATTAATAAAAATCAAATTTTTATTAACTTCTTTGAGAAAGCTTTTTTAATTTTAGTTATCTTTTATTTGAATAATTTTTTTTGATACTTAAAAAACAGGTCATATAATTAATTATGCCCTGCTTTCTAAATATTATTTTGTCAATACTTCACAGACTAAATTACTAATCTCGGTTGGATTTTCAACGCTTAAGCCTTCAATAAGTCTTGCTTGAGCATATAATATTTTAGTATATTTTTCTAATGTTTCATAATCTTTTGCTTTATATAATTTCTCAAGTTTCTTACTAATTTCGTGACTCTCATTTATTTCCATAACAACATCGGCTTTGATATTTTGATTATTTGGCATAGCATTTAATACTTTTTCCATTTCTACTGATACCTCACCCTTAGTAGTTAAACATACTGGATGGTTTTTTAATCTATGTGTAAATTGGACATTTGATACTTTATCTGACAAGTACTCTTTCATTTTTGTAAACATGTCTTTATTACTCTCATTGGCTTTTTGTAATGATTCTTTTTCCTCTTCTGTATCTAAATCCATCTTTTCATCAGCAACGTTAATAAACTTTTTACCTTCATATTCTTGAAGTGATTTAATTACAATTCATCCATATAATCTGTTAGATATAGGATTTCATAATCTTTATCTTTTACAGATTCTACTTGTGGAAGTAAATCTATTTTATCAATACTTTCACCACAAGCATAATAAATGTTTTTTTGGTCTTCTTTCATGTTAGCAACATATTCTTTTAAGGTTACTAATTTTTTCTCTTTTGATGATGTATATAGTAGTAGATCTTGTAAGATATCTTTTTTCATGCCATAACTACTATAAATTCCATATTTTAATTGCATTCCAAAGTCTTTGAAGAATTTTTCATAATCTTTTCGATCCTTTTTAGCATATTTTCTAGTTCTTTTCTAATTTTTGTTTCAAGACTTTTTGCAATTAACTCTATTTGATAATTTTCTTGTAGTGTTTCTCTTGAGATATTTAATGATATATCTTCGCTATCAACTAAACCTTTTACAAAGCTAAAGTAATCTGGAAGTAACTCACTACATTTATCCATAATCATGACACCTTTTGAATATAGTTGAAGTCCCTTTTCATAATCTTTACTATAATAGTAAATGGAGCATGAGATGGGATAAATAAAAGACTTGTATAACTGCATCTTCCCTCTACTTCGCTTCTTACTACACGTAATGGCTTTTCATAATCATAAAATTTATCGGTATAAAAGTCATTATACTCTTCTTCTGTAACATCCTTCTTTGCTTTTTCCAAAGTGGAATCATACTGTTAAGAGTAACATCTTGTTTTATTGTTTCTTCTTTGTCACTATCTTCTTTCTTGATTTTCTTTTCTTCCATCATCTTAATTGGGTAATGGATATAATCAGAGTATTTTTTGACTAAATTTTTAATAGTATATTCTTCTAGAAACTCTTCATAGCTAACATCTTCATTGCTTTCCTTCAAATATAAAATTACTTCTGTTCCGTTATCTTTCTTGTCTGATTCTGTAATACTGTAACCATCAGCACCAGTTGATGTCCAAGTATAAGCCTTAGGACTTTCTATACTTTTACTATTTACTACAACTTTATCACTTACCATAAAGGCAGAATAGAATCCTACACCAAATTGTCCTATGACATCAATATCTTTCTTTTTATCATTATTTTCTTTAAATAATTCAGAACCACTTTTGGCAATTGTACCTAAATTATTCTCAAGTTCTTCTTCATTCATACCAATACCATTATCAGTAATAGTTAAGGTTCTTTTTTCTTTATCTAAGCTTATACGAATCTCTAAATCTTCTTTTTTTACTTTGATATTCTTATCAGTTAATGACTTATAATATAGTTTATCAATAGCATCACTAGCGTTTGATATTAATTCTCTTAAGAATATTTCTTTGTTAGTATAAATTGAATTAATCATCATATCTAGTAATTTTTTAGATTCTGCTTTAAATTGTTTTTTCTTCACAAATTTCATCTCTTTCTTAAAAAATTGTTAGATAACTCTAACAATTAAATAGTAGCACTACTTTTAGCACTTGTCAATTGTGAGTGCTAAAAAACTACAAATTATTTATTTCTTCTATTGATAATCCTGTGCAATTCTTTATTATCTTTGGATCAATTTTATTTTCTAGCATGGATTTGGCAACCTCTATTTTGGCTTTTTCTTTTCCTTGCTCAATTCCCTTCTCAATTCCTTGCTCAATTCCTTCTTCAAGTCCTTCTTGAAAACCTTCTTCAATAGCTTCACGGCGTAATGTATTTTCAATTTTACGGTTATCCTCTTCTGCACTCATATATTCTCTAAATTTTGGATTTTCATTTATTCTTTTAAGTTCAGACATATATTTATTCACCATCCTATCTTTATTTGATAGAGATTTTAGCTCTTCTGGGTTAAGGTCCAACATAATTATATACTTATTTTTCTCTATCTCTTTTATATTTTTATTGTACCATAGGCTTTTATATTTATCCATATCGAACTCATATACTGTAAAGTTTTTTACTAATAGATTGTTATCTTGATCTTTTATCTTATATATATGGCATAACCTATTACTTTTAAAACTAAAACCATAGTTAAAATTTATTTGAATAATTTGAGTATCAATATTATAGTCATTTCCTTCTAAAACGTAATGTGAGTAAGTATCACAAATATAGGCCATATTTCTTATCCTAGTATAACTTTTATAATAGGCATTTACTTCTAATTGAATTTTTCCTACGTTAGTATTTAAGTTAAGATCAAATATTTTTCTTCTTAGTTTTATATTGTCACTATTGCGTCTACATTTAAAAATACAATATTACTTATTTTTACTTCCAGTATTTCTTCTAATAAATTAGTAAGTATATCTTTATTATCTTCTTTCATGAAAACCTCTTTAAAGGCTCGATCATACTTACATGTATAAAATTTTTTTTCTTGCATATATTTTTCTCCTTGAAATGGATATAACAAAAAATTGAAAAAAAGAGAAATCTAAGATTTGGTAAAATTAGGCTTAATTTCTTTTCTTTTGATTGTGTTTTTCTAAGTGAATTTGCAATAATTCACTTTCTTTAAAACATAAAAATAGCAAAATTAAAAGTTCTAACATAGGCTAGAACTTTTAATTATTTTTTTCATAA
>ERZ859980.1191-NODE-1191-length-11169-cov-1.348479_pt1 | contig 11169 bp, 12 predicted proteins | sample MGYA00509984_ERZ859980 | MGnify/ENA primary metagenome ERZ859980 (study PRJEB30046, sample SAMN00715173) | human gut metagenome | study: EMG produced TPA metagenomics assembly of the A metagenome-wide association study of gut microbiota in type 2... | reverse complement strand
ATACAATCAAACATTGTTAGTAACTTATGTTTTAATTTTTCATCTAATACAGGCGCTGCCACTTCAACACGTCTGACAGTGTTTCTTGTCATTAAGTCTGCTGATGAAATGTATATTTTTCTGTCATCTTCAGTTCCAAAAATATATATTCTTGAATGTTCTAAGTATCTGCCAACAATACTTTTTACAGTTATGTTTTCTGTATATCCCTTAACTCCTGCAATTAAGCAACAGATGCCTCTAATAACCAAGTCGATTTTTACACCTTTCTGTGATGCTTCAATTAACTTTTCAATAAGGACTTTGTCTGTTAAGGAATTAAATTTCATACCAATGTACCCTTCTTTGCCCTCTTCAACTTTTTTAATTTCTCCATCAATTAAATCTGCAATTTTATTTTGCATGCATTTAGGAGATACAAGAAGATGTTTTGTTTTTTCCATAACCTCTTCCATACAGATTTTGTTAAACACTTTGCCAACTTCTTTTGCTAGTTCTTCATTGGCTGTCATTAATGATAAATCTGTATAAAGTTTTGAAGTTTTTTCGTTGTAATTGCCTGTTCCAATCTGACTAATATGTTTTACCTTGTTGTCTTTTGTGTAAGTAATCAGGCATATTTTTGAATGTACTTTTGTGTGGTCAATTCCATAGATAATTCGACAACCTGCATCCTCCATTCTTCTTGACCACTCTATGTTGTTTTGCTCATCAAATCTTGCTCGCAACTCAACCATTACAACAACTTCTTTGCCATGTTCTGCGGCATCAATCAGTGCTTCTACTACCTGTGAGTTTTTAGCCACTCTGTATAATGTCATTTTGATGGAAGCTACATTTTCGTTATGGGCAGCCTCTTTTAGCAAATTAATAAAAGATGTCATACTCTCAAAGGGATAACTTAAAAGAATGTCCTTGTTTTCAATTTGTTCCATCATCGACTTATTTTCATCTATGTTTTTAGAAATCTGTGGCACTCTTCTTTTGAAAAACAGTTCACGATTATTTCTGAGAATATCCTGTATTTTAAATACAAAAGATAAATCAAGTGGTGCCTTGGAATAAAATGTCTGCTTTTTGTTTAAGCCTAATTCCTTACACAGACTTTTAATAACCTTTTCATCTAAAACTCTTGAATATTCCATTCTTATAGGACAAAGTTTCTTTCTCATCCTAATTAATTCTTCCATTGACTCTCTATAACTAATGTCTTCGTCTGCAAAAATTTCATCAATATCAATATCAATATCTGCGTTTCTTGTTATTCTTATTAAAGACTTACTTTCAACATTATAATTTTCAAAAATCTGTGGCATAAAATGTAGAATAACTTCCTCAATTAACATGTATTTGTTTTTGTTTGGAAACACCTGTATTAATCTGCTAAACATTGAGCCACCACATGGTACAATGCAAATTTTTTCTCTGTTTTTGATTGAAACTAAGGCTACTGCGTAAATCTCCTGATTATTTAAAAATGGAAATGGATGTTTTTTTCCGATTATTTGTGGAGAAAGTAATGGCATTACATTAGTTCTAAAATAATATTCCATGTACTGTGTTTCTTCTTTTCTTAATTTATCAAACCCTACAACCTGAATATTATATGGCTTAAGTTTATCTATAAGTTTATCGTAAACTCTGTCCTTTTTCTTTAAAAGTTCTTTTGTATTTTTATAAATACTTTCTAATTGTTCACTGGAGGTCATGTAAGTTTTGTTCTCTCTTTTCTTGTCAGAAATTAGCATCTGATCATAAATTGAGCCAACTCTTCTCTGAAAAACTCATCCAGGTTAGTTGAAAATATATTAACAAAAGTTAATCTTTCACATAAAGGTACTCTTTCATCTTCTGCTTCCTCTAAAACTCTTTCGTTGAATTTTAACCATGATAACTCTCTATTGTCATAACATGGAAGCACTGTATTCTTATTTTCTTTCATATTACTTCTTCTTTCATTTTTTATAATAATTTTTATTTCGAAAATTCTTTCAATTAATCTCCTAAGCATATTCCCATCATTCTCACTTGTTTTACAATTTCATCATTTGGATTAACTCTCTTCGGCTTTTCCACAGCTACACTTAATGGCACACTGGAAATTTCGTTATTTACAACAGCCACCATTTTTCCATATTCTTTATTTGAATTAGTTCTGCGCCCTTTGCCCCTAGTCTTGATGTTAAAACTTTGTCATAGGCACATGGACTGCCACCTCTTTGAATATGACCGGGAACTACTGCCCTAATTTCCCTGTTTATCTTTTCGCTTAATTTTTTCTCTAAATACACTGCTGCTGATGTATAATTTTCCGCAGCACGTTTCTGTTTTAACTCTTTCTTAGTTAGTTTACTTTCATCTTTAGATATAATTCCCTCTGCTGCCGCAATAATAATGTGGCGTCTTCCCTCGTCTAATTTCTTATTGATAAAATCAACTATTTTATCAATTGAATAAGGAATTTCAGGTATCAAAATAATGTCTGCCTCACCGGCAATTCCTGAATAAAGGGTTAAAAAGCCTGCTTTGTTTCCCATTATTTCGTCAATGATAATTCTCTTGTGTGACTTGGCTGTTGTATGCAGTTCTTCAAGCGTTCTGGTTGCTATATCAATTGCTGACTGAAAACCAAAAGTCATTTCTGTCCCGTTAATGTCATTATCAATTGTTTTTGGTAAAGTCACCACGTTTAACCCCTGCTCACTTAAAAGATTTGCTGTTTTGTGGGAACCATTTCCACCTAACACAACAAGGCAATCTAAATCCATATTTTTATAATTTTTAATCATGGACTGTAACTTTGTAACGCCATTTTCATCTGCATCATTTATTCTTTTAAATGGCTGTCTTGAGTTGCCAAGTATGGACCCACCCATATTAAGAATTCCTTCAAATTCCTCAGATTTCATTTTTTTGTAATTACCATTAATCAAGCCTGTATAGCCTTCTAAAATTCCGTATATCTCTAATTTCTCCTTGCAATTGAAATTAAGAGCTTTTACCAAGCCATACATTGCACCATTTAAGCCCTGGCAATCACCACCACTTGTAAGTATTCCTACCCTCATCACTTCTCCTCCTTAATATTTCTTTTCACAAATATTTTGTATTATTAATGCATTGTTCTAATTGTATTTTTTCTCTGTAAATATTTGTGTCATTTAAAGTAAAATTCACGTTAAGTGTAAACTGTCTATTGATTATTCTATTCATATTATTAATAAACATTCTAAATAATTACATTCTACGCACCAAGTGCATGTTGCTTTAGCAACATTTTTCCTTTTGCGCGAGTGTGCATCCCTGGTGGAACGTTTTAAATGTAATAGGAAATTCTGAAAGAATTTCCTATTACACTAAAAAAAACGATACCCCGACGCATATATCGCTTACGAGTTATCGTTTTTTATTATGTATATGTTCTTGTCTGCAAAAACATACCTTACTTATTACTTATCATTTTTCCTACTTGAGCTAACTATAGCATAAGCTACAATTGCCATTGAGCAACCAAATGCCAAACCGAAGGCTAATCCCACAATTAAACTTTTTAAAACAATTGCAAAAACAACTGCCCATATTAAAGCCATGGCTAATGCTATCATAATTACTATTGTTAAACTTTTCTTCATTGTAACCCTCCTAATTCAGAGTAATCTAAATCATAAATAATATCTTTACTCTACCACATTTTCAAAGTCAATTGCACTGTCTTTTTTCTGACCGGCTGGTTTATTTGTTGTATTAACTTTCTTTGATGACGGTTGCGCTGACTTATTTATGTATGCATTATTTGATTTTGTTGAAGGCAAGGTTGTTACTTCTTGTGTTGTCTTCTCTGAAGCTACCTGACTTTTCTTCTTTCGTTTTTTCTTAGTAGTTTTCTGTACTTCTGTTGTCTGGCTTACTTTTGTAGTCTCAGTATTTGATTCTGTATCTTTTGCAGAAGATTCCATAACTATACTCTCTTTTATTACTATTGATTTCTCAGTAGTTGTTATGGCTATATTTTTCTCAGAAGTATTTTTAGAATTTGTACAACTGCTAAGATACACAATTAAAAACAACAATATTGCCACACCGATAACACCAGCTATAATTAACCATTTTCTTTTGTTATTCTTTTTAGATATTATAACGCTTTCATCCATGGTTAAGCCCTGCTCCTGAAAACTGATGCTGTTATAGTCTTTTCCCATTAAGTTCTGAACTAACAGATGTTCCTTTTCGTTTTCGATTTTGTTATTATCAGCAAAAACCGGCTCAAAACCAATTTGTCTACTCAACTGTTTTTCGCTTAATTTTGATTTTGCCACAATTAAGTCCTTTTCAATGGCAACTGCACTTTGATATCTTTCGTCAGATTTTGAAACAGCTTTTTTTATTATCTTTGCAATGCTATCCGGAGCCTCCAATGGATTTGGGAGTTTATCATACTGCATTCTTTTGTAAAACGCCTTATCTTCATCTTCCCTTGTATATTCCTTTGGGTACTCAGGATAATATGGAAAACGCTTTTTGTTAAATAGATAATACATTAAAATTCCTAACGAATATATATCTACAGTATTGTCATATTTACTTTTGCCAATATAAATTTCAGGAGCAATATAATTAGGTGTTCCTTTTATGGTATGTTCCATTGTTGCGTTAGTAATGTTTTTTGATACCCCAAAATCACCTAGTTTAAACGCTCCATCCTTAGAAACAAATATGTTACTTAGCTTAATATCCCTGTGAACAATATTGTTCTTATGACAAATAGCAAGTCCGTTTGCTATACCAATCCCAATATTAAGTCCATCCTCTACAGTAATATTATTTTGCTGTAGCCATTTATTAAGCGGTGTAAGAAGTTCCATTAAAATATATATGTTATACCTATACTACCTATTTGTTCTACGTCGTTTTCATAATAGGAAACGATATTATGATTGTCCTTCTCCGATATAAGTGAAAAACTCTTATCTCATTAACTACACGATTAAGTTCTTTTTCAAAATATGCATTTGTCTTGTTTTTGTCTCCACCCATGGAGTTTAATATTTCAAGGTATTCATCATCTTTTGGTAATGTAATTACTTTTAAAGCTCTTGTAGTCTTTCCTACAATGTTGCTTCTCTCAACTTTATATACATCGCCAAATCCACCTGAACCTATTTTTTCTATTACATTGTATCCTAATATTGTTCTGCCTAAAATAGAATCCATTATTGTCTCCCATTTTTATTTTTTATCGTAATTGCTGTACTATCTCATATTTTTTATTTATAAATATTCTAATCACAAAATACCTTATTAATTTCCATATAAATTTTAATTGTCTTTACCAATAAACAATTTTAAAATTCCATAATCTTCCTTATCCATTTCAAGGTTTCTTAAAGTATCACTTATGTAATACTGCATATCTTTTTCAATTTCATCTGAATTTTTTAACCCTGTTAATTCTTTTAAAAGATGTGAACACTGTTCCTTAATTTGTGGGTTATTGCTGTAACTGGTAACTAACGACATATGATTTGTCTGATATTCAGGATTAGAAATATCTATGTTAGATAGTACATAAAGTATTATACACTCTATCTTGTCCTTTGGGCATAGTTTTTCCATATTTGCATAATCAAGTAACTGATTGATTTCAACATAAGACATATTAAGTTTTATTCCTAATACAATTAACCTTTGTCTGTAGGTACTTCCCCCCAATTCTTCAAATTAGAAATCATTTTTTCAAATCCCTTATCCAGATTTTCGGCTTTTACAAGGCTATGATAGGAACCGCCAAAATTTTCAGCCTTTATATATGCTTCAATGTAGTCCACCAACTTGTAATAACTGTTAATATATTCAACTTCATTTTCCCTTATAAATGAGACCAGCTCATTCTCATTTTTCAGACTTACTAATTTTTCTTCTACTTCAAAGGTTTCATTTTGAGAATTAGCCAAATACTTTCTTCTGTTTTTTGTTTTTAAAATATCTAAAAATTTTCCCTTAAGCGTAGTGCAATATTCATAGGGATTAATTCTCTCTTCTTTTGGATAGTGTGAAATTACATAAATACATATAGCATCTTCTAATGATTTTGAATATAGTCTAGGATATTTTCCATATCGCTGTAACATATAATTAATTTCCTGTAAATTAAACCTTAACCCCATGCCAAGTTTTATGAAGCTTTCCCTTGATTTTGGCACTTTATTATTTTTTATCCAGGATTTTATTGTATTTTTACTAAAGCCACATTTTTTTCCTAACTTTTCATAAGACAATCCCCTTGATAACATTATATTATTTATATAATCTCTCCATTTTGAATAGTATGGACTGTATGCATTTAATATTTCTTTTAACTCATCTACTTCTTCACAATTTATAACTTTATAGTACATCTCAGTAGTATTTATATGTTCCATTTTGTCACCCTTTTTCATTTGCTTTTTGCATAATTAAACGTTTGTACATTCTTTCTGCTACTTTATCCCCGTATTTCATGGCTTTTTTATACCAATACAATGCCTGTTCTATATCGACTTTGCCCTTTTTTTCCTGTTTGGTACATTATTGCAAGATTTAAGCATGCCACACTATCTTTTTGTTTTGCTGAGATTTTTAAAAGTTCTTCTGCCTTTTCAATACTCTTATCTTCCTGTATTCCCTTTTGATAAAAATACGCCATATTATTAAGTGCTTTCGTATATTTTTTTGTGGCTGATTTTTCATACCAGTATTTTGCTTTACTCATACTTCTTGGTACAGCTTTTCCATGTTCGTACATATAGCCAACAATATATTGCGCCTTTTTATCACCCTTTTTGGCTTTCTTTAAATTATTCTCATATTTGTTTTTATTTTTTTCTTCTTCTTTTTCACAAGATTTAATTTCCCTTAGACAAAACTGTCTAAACATTTCTATATTTTCTTCCAATAACGGAATATTAACATCAATATTTAAACCTTTTGCAATATTTTTTCCAATATATGCAAGTTCATAAGCTTCATTATTAGTTGCCATTTGATTTTTTACCAAATCAAATAACAAGAGCTTTCCTTTACCGTTTTCGTTAATACATAATTCTTCATTATTGATGTATATATTTAAATTGCTGTATTTATTTTTCACATACACTATGGTATCGCAAATGTCAGCAAGCAAATTAAATAAACATATCTTTTTCTGTTCTTCTGTCTTGTTAGAAAGAATTATTTTTCCATCTAAAATCATGTCAATAATTGAATTAACATTCTCTGTAATTATATAGATTAATTTCCCATTATCAACTATTTCTTCTTCAATTGTTTCACACTGAATTAAATCTTCATTAAATCTGCTATCATTATATAAATTATAAATTTCTGCCTGTAATTTAAAATCTTTTTCTTCCAAATAAATAGCTATCAGTGAATAGAATCCGGCAAAGTTATCGCCGGATTTCTTTACAGTATATACAATAGCACCACTATTCCACATACTTTTTTCCACTAATTCTAAGTTTTTATTTTGAATATAATCCATTGTTTTCTGTTCTAGAAGATATTGAAATTCCATATTGCTTCCTCTTATCTTTATGCAAATATTTATTGACATACTACCAGCAATTCTAAAGTATTATAACACATGCACTTATTGCTTTTTTTCACAAACTGACCTTTATTTACGGAATTTCAAGTTAGTCTTTGCCACAATCATAACCGCTGTAAATGTAATCACTTCTGATGACAGAAATGATATCCACACTCCATTTCAAAAGTTGTTTAATATTTTAGTTTCTTTTCTACCGTAACACTGACTAATTAACGGCTGACTGCCCTGGGCCAAACCATAAAAAATTCTACCTGATTACTTTTTCCTAAATAATGTGTTGTGCATATACTCATGGTAACAATCGGGCTAAGTGCCGTTGCTAACGCAACTCCCGTAAAGCCTAAATTCATAGGGAACATAAACACATAGTCAAATACCACATTAAACATGCTACCTGAAAATAGTCTGCTATTCCACATAATGCTACAGACAGAAACATTGTTCTTACCATAAAGATTCCAACTGAAGTAAATCTTTAACATATACCATACCTATATATTTCTCCTAATTTCTAACATAACCAATATTGCTATATTGCAATATTTTCTCAGTCCATGTACATTCTTTGCATTTAGCAACTAACTGTAATTTTTCATTAAATTATCTAAACAAGTTCGTGATAATATGGGCAAATATCCTCGTAATGTCCATCCTTCATTCTAAAACCTTTTGGTATTATACCTAACTGAGTAAAACCAAGTCTTTCATATAAATGTCTTGCATGGGTATTAGTTGCAACAACAGCGTTAAACTGTACACTCCATAGCCCTTATTCTTACCCTGCTTCAAACAATCAAGCACCAGCTTTTCCCCTATATGTAGCCCTCTTGATTCTTTACTAACAGCATAGCTGGCATTACAGATATGTCCACAACGTCCCACATTATTAGGATGCAAAATATACAAGCCATACACTTTTCCTGTATCCTTATCCTCAGCCACTGCACTGTAAGTCTGCAAGTCAAAAAATTCTTTTCCTGTATCGTTATTTAATAATTCTTCCTGTGGAAATGCAATTCCATCTTCTACAACCTGATTCCAAATTTCAATCATTGCTTTAAATCATTCTGATTATATTCTCTTATGAGTATGTTCATTTGTTCTGCCTCCTAACTCAAAATGAATGTCATCATTTTTAACTCTTAAGTCACAATCTATGTTGCAAGCTTTTCTGCTCATTTTATCAAAATATATAATACAGTTTTTCTCCAACCTAAATTTTAATTATTATTTTCAACTGTTTTACCACTTTAATTGCGACATATCAAATAAGTTTTATTTTCTATATTTTCTAATGTATTCGTATAGCTCGATATTAGTTTTTGAATTTTTCTCCTCTGCCTCTATGTATTCAGGAAAAGGCAACCCGCTCTGGCATTCTCCACATATATCAATTCCAATAATCTTTTTGTCTTTAATAAAAAACTGTAAAAGATGCTCAAGCATATCAAGTGGCATGTGGCCCTGACTCCAATTTGTTTCAATATAATTTTTATCCAGAATATCTTTACAATTGAAATGTAAAAAGGTACATCTGTCATTATTTTGCTAAGCTTATCTTTTCCTATGCCGCTCCTAAGTTCTTCTGCTGAAAAAGTTATAAGTTTCTCGCGATTCTTAATATGAATTTGCTCTATGTCATTTTCAGTTGCACCTATCAAAATCAATTGAACAAGATTTTTATTTTCATTAATAATCTGCGCTGCCCAGTCTCCACAACTGGTCATTTTGTTAATCATCGGTTCCTGCATATCGGTATGATGATCATATAGAACTAATGAAAAGGGCTTCATTATTCTGTCTATATTTATTTTTGTTATGTAATGAAAATTACCTGAATCAATAAAATGTATCCCATGAATTCCATACTGCTCTGTTCTTTTCTTTATTTCTATTTCAGCAGCCTTGGAGCAATAAAGGTCACAGCCTTCAATGTCCGAACAATCAATTAGGCTTATACCACTTTCTTGTTGTATGTCCTCATCAATATATACATGTGTAAAATCTAAAATGTAATTTTTGCTTCTAATCAATGTTAAACGCCCCCTTACAAGCAAATGTGATTCTAGCAACCAAATAGTTTTGCTGTTTTCTCCATTCTTTCTGCGATTTTTACTCCAAATGGACAACGTACTTCACAAGCATGACAAGCAATACATTCAGATGCTTTATGTTCAAGAAGTTCATAATGTGATTGTACTGTTGCAGGCACCTCAGGTTGCATTGTCGCCAAATCATAGAATTTGTTAATCATTGCAATATCTAAATTCGCCACACAAGGCTTGCAATGTCCACAGTATGTACATTCTCCTTTGTATGAATGGAACGGAGCATTGGCGATTACTGATGCATAGTCTTTTTCCTGCTCTGTAGCTGTTTCATATGCCAAAGCATCATCTACCTGTTCTTTTGTGTCATAGCCGCACATAATAGATGCTGTTGCAGGTCTGGTTAATGCATAATGAATACACTGAACAGGTGTTAAACTTACTCCAAAAGGAGAACGTTTTTCGTCAAATAGTCTACCGCCTGCGTAACCTTTCATAACTGTGATTCCAACATTATTCTGTTCACATATTTTGTATAACTTTGCACGCTCAGGGTCAATTCCTTTAAGGTTGTTATCAAATTTTTCTGCAAACATTGTGTCAATATCTTCGCTTGCAGGTAACATGTCAAATGCCGGATTTATACTAAATAAAATCATCTCAACATACCCTGACTGTGCTGCTTTTATGGCAACTTTTGGGTTATGGGAACTCATGCCAATGTGATGTATTATGTTCTTTTCTTTTAACTCCATTACATAATCCATATAATCTGAATGCTGAATCTGTTCCCATTCTTCTTCTGAATCTATGTAATGTATCATGCCAATATCAATATAATCTGTTTGAAGTCTTTTAAGTAAATCTTCAAAAGCTGGTCGAACATATTTCATGTCTCTTGTTCTAAAATACTGTTCATCTTTCCAGGTAGAACCAATATGTCCCTGAATAAACCAATCACTTCTATTATCCTTGATACCTTTTCCAATAATGTCTCTTGATTTTGGATCTGCCATCCAGCAGTCAAGAATATTAATTCCTTTAGAAGATGCATATTTAATTAATCCGATTCCCTCTTCTTCTGGGTGTCGTTCTAACCATTCACCACCAAACCCGATTTCACTTACGTCAAGTCCTGTCTTACCTAACTTACGTGTTTTCATTTTATCACTCTCACTTTCATATAAATTGAAATTTGTCTTCACGTTAATATGTAATACTTAATCCTATAGTTAATTTACATTAGAAAGAATTAATCGTCAACTTTGTTTGGAGACTGTGTTAGTTGCGTAATTTATATTGTGCAGTGATAATCTTGTTTTGTATGTGAGATTTTCTTTTCATTTCCATCTCCTCCAAATTCACTGCAAAACCACTTTATATAATTTTCTAACATGCCACACATTTTTTGTTCTCTAGCATATTTAACTTCATCATAATTCTGACTAACATCTTCTGCCGAATTCTTTATTTGTTCCATTCCGGCACAATCTAATTGATAATCCATCATAGAATGCACAGTCATCGCAAACC
>ERZ859980.1190-NODE-1190-length-11190-cov-1.093399_pt1 | contig 11190 bp, 15 predicted proteins | sample MGYA00509984_ERZ859980 | MGnify/ENA primary metagenome ERZ859980 (study PRJEB30046, sample SAMN00715173) | human gut metagenome | study: EMG produced TPA metagenomics assembly of the A metagenome-wide association study of gut microbiota in type 2... | reverse complement strand
CTTTTGTTAATGGTGTATTAGGCAAGTTAATTAAAGAGTAATGCAGGTTTTTTGCATATAAAGTGAGGATATATGGTGGAGTATATACTGTAAAACAGGTGAATTCCTATATTAAGAATATGTTTAAGCAGGATTTTCTGCTTAACTCGGTTTCTGTTAAGGGGGAGATATCTAATTGCAAGTATCTACCTCCGGTCATATTTATTTTACTTTAAAGGATGCTGATGCGGCACTTTCTGTCATTATGTTTGCAAGTCAGGCAGCAAAGCTTCATTTAAGTTAAAAGATGGAATGTCAGTTGTTGTATCAGGAAGAGTTGATGTGTTTGATGCAGCGGGTAAATACCAGCTATATGCTAATACTGTGCAGCAGGAAGGTATTGGAGAACTGTACCAGAAGTTTGAACAGCTAAAAAATATTATGAGGATATGGGATATTTTGCTAAAGAATATAAAAGACCACTTCCTGCATTTACGAAAAATTAGGTGTTGTTACATCTAAGACAGGTGCAGCAGTTCAGGATATTATGAACATTTCCAAAAGGCGTAACCCTTATATCCAGATGTACTTTATCCTGCATATGTTCAGGGAGAACATGCAAAGCAGTCAATTGTAAGCGGAATTACAGACTTGATAAGATGGGGCTTGACTGTATTATAGTAGGACGAGGCGGCGGTTCAATAGAAGATTTATGGGCTTTTAACGAAGAAATTGTTGCAAGAGCTATTTTTGCTTCTAAAATACCTATTATTAGTGCCGTTGGTCACGAGATTGATTTTACAATTGCAGATTATGTGGCTGATAGAAGAGCTCCGACTCCAACAGGAGCTGCCGAAATGGCCGTGCCAACCAAAGAAGAAGTTATGACAATATTGACGCAAAAGAAAGAAGAAATTAATCACTTATTCTTATCTAAACTTCAAACGGCTAAACATCAGCTTAGTATTTTAAGTAACCATTATGTATTAAAAAATCCGCATGTTTTATATGAAGTAAAAATGCAGAAATTAGATAATTTGACAGATAATTTAAATAAAAGTTATATCTATTACTTAAATTCATACAAGTAAAATTAGATAAGTATAAAGATAATTATATTTTGAACAATCCTAAGGTTCTTTATCAAAAATCTTTAGAAAGATATTCAGATATCAAAGAGTCTTTACAAAAAGAAATTATTAAATACATGAATGATAAGAAGCAATTACTTTATTATACGATTCAAAGTTTAAAATTACTTAATCCATTAAATATCTTAGAACAAGGATATTCTATTGTCAAAAAAGATAACGAAATTGTTAAAAATACTAATAAAATTAATATAAACGATAAATTAGATGTTACCTTAGCAAAAGGAACATTAAAAGTGAAAGTAGAGGAGATAAATTATGAAAGAAATGACGTTTGAGACCGCTTTAAATAATTTAGATGGCATCATTAAAGATTTAGAAAATGGCAACATTCCTTTAGAAGATGCCATCAGTAAATATACAGACGCTATGAATTTAGTTAAAATATGTCAAGAAAAATTGGATAATGCCACCGAGCAGGTGAATAAAATCATCGGAACAGACGGTGAAGTGAAAGACTTTTTAATGAAAGAAGATGAGACAAATGAGCAAACTAGTAACGAAAATAACTGATCGAGATACTGATTTTTCCACATGGTATACAGATGTTTTAAAACAAGCGGATTTAGTAAGTTATTCTAGTGTCAAAGGAAGTATGATTATTCGTCCTTATGGCTACGCGATTTGGGAAAACATGCAAAGAATATTAGATAAAGAATTTAAAAAATTAGGTCATCAAAATGTCCAAATGCCCATGTTTATTCCTGAATCTTTATTAAATGTAGAGAAAGAACATGTTAAAGGTTTTGCTCCTGAAGTAGCCTGGGTAACTTATGGTGGAGAAAATAAATTAGATGAAAGAATGTGTGTCAGACCTACGAGTGAAGTTTTATTTTGTGAACACTTCAAAAATATTGTAAAGTCCTATCGTGATTTGCCACTTTTATATAATCAGTGGTGTACGATTGTTCGTTGGGAAAAAACAACAAGACCTTTTTTAAGAAGTAGAGAAATACTATGGCAAGAAGGTCATACTCTTCATAGAACTCGTGAAGAAGCTAGAAATGAAACACTTAGAATGTTTAAAGTTTATGAAGATTTCAAAGAAATATCCTTGCTTTACCCGTTATTACAGACGTAAAACAGAAAAAGAAAAATTTGCTGGAGCAGAAGAAACCTATACAATTGAAGCCATGATGTATGATGGAGTAGCACTTCAAAATGGGACGAGTCATTATTTTGGACAACATTTTGCTAAAGCTTTTGGTATTCAATTTCTAGATACTGATAATACTTTAAAAACACCTTATCAAACAAGCTGGGGTGTGACTACAAGAATGATTGGTGCCATTATCATGACTCATGGTGATAATCATGGACTTGTTTTACCTCCTAATATTGCTCCTACTAAAATTGTGTTTATTCCTATTGGTAAAGAGGATGAAGTTTTAAATACCGTAAAAGAATTAGCAAATACTCTTCCTGAAGAAATCACTTATCAAATTGATGATTCTGAAAAATCACCAGGATTTAAATTTGCAGATGCAGAAGTAAAAGGTATTCCTATTCGCGTGGAAATAGGTAAAAGAGATTTAGAAAATAACGAAATTACTTTAGTAAGAAGAGATACTTTAGAAAAAGAAACGATTTCTATTCCTGCTTTTAAAGAAAGAGTAGAAAAGCTATTAGTTGAAATTCAAAATAATATGTATGATAGAGCTTTAAAAAGACGTGACAGCATGATTTATGAAGCAAAAACGAAAGAAGAATTTCAAGATATTGCTCAAAATAAACCAGGTTTCATTTTAATTCCTTGGTGTGGAAATACTTCTTGTGAAGATAAAATTAAAGAAGAAACAGGTTTAAAAAGTCGTTGTATTAAAGAAGAAATTAGTGATGGCGTTTGTACATACTGTGGTGAAAAAGCTAAATATAAAATCTATTTTGGTAAACAATACTAACAAATTAAAAATCAAAGGTTGTTATTTTCCTTTGATTTTTTCTTTCTAATTTTTTAAGAGATTATCTCCTGTTTCTAGCATCGTTGTAATAAATATTCCATAACCAGTAATAGGATTATCTGTAATAACATGGGTTACAGCTCCAATAATTTTCCCATTTTGAACAATAGGAGAACCACTCATTCCTTGAACAATTCCACCAGCGGTATTAATAAGGTTATCGTCTGTCACGGTAAAAGAAATATTTTTAACATCATTATATTCTTGCAAAGAGGTAATATCAATTTTATAACTTTTTTTCTCTTGACCGTTTAAAACAGTATAAATTTCGGCTTCACCAATTTTAATTTCTTCGTTTTTAGCTATAGGAATAAAATTAGTGGGGATGGTATCTTCATAAATCCCGTATATTCCGTGTCTAGTATTATTATTTAAAGAGCCATATACTTTATTAAAGTGAAATTCGGCATTTTTTTCCCCAGCATTACCTCTTGTGCTTTTACGAATACTTGTCACGGGACTTTCAAAAATATGACCTGTTTTCACTTCTACTAATTGTAGACTGTTACTTTCTAAGATTTCGTGCCCTAAAGCACCATATATTTTACTATCAGGATCAATATAAGTTAATGTGCCAAGTCCTGTAATACTTTCTTTGACATAAAGGCCTGTCTTGTAAATACCATCAACATTTTGAAGAGGCATTGTAATATTCATGATTTGTTCATTTCTTTTTAAAGTTAATTTTACTTGATCATCTTTAACATTTTGTAAAATAGCTTCACTTAAAGAATTAACAGAGGAAATCACGGTATCCCCAACTTTTAAAATATAGTCGCCAATTTTAATTTCTGGCGTTCCCTTTAAATAAGAACCATTTACTTTATAAAACCCAACTACTAATACACCTGGTGTTTTTATTTGAATGCCTATATTTTCACCACCAAGTACTACTTTATCAGAATAGGCGAGTGTTACACTTGGAAAAAGAAAATAAAGAAATAAGAACATGCTTAAATAAAACTTTTTCAAATTATCACCTCACTTATATTATGGTGGTTTACTAACATAAAAAAATGGTAATAACTGGATTACCATTTTTAAAGTATCTATATTTTAATAATTATGAAATAGCATAGGCAATAATACTACCGGCAATACCTAATACCATAATAATTAAAGTAATCCAAGTGACAATTTGTCTTGTCTTTTTACTCATTCTTATCGTCTCCTTCTAAATAAAATTCATTATAACTTTATCATAAACTACTAAAAAAGTACATAAAAACTTACTTTAGAACATACAATCTGATAGGTGATAAGATGACGATTTTAAAAAAATTTTTAAGTCGTAAGAAATATCTTTTTTTATTTATGGGCATTCTCACTTTAATAGGTACTTTGGTTGGATTATACCTAAGTTTTAAAAATATAAATATTTTAAAAGATAATGTTTACTATTATATAAATAATCGCCAAAACTTACAGTTTAACTACATATATATTCATTTTTTCTTTTTAGTTATTAGTTTTATAGGTTCATTTTTTATCATAGGTCTTCCTTTACTTTGTACTCTTATCTTTTACCAAGGCTTATCTTTAGGTTTTCTTTTAGGCATTTTTAGTCTAACGTTATCAATAAAAGGATTTGTATATGCTATTATATTTTTTACTGTTACCCAATTATTTTATTAATCATTTTGTATTTCTTTTTTATTAAGTGTTTTAATATTACTAGAAAGACAATTGGCAAAATAATTTATAAAACCAATCCCACAAACTATCTTGTTTCTATGACAAAGAGTTGTGGCTTACTTATTTTACACAAACTTTATACGATTTTTTCTTACTTTTATTTAATAAGCCAATTTTAAACGTTTTTGCTTTTCTTCTGGAAATATGATAAAATAGGCTAATGAAAAAGAGGTCTGGTATTATGGCAAAAAAAGTGATTGTCGGTATGAGTGGGGGAGTAGACTCTGCAGTAAGTGCTTATTTATTAAAACAACAAGGCTATGAAGTAGAGGGCTTATTTATGCGCAATTGGGATGCAGGACTTAATAATGATATTTTAGGAAACCCTACTTTAAACAATAATATTTGCCCTCAGGAACAAGACTATAATGATGCTTTAAAAACATGTGAAATTATTGGTATTTCTTTACACCGTGTGGATTTTATCAAAGAATATTGGGATAACGTTTTTACTTATTTTTTAAACGAATTAAAAAAAGGGAGAACACCTAATCCCGATTTACTTTGCAATAAATATATTAAATTTGATGTCTTTAAAAAAGAGGCCAAACGTCTAGGAGCTGACTTTATGGCTACTGGTCATTATGCTAGACTTAAAGATGGTAAACTTTTAAAAGGCGTTGATGAAAATAAAGATCAAACTTATTTTTTAGCTCAACTAAGTAAAGAACAACTAGAAGATGTTTTATTTCCAGTAGGAGATCTTCATAAAGAACAAGTAAGAGAAATTGCTTTAAAGTGTGGTCTAAATGTAGCTAAAAAGAAGATTCCACGGGTATTTGTTTTATTGGCGAAAGAAACTATCAAGAATTTATTCGTAATTACTTAAAACCAAATCCAGGTAATATCATTGATGTAGAAACTAAAAAAGTAATTGGTACTCACACGGGTCTTATGAACTATACAATTGGTCAAAGACGTAATGTGGGTCTTTCTGGATTCCAAGAAAGACATTATGTATGTGGTAAAAACGTGCTAAAAACGAATTATATGTTGCTTTTGGTGATGATTCAAAATATTTAATTAGTGATAGTTGTCTTTTAGAAGATGTAAATATTACCATTGATAACCCACCTAAAAAATGTCAAGCTAAGTTTCGTTATCGTGGAGAAGAGTACCCTATTGAATTAGAATTATTAAATGGTAATATGGCACATGTTACTTATAAAGAAGGTGTGAAAGCCGTAACGCCAGGACAATTTGTGTTTTCTATGATGGAGATGTTTGCTTCGGTAGTGGTATTATAAAGAAATCTATAAAAATAACGATAAAATATGGTATTTAAATAATTAAAAAGTACCATATTTTTTTGCGTGAAGATTTATTTTCATTGTTTACTTTTACTTGACACAAAAGTGTCTAGTGCCTTATAATTAGAATGTAAATTAAATAAAAGAGAGTAGGCAAATGAAATGAACAGATTAAATGAATTATTACAAGAATTAGGAATTTCTAAAGTTAGACTTGCGAAGTATTTAGGGGTATCAAGACAAATGGTTTATAATTATCTTGAACTTGATGATATTAATAAATGGCCTAAAGAAAAAAAGATTTTGTTATATCGTTTATTAGATATTAATGATGAAAATAATCAAACAATCGATTCTATCAAAGTAACAACAGATTATCTTATGAGTGTTGAAAATCGTCTTAATACTAGCGTTAAAGGTACTACCAATATTTCTAATTATTTTGATTTAAAAAATCTTAATAAAGATTCTCAAATATTAATTACAAATATCTTAAATTTGTTGCGTGAAAGACTAGGGGACGAGAAGAAAAAACAAGAAAATTATTATGCCTTTTTATATTTATATCATATGTTACAATCTATGGATAATGTTCCTGAAATAAAATACATTTTTGGATATATGTCAAAGGCAACTGGCTTACCAATCCAGAAGAATTCAAATTTAATGAAGATAGACAATTCATTTTTGAAGGAATTTTGTACTCTGCCCTAACGCTTTATAATAATGGGGGAGCCTCACGTAGCAAGCTTGCCCTATCGCATAAACGCTTTGTTCAAGAAATTGAAAAACAAAAAGAAGAAAAGTTAAGTCGTACTCAACAATTATTCACTTTAAGAACACAGGCTTTAAAAGAACTTGGTTATTCTGAAATGAATGAATCCAATGCTTCAGAGATTATTGAAAAAATTGCAGAAATTGAATCACGTGGATCTATTATGAATACAGATGAATAAATATCTAAATAAATAGATATTTTTTCTTTGCTAAAATTTGCAACGAGATGGGTAATTATCCATTTTAAATATTTTCGTTGCAAATTAGAAAAGGCTCTAAATTGATATATTTATATATTTTTAATCTAATTATTAATAAAACATTAAGATAATTAATTATTGTTAATAATTTAAAAATAAGTTCAATAAATCAATTATATTAAAATAATATTTTAGATATAGTAACCATCATAATACCATAATAAAGAAATGCTAACTAAATTGAAATAAAATAATTATTAAGATTTAATTTTAAAGTTTTATTTTATGTCTTTATGAAAGTTTCATAATATATATTATGTTAACCGTGATATTTATTTCATAATAAAAAATGATTTATCAATAACATTATAATACCTATTATGCCTCCAAAAATTAAATATTTTTCTTGATGATAAGATATAGCTTTTGGTAATAATTCTTCAATAGCTAAGGTAATCATAATGCCACCCACAAATAATAAAATAAACCCAATTAATTCTGATGAAATATAATTTCTTAAAAATGTACACGCTAATAAGGCACCTAATGGTTCCGCTATTCCTGATAGAAAGGTCATTTTAATAGCTTTCTTTTTGCTTCCTGTCGCGTAATAAATTGGAACTGCAATACTAATACCTTCTGGAATATTATGAAGCATAATTGCTATGCTAATATGAAGCCCTAAGGTAATGTTTTGATAACTACTTAAAAACGTAAGGATTCCCTCTGGTAAATTATGAAGCATTAAAGTAATCATACTTAAAACGCCTAAACGATATAAAGGAACATCTCCTCTTCCCTTCTCTATTTTTTGATTTATAAAACGAATAACTAAATAGAAAAAGCAAAGATTAATAAAGAAAGAAAAATTCCTTTAAAAAGTTTAAATTTAGTTAAGATAATAAAACTGGCTTCGGGTATTAATTCTAAAACAGATATACCAATCATTATCACTAATGAAAGACTTAAACAAAAAGTTATAAATTTATTAATGTTTTCTCTTTGCCATTTAAAAAAAATCACAAAAGTACCTAATACAGTCGATAATCCTGCTAATGATGATAACAGAAAAGGAATAAAAAAAGACATAGTATCACCTAATAAAGTGTATGTCTTAAATCAAATTCTTAGAATTTTTCTTTTTAATTTTTAAATATTGTTCATTGCTATAAAAACCTATTCTAAGTAAATCTTCTGGACTTGAATCATAAATATCATTAGCGTCCATTTGCTCCATGACAGCTTCTAAACCATTTTCTTTGCTGTTTGAAACACTATAATAAACTCTTTCTAAATTTGGATTATCAAATGTTGCAATTTAATTTGTTTTATTTGAGATAATTTTTCAAAAGTTATAAAATCTGCACTTTCTTTAGGACTCATTAACTTAGCATGCAAAGCATTTTCTTTAAAATCTCTTCGAGCATCATTAATAGTCATTATTCCCTCAGAATCTCTAAAACCAAAAATAGTTCTGGGATAATAATAATTTATTCTTCTTTTAATCTTATTTTTTTCAAACGGCGTTTTATTTAAATAACTTAAATATTCTAAAGTTAACCCTCTTAGTTTTTTATATGACTGTAATTCGGTTAATATACTATCTTCTTTAAATTCCTTATAATCAATAAGTTGCTTTAGTATTTGAGGATCTAAGCAAGCACATGTTTCAAAATTAAAATGTGTTGTAAAAGCATTTGAATTACTAGTAATATTTCGAATGATTACTCTAGCATAATTTTTAAAATCTGCATCTTTCTTTAAAGAAATAGTTCTTGATTTTGGATTCTTTACTTTAGAAAGCCTTTCCAGAGCTCCTCTTTTCAAGCCTAAATAAAGTTTATTTTTTAAAGAAGTTAGTCTTTCTGATAATGGATAATCAAAAATCAATTCATATGTATGCAAGTTTATTAAATTTTCTGTACTATTAGCAATTCTTAAAACAAATAAATCGGTATCATTATTAAGAGAAATACCTTCATTATATAATGAAATGGATTTTATAAATTCTTCTTTAGATTGATCCATAGATACTAAATCAAGCATAGAAATATCTTTAAAAAAACCTTGTCCCTCTGTCGCGATACTAGGTACTTTTACAACTTTGCCAATAGCCCCATTTGCCGCGATCAAATAATATTTACTATTTTTCATAAGCTTCCTCCCCTTCTTCTATATTCTACCTAAAACCATAAAAATACTCAAGTCTCTTTTTTACCAATATTTGTTATTTAATTTACGTATCTTTTTTAAATCTTTATCCATAATACTACTGGGAGGTAAAATAAAATATGAAAAAAAATCAAAAAAACAATTCTAGAAAACAAGAACGTAAAAATCAAAACCAAAATCAAAAACGTGAATCTAGAAATCAAGAAAAATCTTGTGACTAATTTAATAAGGAAGAATGATACAAATTCTTCCTTATTTTTTGGCATGGGGGTGAAAAGAGTCATATTCTTCTTTATTTTTAACCGATGTGAAATGAGTATATATTTCAGTGGTAGTAATACTACTGTGGCCTAAAAATGTCTGGATAACACGTAAATTGGCCCCATTTAAAAGAAGATGGGTAGCAAAAGAATGACGTAACATATGAGGATTTACTTGTCTTTCAATTGTTTTTAAAGAAATTTCTCTAATAATTTATTCATACCTTGTCTTGTTATAGGCGTACCACGATTATTTAAAAATAATTCGTCGTAATTTTTATCTTTCTTTTTAAGTTTAGAACGATAGTTATCTAAATATAATTTTAAGTAATAAAGCGAAGTTTCATTTAAGGGAACAATTCTTTCTTTTTGCCCTTTTCCTTCAATCGTAGCCATTCATTTTGAAAATCAATATTTTTATCTTTTAAGGAAACAAGTTCACTAATACGAAGACCGGTGGCATATAAGATTTCTAACATAGCTTTGGTTCGGTAGTCATAAACCGTTTTTAAAGGAAAATTTAGTAATTTATCCACTTCTTCATACGTTAAATAATTAGGCGATTTTTCATTCACTTTGGGAAAAGGTATTTGTTTGCATGGATTATGTTCGGTATCTTTATCTTCATTTAAAAAAGTGTAAAATCCTTTTAAAGTAGAAAGATAATGAGAATGGGTTCGAACATTATTTCCTTTTGTTTTTAGAAAGTTAATAATATCTTTTTCTTCTAATTTTAAAGAGGAAGAACAAGGACCAAAAAATTTTAAAAATTCTTCTAAGTCATTAGCATAAGATTTTAATGTGTTATCGCTTAACTTTTTTTCGTATTTTAAATAATCCAAATAATTTGTAATTTCGTATTCCATATTTATCACAAGATAAGTATAAAGTCTTTTCAAAAGGTTGTCAAACTGATATACTTAACAAAGGTGATATATATGGAAATATTAGCAAATCAGATGCGGCCAACAACTTTAAAAGAAGTCATTGGTCAAACACATCTTGTCGGAGAAAATAAGATTATAACCAATTTAGTAAAAAATAAACATTTATGTTCTATGATTTTATATGGTCGTCCTGGTATTGGTAAAACATCGATTGCGAATGCGATTGTTCATGATTTAAAGATGCCTTATAAATTCTTAAATGCAACTATGAATAATAAAAGTGATTTTGATATTGCCATTGAAGAAGCTAAATGTACGGTAATTTAATTTTAATTGTCGATGAAATACATCGTATGAACAAAGATAAACAAGATATTTTATTACCTCATATCGAATCTGGTTTAATCACTTTAATTGGCCTTACAACTTCTAATCCTTATCATAAAATTAATCCAGCTATTAGAAGTCGTGTACAAATCTTTGAACTTCACGATTTAACGAAGGAAGATATTATGATAGGACTTAAAAGAGCTGTTACTAAATTAGAAGGCTGTCAAATTGAAGAGAATGCTCTTTCTTATATTGCTTTGTATTCAAGTGGAGACGTGAGAAGTGCTCTAAATTTATTAGAAACAGCTTATTATGCTTCTAGTGATCATCATTTAACGCTTGAATTATTAAAGAATATTCAAAGTAAGCCAGTCTTTTTTCATGATAAAAACGAAGATGGTCATTATGACGTGCTATCAGCCTTTCAAAAATCGATCAGGGGAAGCGATGTGGATGCTGCCTTACACTATCTTGCTCGTTTAATTGAGGCAGGTGACTTAGATAGTATTTATAGACGTATGAGTGTAA
>ERZ859980.1189-NODE-1189-length-11191-cov-1.472611_pt1 | contig 11191 bp, 23 predicted proteins | sample MGYA00509984_ERZ859980 | MGnify/ENA primary metagenome ERZ859980 (study PRJEB30046, sample SAMN00715173) | human gut metagenome | study: EMG produced TPA metagenomics assembly of the A metagenome-wide association study of gut microbiota in type 2... | reverse complement strand
CTTTGTAAAAGAATATGTCTTTTCTAGTATCAACATCTAGTGTATCAGTCACAGTAATCCATTCTTTGTTGTGATATTGAATATTCAGTCTACATTCAGGGATCAAAATATCGTTAATTATTACTTTGATACGAGGTCCTGTGAAATCATTATCAACAATATCATTAAACTCAATCTTCACAGGTATTTTGTCATCAGGAATGTCTGATTCCCATAAAAGTGCAATTTTGTCAGCAATTTCTTTAGATGATTTATCAATAGTCTTAAATAATCTCTTATTTTTTTTGAACTGATAAATATTAAGTAAAAACAAAATCGTAAAAATAGAAATGAGAATTATGCAAAAACGCTTAGACAGCAGCAAATAGGCAATATTCATTACTATTATTGTAATAATGGACAATATAATTGTAGTAATAATCAACGGCTTTAATTTTGTTTTTCTGATTTTTTCATTTATGAATTCAAACATTTTGATATGCTCGAATTCACTGAAATAAAACCGTGTCTCAAGTGGTTCATTATTTAATTTTTCTGTAGCCAGTTTTTTAATTTCAACATTGCACTGCATAATTATGTTCCTTTAATCTTTCAGCTTTTTAATCTTCTTGATTGCGTCCTGTAATCCCTCGCAGTATGCTTCATTGTATACTTTTTCTTTGCCGGTGACATCAAAATCTTCATTATATTCGGCTTTAAAAGTGTCTTTAGTTTTATTTAAAACAAACTGAAGAAGATTAATGCATTCGTTGATTGTCTCTATTCTTGTTTCCATAGTTATTCCTCCTTTTCTACATTCTCAATGTCCAATCTGGCATTTTCCATTCCGGATCACCTATTTTGTTATGTACATCGGTCAGTTTATTTCTGCAGGCAGTTATAAGCTCAAGCAGTTTGATGTCGTCGGCAGTTAACGTATCTGCATCTGACTGATTAATTGTCTCCGAGATATTATCAACGAACTGTCTTATGATTATTCTGCATTTTGTCATCAGCTCATTGCTACTTTCTTTTTCGTTCTCTTTTTTCTGATATACATAGTCTAATCCGCTGAGCCATTCCGCTGTTACACCCAGTTTTTTGGCTATTCTTATGATTTCGTCGAGAGACGGTAATATTTCACCTTTTAGATATATTGGTGAAACACTGATGTCGAATGCCGTTAATTTTGCATCATTTAGTGCCTGCGCCAATCTCATTGCGAATATCTGTGCGCGTTCTGATTGTGTCAGCATGATTATTCCTCCTTTTCTGTCCCAATGTACTGATAGCTTATTATCAGAACATCCTTTACACCATATTTCTTCTCGATTTTGAATTCTGCAACCCATCTACTTCTAGTAGACATTTCATTCACAGCTCCAACCTGTTTCTACTTAAGAGGTTGCTTGTATCCACACAAGTAGACATTTGCTTAACAACCTCAATAGCCTACACCAGTAGGCATTTTGATTACAATTATTCACCGCAGAAAAGCAGTGCCTTGATACAATTATTGTGCAATCTTATAATATGTAACATCGTCAGCATCATCAGCATTAATCACTTCCAGCATGTCATCCTTCCATTGGAAATTATACTGCACATTATCACAGCTGAATGTTCCGGACATCTTGATTGTATCGAATCCTGTTATGACAGCATCACTGTATCTGGACTGGATCTTGTCCTGTATTTTCTGCTGCAAGCTGACTGCAGTGGAAGGAACAGGGGAAGATGAGTTGCTGGTGGTGTCTGAATTGCTGTCAGTTTTATCTGTATCTGTCTTATCTGCATCATCTGTTTTATATGATATACAGTCTTTCTTTTTATCAGTCTTATCTGATGTTTTTTGATCATTCTGCTTCACGCCGTCAACGAATACCGCGTCTATATTTGAGCCTTTAAGTATTATCAGAGTTTTAGTCCTTTTATCATAATAAAATGTGTACCTTGAATCACCCGAAACAAAAGTTTTATTGTCTTTATAATTATGATAATCAAGGACATTATCATAATTTGAAGCAATTGTGTTTTCAATTGATTTTTTCATTTTACTGTTGTTATTATCAATTATTCCTGCACAGACTGCTAATGAAGTAATGGTTATTCCCACAATAATTGTCTGTGGAAGCCAATGTTTAATAGTCAAGTTGTTGTACATGGAGTAAAAAATAAAGCCAAAAAAGACTGTGACTGCTAATACTATTACAATGCCGCTTATTACGATTATGCCGCTACTTATCATATTGTTTTCTTCCTTTCATATCTGCACTCAAGCTCTCTGCCGCCGGGAGTAAAATGCTTAATCTTTGAGATATCTTTGTTGATACTGTGCATGAAATATCCATTAATCGCGCACATATAGTCAATGTCGCCATATCTGTTGCCACGCGGATATTCCAGACAATGTTTGCAGTTGGCGCAGCAAGCTATAGTATTTTTATCCATAAGTGCCTCCTGTCATCCATTTTTTTTACAGCAAAATACATAGTACTTTTGCATCCTTATCTCCGTACTCACTGTTTGCAAGCACTGTCTTATCATACATATCCTCGTCTGATCTACGTCTTTATTTTAGTAGACATTAATTAATTTTTTGCAATAGGCTGTATAATATTTTCGCATTATCATCATGCCAATTTTCGAGTCGGCAGTAATTCAAGCTGATATGCTATTGCTTCCATATCATCATTGATTTCGTTAGCATCCACACCTGTGCAATGCTCTAAATTGAAATCAATTTGATGTACTTCTTCAGACATGTTTTTTGTAATACTCAACGTCTGCATACTGGTCCGTGAACATGTTTTTTACTTCGCCTACTGTCATGATATTTCCCCCTGTATCTATTTCTACATATATAATATGTACGATTATCCGTTTGTCCAAAAGAAATGAACAATTTTACATTATAAGTATGATAGAAGCTGTGCCATTTTATCGTCTTCTATATAAATATTGCAGCAGGGGAGTGTCTTAATATAAATTATTTGCTGCTTTTCTGTTTGACACCATCAATGAATATTGCGTCAACAACTGATATGTTGTTAAATACCGTTAGTGTCTTTTGACTCTTGTTATAATCGAAAGTGTACCTTATTCCGCCTGACACGAAGCTCTGTCGATCATTATCATGGTAATTAGTCACATCGTCGTAATTGGATATTATCGTATTTTTAATTTCTCCATGAAGTTTTTCGCTCTTGTCGGCACCATATCCAATGCTTCCAAACAACATTATTATAAGCATTCCGACTATCAATGTTGGCGGAACCCAATGTTCTAAGTCGTCATTTGTATAGTGCACATACATCATCCAGCCGAAAAATAATATTATAATAAATCCTATTGCAAGGCTTATTATCGTGTAAATTCCCATCGTATTCCTCCTTTATTGCTCTGATTTCTTTTTAATCTGGTACCTTAAATCCCAGTTCTTTAGTACGTTCTTTATTTGTTGTTTTTCTGTTCGACACCATTAACAAATGTTGCGTTAACAGATGAACCATTAAATATTATTAATGTCTTTTTTTTATTGTCGTAATCGAAGGTATATTTTACATCACCTGAAACAAAACTTTTATTATCTTTTTCATTATGATAATTGAGTACATTATCATAATTAGCAGTAATTGTGTTCTTAATTGATTTTTCTATACGCATATTGGTATCATCAATTTTTCCCATATAAGCTGTTATAGAAATAATTATCAATCCAGAAATAATTGTTTGGGGAATCCAATGGTCGATCCAACGGTCAGAGGTGCCATTATAATAAGATTTATAACACCCTACTCCGACAAAAAATGTTAAAATTAATCCGGATATAATACCAATTGCTACAAAACTTAAATTCATCATTTTTTTGCTCCTTAATCCGGTATTTTAAATCCCAGTTCTTTTGCACGTTCTTTATATGCCCTTATCGCTTCATAGTCTGTATATTCCTCTGCGCCAAATGGATGAGAGAGAGGAAATGCTATCAAAGAAGCAATATCAGTAATTTCAGCCTTATAATTATCAACCCTTTTCTGATTTTCTTTTTTAACAGCGGCAATTGCTTCCTCTTTTGTTGCAAATAGATTGTCTGGTGACTGGTGGGTAGTACCAATAAAACTGTCCTCCGAGTATGACTTTCCTTTGATTTCTATTATGTAGTCTTCATTGTCTGAGCGTTTTGTTATCTCGTTTACAAATCCACATACAATTCTTTCTGTCCAAGACTCTTTGAACCACACTTTTTGATTGATTTTAATGTCATTAATATTAATCATTATTGCCTCCTTATAAATATCCGCCGTCAGAATGTTCTAGTACAAAATATCCAAATGATGCAGCCATGCCGTCGATATTCTTATTGCTCATGTCCACAGTAAGTTTTTCCAATATTTCGTTGTCAAACTCATCCACAAGCTTGTGTTCAATTGCCCACAGCCTCATTGCTTCAAATTTTTTCTCTGCAAATGTCTTTGCCATCTTTGTGTCTCCTTATCCAATACTGTCCAGATGCTTCATGGCTTTTTTGTATACATGTTTATTGAATGGTTTTTCTCATGCTCATAATCATTATAGTCTGATGATGAACAGCCGGTGGCCTTAGCTATTAAGCGCATGGAGACTTGTTTGTTTTTTCTTTTTTGAGCAAGAGAATACACATCAATATTGTTTTTCAGGTTGATTTTCTGTATATCTGTTAATTTTGTCTTATTCATTGATTTTCCCTTTCTTATTTTGCAAGTCCCACAATGTCGTATGAAACATTGCCATTATCCCATTTCGTTGTTCTTAGCAGTGCATCTGCTGTTTCTCCAATCTTGTCATGATACAGTTTATATGACTCCTTATCTGTCAGACAATATTGTTTGCCATTATATTCAACCAAAATGTGATAAACGGTCAGACATGGCGTGTACCTGAAGGATTTGACGTTATGTATTGAGGTCATGTATGAATCGCGATAATATTCATCTACAATTTTAACCTGTACGGTTGAGTCCTCAGTACTTTCAACCTCTGCCGGTTTTGTGCATCCTGCAAGGGAAAACATTAAAAGGATTGTTAGCAGAACAAATACTGCTGTCTTTTTTGTCTTATTCATAATATTTTTCTTCCTTTTTTATCGCTCTGATTACAATTCCTGCTGCACATGCTGCTGATAAAAAACTTAGTGCCGGTGCTACCTGTCCGATTACTGCAAACGAAAATGGTATTGCGGCAAGGTTTATCATTGAAAATATAAGCAGCAGAAGTGCTGCATGCCACATATTTGCTGACGATTTTCTCATATTGTTATCCTTTCTTATACTATTTTTACGTACCAGTCCAGCGAGATCCGGTTTTTTGCATCTACATCTTCTTTGACTGTTATGATGACATTACCATCTGCCGGAATATTATTAATGGCTTCAATACGGCGGGCTCTACAGTCAGGCAGATTGTATATTACTGTATTAGGACAGGTTTTACTGACTGAAAGTTCAAGACTGTTTCCATATTTTAATATTTCCTGCATGCGTTCGAGCATAAACTGGTAGCGCAGGGCATCTATAAAGCAGTCATTATGCATCACCTGAAAAACATAGCTTATCAGAAGCAAAATTATTCCAGCAGATATAAGGCTTGATGAATGAAGTATGATGACGCCAAGAACTATGCCCGCTATGAGAGCTATGCCTGCTATGATTGTAAAGATATGATTTAAGGCTAGGTATTTATCTGCCAGCTTTTCATACCTGCAACGTAGTCTTTCTGCCAGCTCTTTATCTGCTTGTGAAAATATTACTTCAATTTTCCTCATATTATTTCTCCTTTATTGTCATATTTCTTCTTATATAATATGTACAAATTCTTATTTGTCCAAAAAAAAAAACAGTATTTTTCATGAATACTTTTTGTGTGAAATTATTGATATATGATTTTTGGTACTCATTTGAAAATATATTAGTCTCTTATTAAGGAATCCATATTTATAATAAGTGTAGAACACCCTATCCATAGGAGCCGCTGCACCACATGGGAGTGGAGGTTTGTGAAACAGAAACCTAATTTCTGAGCATTGGTTCCAATACTGTACGAAAAACTCATGAAGAGTGACAGAATTCCGAAACAAGGGGACATCCAAAAGAAACCAAAAGGAAAGGTCTTTAGAGCTAGAAAAAAATAATGAGTAGCATAGAAGAAGTTCGAAAAATTATGGGATTTGGCGACAATTTTCATATGTGCGATGTCAGTGAAGTAGCCGAAGATCATATTCACTTGGAAAGTTGGGACGAAGACGTTCCAAATACTGATTTTGAAGCAGTTGCAGAACGGATTGCTAACGATGGATATGATATATCAGGATTTGAATTGTTAGAGATACCTCATCCGAAAGTATTTTGTTTTGGAAAACAAGACACGGATGAGTATTTTGACGTTGTGAATTTTTATGGAGATGGTTGGCACATTGCGTATATAAAAGATTCTAATGATGTAATAGCCGAATGTATTGAAGAAGCTATTAATAAAAATGAATGGTGATGATTCTTTAGTAACGCTGATATTAATTGTTGTTAACATATACCTTATTTCGTTTGGACAAATTTCGTATTTGGAATATTATATATAAAAAAGAAAATAAGAAAAAGTAAAGAGACTGGAAAGATTGTGAGGAAAATTCTTAATGAATAGAAGGGTGATAGAGTGTAATAAATGCCAGGAGTGTCTAAACCAAAAAATATTATTAGATTTTCAAAATAATGCAGATATTATGATTATTGGTCTGTCAGCTCGAATTAAGAAATATGAAGATGAGATACCTCTTGATAGCAGAACCCGAAGTGGGAAAATTATAGATGCTTTTGAAAATATTGCTCAAAAACATTATATGTCCGTTTATAGAACTAATTTGGTAAAATGTGCCCCTATTGATTCTGAAAAAAGACTCCGATATCCTAACGATAAAGAAATTAATGCATGTTTTGAAAAACTAACAGATGAAATAAATAATATAGCTCCTAAACTTATTATATTGTTAGGAAATATTGTTAGAGAGTCATTTCAAACTAATTTCAATATCAATATATGCAAACCTAAAGAAAATAGTTTACAAGTCGTGAAATGGAATAATATCAATATAATATCTATTTATCATCCGTCATACATAAAGCGATCAAAGAACAGAGAATTAAGATATTATAGACTATTTGATGAGCTGCTTGATGATATGGATGAAGATTAACTGCCTGTAATTTCATACGGATAAAAATAAAGTCTTGGAGGTAATAATATGACAAAAAGTCAAATAGAGAAATTCGCTGCAGGATATCCTTTTTATCCTACAGATTGCGTTAAAGAGATATTAAAGGTTTCAAATTTTGATACAGAGATGGCAAGAAAAATTTTAGACGACAAAGAGAAAACATTAGCAATTTGACAAAATGGAACAATTATGACTGATGGAGTAACGCTTTGTTGTGGATATGATTTTGGCGAAGATGCTTTTAAGAAAAAGATAAATATTGGTTATTGTCCAATTTGTGGAAGAAAAATTGTAATTAAAAGATAACAATTGACATAAAAGAGATCATGTCAATTGTTGTAAACATTGAGAAGCAGAAAATGATCTGATTCTTTTTATTGCAGAAAATAATTAATGGTATTGCCGGTGAATTTATCTGTATCGACACAAGTATGCAGGCATTATATCTGCATACTATTTTCCGGTGTTAAAAACAACAGAATAGCAAACTTCATGGAGGATAAACATATGGAACAAATAACAAGAGTACAAATACAAGAGGGCCTAGATACTTACGTGAAAACTTATATTACAGACGCTGAGTGGCATATCAGCCTTGTTGAAGATTTCATGCATTTGTTAACAGGTAATAGCTTTAATATAACTGATCTGCAGAATTCGAGATGGATTAGGGCTATAATTAATAATAACAAAGATAATGAATATGTAAAAAAATATTAATGCGAAATATGCCGGAAATATATATTTCTGGGTTATTCAATGTCGTAATAAGGAAGACAAACCATGTAAGATAAGTATGCAGAGGTTACACCTTCCTTTTTTATTTACAGAAAAAGGGAAGGTTTTTTTTTGGAAAGGAAACAATATGAAGATAATTATTATACAGGGTATGACATGTTTAGGAAAAAGTACGCTATGCAAACAACTAGAAAAAGACCTCCCAAATTGTAAACACTTTTCCTTAGATGAGTATAAAGAAAACATATGGGACAAATTTGGATTCGATTCTGTTGAGCAAAGAGAACATCAAAGTAAACTCGCAAGAGCGTTATTTTACAGCGATATAAATGAAACTGTAAAAAAGGCATTGTACGATTATATTTTAATTGATTATACTTTTACTAATAAATATTGGAATGAACTTTTAGAAAATTTAGCAAATTGGAATGGGTTAGTAAAAACTATTTACTTAAAACCTACCAATTTACAGGAACATAAAAAGATATGGGAAATTCGTAGCAGAGATTTTTCTGTCAGACACGCAGGACATGGAGCAACACATTATCATGATGGTATAGGCCGTGATTATGTGAATGAATATGATACTAAGGTATTCAAGGATATGCCCACTATCAATCAAACACTGACAATTGATATTTCTTTTAATTCATATTTAAGAAGTGTATCATACAACTCAATCATAGCTTTTGCAAAAAATACATTTGATAGTAATATTAATTTTATTGATTAAAGGGGTATGCATTATGTTAAAAGTAATTAAGGACACGAAAAGTTCACAGCAGATATTGTTAGAACTAATCTTAGAAAAATAAACAGAGAAAAATGTTCTTGGTTGAAGGAAAATAGTTCTATCACACCAACAACTGATAATAACCATGATTTTTATTTATATGACGGCGAAAAGTTGATAGGTGGTTTATTAGGTCACATACAGTATGGTTGGTGGCATGGAGATTGTTTATGGGTAGATGAGGAATATAGAGGTCAAGGATATGCCTCAAAATTAATGTTTCAAGCCGAGATATATGCTGAAGATAATAGTTTAATTGGGATTTATTTTGAAACTTGGGTTTTCAAGCAAGACCATTCTATGAAAAACTGGGGTATACTGTTTTTGGTGAATTGTCCGATTGCCCATTTGGTTCTACATTTTATTTTATGATGAAGAAGTTAGGGACTCCTAATCAAAGACGTTTAAGGACATTAGCACTTAAGAATGGACTTGATGATTTTTGCTGATTTTATTTATTTGAATTTCATACTGCACTGGTATTGGTTGTGAGTGCTACGAGGATTTGTTTTTACGTAAAGGATAAACCATGAACAATTTAAATATAAAAATAAACAATGATGATATTTCAAAAGCTTTATTGAATATGAAACTGACAGATATGTTTTGCAAACACGTCATTAGACGTAATCCTGATGACATACAGATTAAAGCAGGTAAATTATACATAGAATCTTGCAAACTTGGTTATAAAGTGTGCAATTGGGGATTACATGTGGGACATGCTAGTGATATTCAATATCACATCAATTTGATTACACAGATGGAAAAAGACGGATATAATCATGCAATTAGAATTGTTGTTTGTAAATATGATTTTTGTGACACTTCGATAGTTTGGGTAGATAATCTACATTCAACTATTAAGTATATCAGAGAATATGGTAAAAATGTTAAATTAGGAGATATACCATTCTATGTAGTGGATATATCTGATTATGACCATCCATCCATTCATGGATATAATGGTTCTTTAAGAGATAATTATGAAGATATTTTAGGAGCTGTCTCTTGCGCTTATAAAAGATTTAGACGTTCTAATTCCAGAGAACTAATTGAAATCGGCTACACAGTGAAAGACTTTTTATACGACAATCCTATGCTGTACACCGAATTGAATGCACACTTAGATTTGATTAACAGATAAAAATATTTATATGAGCGGAATTGTCATACAAAGACCAGTTCAATATTGGTATAAAATGACTATAAAAGATGCAGATATTGAAACAAAATCTGAATACGAATACAATTATTAAGCGACAGTTTCTTGTGAAAATTAAGGAGGTAAGCTATGAACAGAATAACTATTAATGGTAAAACAATCACATGTTCAGGAACTAATGTTGTTATCAGCAATGGAAAGGTTATAAACTTTCAGCGAGGAAACCCACAGGCTTGCCTGTGGGAGTAGTCAGTGTAGATGGTAAAACAATTCAAGAGTGTAATAGTGGTGATATTAAAGTAACCATCGAAGGAGATGTAAACAAAATTGATTGTGGTGGATCAGTAGAAGTTCACGGCAATTCAGGAAGTATTGATTGTGGTGGCAGTTGTGAAGTCAGTGGAGATGTCAAAGGAGATATAGCTGCAGGTGGCTCAGTAAATTGTGGTAACGTATCAGGTGATATAGATGCTGGTGGAAATGTGAGATGTAGAAGATAAGCAGAACAAAAATGAATACAATTGTGATTAATTTGTTTGGTGAACAAAAGTACTTGTGCAATGGATATTACAGCGCAATATATCCATTAGTTGCCGATTGTCTTATTGACGCTGAGCATCACGACCTGTTCTCAACATGGGCAGAGATATATGCACCTAAAGGAATTAGAATTGTTGCAAATGTAGATAAGGTTGGATCGAGTGTTGGTGTTACTTCAGAATATGATAACGAATTTTATATTGTTATATGAGCAAAGAATCTAACCGCTGGTCTGTGTAAGCTACCAGCGATTAGATTCATTTTTGTCTTCCTTTTTTATTTTTAAAGGCATCGAATTCGAGTCCTTTACAGTATTTCCTCTCTTATCAGATTTTCAATTATCATCGCAGCACAGCCGACGGAGCTTTCGTCATAAATTTCGTATTCCGCATAAATTATATCAGCAATTCCTTTTGTCAGTTTGTCAATTTCTTCATTGAGTTTTGTGATTTTGTTGAGATTTTTGTAGACCGTCTCTTTGGCACTGCATCTCTTTCAGCGATTATTGTCTTAATTCTGCCCGAGTCTATATTATAATTGCTGACAGTCTCAAACTCAATCCTTTCTCCCGTTACAGGAGAAAAGGGTATTGACAGATAGCATATGTGTTCTTCGAGTCCACTGTACTGAAGATTGTCGTCATAATCGTAATCGTATATTTCTTCAGTATCAGTTAATTCGAGGCAAAGCTGTGGCCAGATTTTTCCGGCGGCATCATCATAAGCATTAAAGA